>Ga0335069_10000881_pt1 | contig 48294 bp, 42 predicted proteins | sample Lox_Sample_11_FD_206714 | JGI IMG/M metagenome (GOLD analysis project Ga0335069, IMG submission 206714) | Soil microbial communities from Loxahatchee National Wildlife Refuge, Florida, United States - Lox_Sample_1.1 | ecosystem: Environmental > Terrestrial > Soil > Wetlands | place: USA... | reverse complement strand
GCGATGTTGCCGATATCAGGGTGATAAGGAAGAGGAAGAAATTCATGGAGGGCCTGCCCTTGAAATTCCATGAGTATTCCGGCATGCGCATAGAGCCGGTCTGCAGGCATTTCGGAATATGCGGGGGGTGCAAATGGCAGCATCTTCCCTACAGTGAGCAGCTGAAATGGAAAATGCGGCAGGTCTCAGACAATTTATCCAGGATAGGAGGGATTGATCTCCCAGAAATAATGCCGGTACTCGGGTCGGAGAATAGGTACTGTTACAGGAACAAGCTTGAATTTACCTTCTCGAACAGGAAATGGCTGACAAGGGAGGAGATTGAATCGGGAGAAGTGGCTGAACACAAAAATGCTCTTGGGTTCCATATTCCCGGTCTGTTTGACAAGGTGCTGGATATTGAGTTCTGCCACTTGCAGGATGAACCGGTCAATGCCATCAGGAATGAGATTAGCAGGTATTCGTCGGAAAACGGTCTCGAGTTTTTTGACCTGAGGGAACAGAAAGGTCTGCTGAGAAACCTGATTGTCAGGAATACGTTAAGCGGTGAAATCATGGTAATCGTCGTATTCTTTTACGACGATCCTGAAAAAAGGAAAAATCTTCTTGATCATATTGCTTCGGAGTTTCCAGCAATAACTTCCCTGATGTACATAATAAATCCAAAAAAGAACGATTCAATAAGCGACCTAGGAGCAGAACTGTACAAAGGCAAGGATCATCTTGTTGAGCATATGGACGGGCTTAAATTCAGGGTGGGACCGAAATCCTTCTACCAGACTAACAGCCGGCAGGGAGAAAGGCTTTACAGGGTAGTCAGGGATTTTGCCGCACTTAAAGGTGATGAAACTGTTTATGATCTTTACACCGGAACCGGCACAATTGCAAATTATGTAGCCAGATCCGCATCAAAGGTCATTGGAATTGAATACGTTGCGGAAGCTATTGCTGATGCCAGGCAGAATTCAGGAATTAATGGCATTTCTAACACCATTTTCTTTACCGGAGATATCAAAAATATCCTTACCGGCAGCTTCATGAATGAGAACGGGGCGCCGGATGTTATAATTACTGACCCGCCCAGGGCAGGAATGCATGAGGATGTCGTAAGAGTAGTTCTTTCTTCGTTGGCCGGGAGAATTGTATATGTGAGCTGTAATCCGGCAACACAGGCCCGTGACCTTAAAATCCTTGATGAAAAATACAGGGTCGAAGCGGTCCAGCCGGTCGATATGTTTCCCCAGACGCATCATATTGAGAACGTTGTCCTCCTTATTAAAAGATAATTCGGCCATTTTAAACCTTCAACTCTTCAACCCGGAAACTCCCAACTCATTCATTTTTTAATGTATATTTAAGGTCTGATTGAGTTATTGCGTTGATGGAGGAGAGTGTTCGGGATAATGCTGACCTTTTATCGAAGGGCGATTACCAGGGTCTTACCGACCATTTGGCCAGCCTGAGATATGCCTGGATGATTCAACAGGCTCTTCTTCCGGCCGGGGATGTGCTTGGTGGATTGCTTACCGATCATTTTGTTCTGTTCCTCCCGCGCGATATCGTAAGCGGCGATTTTTACTATGCCTGGGCAGATAACGGATTTATATGCGTGGCTGCAGGCGACTGCACAGGACATGGCGTACCCGGCGCATTGATGAGCATACTGGGTATAAGCTTTCTGAACGAGATTTTCCAGTGTGGCGTCAGGCATAAGGCCAACAGGGTTCTTAATATGATGCGTGAGAAGGTAATGAAAGCCCTTCATCAGACCGGCGATCTCTCAACGACAAAAGACAGTATCGATATCGGTATTTGTATAATTGATAAATCTTCGGGAAAGATGCAATATGCCGGTGCAAACAGGCCATTGATACGGATACGGAACGGCGAGATTACGGAATTCAGGCCCGACCTGATGACAATTGGGGTGGCACCACTGCGTGAAGTTGCCTTTACAAACAATATAATCGACCTGAAGAAAGGTGACATGTTCTATCTTTTTTCCGATGGATTCACCGACCAGTTCGGGGCCGTGACAAATAAGAAGTTCAAGCACGCGAACTTCAGGAAGCTTCTCGAGTCAGTCTCTGACCTCAGTCCTTCGGAGCAGAAAAATACCCTGGAGAAAGCTTTTTATGAATGGAAAGGGGAAGAGCCTCAGGTTGATGACGTACTGATATTCGGATTCAAAATATAACAGCTGATACCATGATAAAGCTCTCAGCATTCAGGATAAGGAATTTCAGATCAATAGTCGATACCGGGTGGCAGAACCTTTCTCCCGACAATATTACATGCCTGATCGGACAGAATGAATCGGGTAAAACATCACTGCTTGAAGGATTGCGGGCGTTTTATACGGGTACGATTACAGAGGATGTTCTGAGGAGCGACCTTACATTGCCTGAAATTACCTGCAGGTTCAGCATTGAGAAGGGATGGCTGCTGAAAGTAACAGACAACCCCGGCCCGGAGATGAAGGAACTACTTTCCGGTCTTGACCATATTGAACTTTCAAGAACATGGCAGGCCGACTTTTCGTCACTTATAAAGGTCAGCGGTGAAATTAGCGGGTACCTCGATTCGCTTGAAAATGCCTGGAGGCTTTATCTCGACCAGGTAAAAACCAAGCTGGAAGAAGAAGTCGATGAGATCAGGCAGCTCGACGAATCACTTTCCGGTCTGGAGGAGAGAAGATCGGGTCTTGAATTGAAGATAGGCAGTGAAACCAGGTCAGGAATTGGTTTCCGGCTCTTCAGGAAGAAGGAGGCGGAAACACCGGCTGCCTCAGTACCCGGTTGGCAGGAGCTGAAGAAAGAACTCGCCGAAGTAAACAGGAAAGCCGAGGAGATTAAGAAGGATTTAAAGGATAAGGATTCCCTGAGGAGGGCCGGATTGAAATACATAGCGCTGAGAGATAATCTTGAAAAGCTTGAGGGCACACTGGCGGAACTCTCATTCAAGCTCGAGGAACACCACCAGAAACTGACTCTTCTCCTCCTTCCTGAGCCGGAGCATGAGGATCCGGACTGGAACCTGGTACTTGAAGATTACCGTAAAACCAGGAAGCTCAGGGATGAGGTATCATCGGAACTTGATACCCACGTGGCCCTCAGTGCTTACATTATGGAGGGCAATCCGGAGGAAGTGGCCGAAAAGATGGTATCCGATACGATCCATACCTACAGGTCGAACTATACCAGCGAGATGCTGGGCAATAAGTACTTTGAGTACTGTCCTGTAATTGAGCTGTTTGAAGATTTCGGGAGCCTGCTGCCGAACAGGATAGATATGGAAGATATCGTTGCAGGTAATGAACAGGTGGAAGGATACAAGGCGGCACGAAACTTTCTTACAATAGCGAAGCTTGATTATACTTTCTTCCAGCAGCAGTCGAGCAGGATACTGAAACAGAAAATTGAAAACCTCAATCACTCGCTTACCGTCAACTTCCAGGATTTCTGGCAGCAGTCGATAGGCCGCAACAATAAGATACGGATTCAGTTTGAGCTCGATCATTACAATTCCTCATTCGGGGATAAAGCAGGAAAGCCTTACCTCGAATTTTGGATCAAGGATGAGGGTGAGAGACTCTATCCCAAGCAGAGAAGCCGTGGAGTAAGGTGGTTTTTGTCATTTTATATGGAGCTGAAGGCTTCGGCCAGCAAATCTGATAAGCACATGGTGCTCCTGGTGGACGAACCGGGAGTGAGTCTTCATGCCAGGGCACAGGAGGATGTTCTGAAAGTCTTTGAGGATATCAAGGACCGTATCCAGATTATTTATACCACACATTCACCTCATCTTGTTGACATTAACAAGCTTCACAGGGTACTGGCCCTGCAGAGAGACGATGTCGACAGCATGAGGAGCAATACAAGGATACTTGATCCGCTAAGGCTGTCCGCTGCCTCGCCCGACACCCTGACACCGCTCAGGAGCATTATGGGTAATCCTCTTTCAGGAGAAGGATATTCATCAGAAAGGCTGAATCTTATCGTTAATGACGTCGGTACGTTTTATTTTCTCACTGCAGTACTGCAGATAACAGGCTATTCCGGCAAAGTGAGCCTGATCCCGTCAACGGATGTCTCTACTATTCCTCTCATGTGCAACATTATGATGGGGTGGGGGCTTCGTTTTGCGGTAATTCTTTTCAGCAACGAGGATGAGAAGAAAATGGAGGAGCTGCTCAACCAGAGCATCTTCAGGACTGAAGAGAATGGCAATGAACTAATCAAGAGGATGGGTGATGCATTCCTGAACGCCGAGGATATGCTTTCGACCCTTGACTTCAAAACACATATCCTTGGGAGCAGGGAAGGCATTACCGTATCAAATTCGGTTTATCTTAAGGAGAAGGAGTTGCCAAGGAACTTCCTTTTAAGCCGGTTCCTTTCACAGGTAAAGTCTGGAACACTTACCATCAGGAATCTTGATGAAGAGAGTGTTGAGAATTTCAGGAACTTTACGGCAATGGTAAAGGGGCTGAAATAAAAATCAATATATTTTGTGCTTTAGGCATGTTTTTTTACTTTTGTCCCGCTCACACCGGGAGTGATGGGTGATCCTCCTTCGCCAGGGCTACGGCGGACGAAGGTGGCTGAATGAAATTGGAGAGATGGGTGAGTGGCTTAAACCAGCAGTTTGCTAAACTGCCGTATGGGTAACTGTACCGGGGGTTCGAATCCCCCTCTCTCCGCAAAGCTTTAATGACCCCGCCAACAGCGGGGTTTTTCGTTTGGCGAACACCCGTTGAAAGCTTGCTTTCAAAAGGGTGTGAGACAAATGAAAAATGACCCGTCAGGGTCATTAAAGCTTTGCAGGGAACCCCCAAAGGGATCATGAGCGAAGCGAATAATCCCAAACACCACGGCAAGCTGACTCATGAACTCACCCCCAGCCCCTCTCTCCTTCGCAGAGAGGGGAGAAAAACCTGCTCCGCGGGGTCTGTATTGACGGTGCAGGGAACTCCAACAGGGATCACCGAAGGTAATCCCATGAACTCACCCCACGCCCCCTTTCTCCACCGGATGGCTGAAAGTAGGGGAGTGAAAACCAGGCACCCGGTTCGCGTGGTCCGTTTTGCCGGTACCACGAGACATACCATTTTTTGTAAGTGGTAAATTTCATTCAATTACCAATTATAATTAACTTAGCAGCCTTAAAAATTTAAATTGTTTCCATTGGCACATTTGACGGTGCAAGGCATTTGATTTAAAATTTAAAGCAATCGTGGATGAACAGAGTCAAGGTAAGAGATATTTTTCTGAGCGATGAGAAATTCTTCCTGATATCAGGTCCCTGCGTCATTGAAGAAGAATCGGTAATGATGAAGGCGGGTGAGACCCTCAGGAGGCTTTCTGATAAATATAATATGCCGGTGATCTACAAGTCATCCTTCATGAAGGATAACAGGAGCTCGGTTGATTTTTTTGCGGGTCCCGGCCTTGATGAGGGACTGAAAATGCTTGAGAGGGTGAAAAATACCTTCGGCCTTCCTGTTCTTTCTGATATACATTACCCCGATCAGATTAAGGCGGCAGCCGACGTACTCGATATCATCCAGATACCGGCTTACCTGTGTATGCAGACCATTCTAGTTGTTGAGGCGGCCAAAAGCGGCAAGGCGGTTAATATCAAGCACGGGCAGTTTATAGCGCCCGAGAACATGGGAAAGGTGGTGAAGAAAATTGAATCGCAGGGCAATCATGATATTATCGTGACGGAGAGAGGCTATACCTTCGGATACAACGATCTTGTTGTTGATCCTAGAAGCTTCCACGACATGCGTAAATTCGGCTATCCTGTTGTGTTCGATATCACTCACAGTATCCGCAAATACGGTATTCCCAGCTCGGATCCTAAAGGAGGCATGAGGGAGTATCTCCCTGTTCTTTCCAGGGCCGGTGTGGCAGCTGGTGTTGACGGTATCTTTATCGAGGTTCATCCTGATCCGCCATGCGCGAAATGCGATGCGGCAAGCCAGCTGTATCTCGATACGCTGGAAGAGTTTCTGAAACCTCTTATAGATCTTCATAACACAGAAAAAAAATACCGACTTTAATCAGAAAAATATATGGAACTATTTCTTGATTCAATTAAAATTGATGAAGTAAACGAAGCCAACAAGCTCGGCTTTCTCGATGGACTGACAACAACACCGACATTCATGCACAGGGAAGGCATTAAGGATGTTGATGCTGCCATACTGAGCCTTTCAAAGCTGGTAAAGGTCCTTATGGTTGAAGCCCTGGGCGACACTGCTGAAGAGGTTGTAAAGGAAGCTGAAAGACAGCTTGCACTTGGTCTCGACAGGGACAGGATCGTTTTTAAGATCCCGATGTCAATGGAAGGGGTTAGGGCCTGCAAAATGCTCGTGGATAAAGGGCTCAAGGTTAACCTTCATCTTGTTTATACCTTGCAGCAGGCCTACCTGGCATTTGCTGCCGGCGCAACATATGTTTGTATTCTTGTCGGGAGAATGCAGGACCAGGGTCAGGACGCACTGGGACTTGTTGAACAGTGTGTTAAGACCGTGGAAAAATATAATTACAAGACTAAAATCATGTTCTCATCCGTGAGGAATGTTGAGCATGTAAAGGATGCCCTCCGCCTTGGTGCCCATAACTGTACCATTCCGTGGAGCATAATGAAGCAGCTGCCACACAACCATTTTACCGATATCGGGATTAAACAGTTCGTTCAGCATACCGAGCTTCTGACAATCAAGGCATCTGACCTTGTGGTTACGGAAAATGTGCTTATAGATTATAATGCCACTGTGCTTGAAGGTCTTATCATGATGACCAATTCAAAGCTGGGCGCAATAATTATTCTCGACGGTAAAAAGAAGATTTACAGGATCTTCACCGACGGTGATCTCAGGAGGCTGTTAAGAGCCGACAACAGCTCCATCCTTCATAAGAAATTCAGCGAGATCGGGTCAAATTCACCAAAGTCGGTCGATATTACAACATCACTGAATGATGTCATTGCGCTCTTCAGGTCTTCAGAAGTGGATAACCTTGTTGTAGTTGACGGTGATAAGCCTGTGGGCCTGATCGATATCCAGGATGTTCTGAAATGGATATAGAACAGATTTTCTCTGGCATTGGAGGCACATTTCTCTCTTCACGCGAAGAGATGGAGAAGGCTGTCTTAAATACAAAAGCCTTCATTTTCGACTGGGACGGGGTTTTCAATAACGGGATGAAGAACGGCGATGCGGGTAGCCCCTTTTCCGAGGTCGATTCCATGGGCATAAACCTGATGAGATTCAGCTTCTGGTTGAGGACCGGGACCATACCTTACTGTTACATCATTACGGGTATGACTAATCAGACTGCCATAAGCTTCGCAAAAAGAGAGCATTTCGACGGCATAGTGATGAACCTTAAGAAAAAGAAGCTCGCACTTGATGCAATCTGCCGGATAAGGGCCATTTCACCCAGGGAAGTTGCTTTCGTTTATGATGATGTGATTGATTTGGAAACCGCAAAAGAGACCGGTTTGTCATTTTATGTATCCAGGTCATCGAACCCTCTGCTCAACAGCTTCGTAAAGGATAACGCTATTTGTGACTATATCACGGCATCTCCGGGCGGTAACCACGCTCTCAGGGAAATAACTGAGCTTGTAACAGGGTTGTCGGGGAATTACCGGCAGACCATGGAATCAAGAATAGTCTTTTCAAAGGACTACGAAGAGTACCTTAAAGCAAGGGAGAAAATAATAACAGATTCAGATATCAGCTTATGAACCGGCAGTAATTACAACTGCTACATTCTCCTGAACCAGTCCATGATCTTTTTCCTGTCAACATGCTGCTGCCAATCAGGCCCGTAGGCATGTTTCCACATGTGTTCCAGCTTTATTGAAATGTCGGCCATGTCGCTGATCTGCTTCTCAGTCAGTTTGGCTGATATGTTAGCAGGAAGATCGATCGAATGCTTCACAAGCATGGCCCTGAACTCTTTCACATCTTCGCCATAGACATCTTCAAGCTGGTTGAAAGCAATACAGTTTGCGATGCCATGATGATATCCCAGAATATAGGAAAGCCCGTAAGAAAGGGCATGACAAACTCCCACTTCGCTGTAACCGATGCTCAGTCCGCCGAAATATGAGGCTACCATTAGCTTTTCATCAGCCTCCTCGCGGGTCAGGTTATCATTCAGGAAGACCTCGCGGCAAAGTACCTGCGACTGTATTGCATATGAATCGCTTATCGCGTTTTTATTTGTTCCGTTAAGTGATTCAACGTTATGGATATATGCATCCATCCCGGTATAGAACCTTTGATTTTTTGGTGCATCATGAATGAGTTCCGGGTCGAGGATTATGAGATCAAAAGGGGTGAACTCTCCTTTGATACCCAGTTTTTTCTCCGGGCCTGTCAGTACAGCGGTCATGGATACCTCGGCACCCGTTCCCGATAATGTTGGAATTCCGACATGAAAAACTGCATTGTTCTTTGCAAGGTTGAGCCCCTGGTATTTTGATGCTGGCCCCTCATTGGTAAGCATGACTGAAATTGCCTTGGCATAATCCATTACGCTTCCTCCGCCTAAGCCAACAATTGCTGAAGGAGGCTGTTTCCCGCCATTCAGGATCTCATCCCTGATTTTATCTACCATGGCAGTTTTTGGCTCTTCATCGACATTTACCCAGATCAACCTGTCGGCATCTTTTAGCGGGACCCTTTTAGCAAGCGGTTTGCCCCTGAAGCAGTCATCAACAAGGATGACAACGTAAGAACCGGCATCTTTTCTTTCCAGGTCGAGAATGTCACCGAGCTGGTTAAAACTTCCTTTTCCAAAAGCACATTTGGGAACCGTCTTAATTATCCTGTACATTTTACAGAGCTTAAATTTCTTAACCTGAGTCTAGTTATTAAAGGCTGCCTTAAAGGCCCTGTCAAGCTTGTCCATAAGGACCTTCATCTCTTCATCTGTCCACATTATCCTGATCTGTATGGAGATCAGTCTCGACATTATTGCGTCTGATGCCGGAGTCTTCAGAATGGAGTAGTCCTGTGGCGTTTTGGACAGGGTAACCGGGAGACGGGCAGCTGTGCTGAGCTGCTTCACATGATTCCAGTTTTTGAAGTAGTGGTAGTTGTTGTCGTACCAGTAGGCATAGCTCACCGATTGCTTGTCAAATTCCTTAAGCAGTTTCCTTGTCATCTGCTCATTTTCGAGGAAGAAATCGAGGAAGGTTGCGCTGTCACCGCTTTTATCAGGAATTGTCCTGAAGGTGACCTGTTTGTAGTTTGAGAGGAATTTTTCAAGCCTGGCTTTGTTGGCGCGCTGTTTTTCGAGGATGAAAGGCAGCTTCCTGAACTGGGCCAGGCCAATGGCTGCATGCAGTTCACTAATCCTGTAGTTCGTACCTATTATATTATGAGGTTCAGCACCCCTGTTATTCCCGGTATGAGTGTGGCCATGATCGGCATGTTGTGAAGCGGTATCATAAACGGCCCGGTCGTTGGTAATAATTGCACCGCCTTCAGCTGCCGAAACGATCTTGAAGAAGTCGAAGGAATAGACTGCAACCTTACCGAATGTTCCCAGCATTTTACCCTTGTAGGATGCACCCAGGGCCTGGGCCGTATCCTCTATTAGTATGAGATTGTTCTTATTGCAGAAATCTGTTATCTCATCGATCCTGGCCATTGAGCCGCACATGTGCACCACTATCACAGCCTTTGTCCGGGGTGTCAATGTCGCTTTTATAGTGCCGACCGTCAGGCAGAGAGTTTCGTCTATGTCGGCAAAAACAGGAATTGCACCGGCATGAAGAACGGCTTCGACAGGTGCAATGAAAGTAAATGTGGGTACAATAACTTCATCACCTACACCTATGCCGCATGCTGCCAGGGCAAGATTATCGGCAGTTGTTCCGCTTGTGGTGAGATGAGCAAATTTCACCCCGTGATATGCTGCAAGTTCCTGCTCGAAAGTCCTGGCCTTCCATATTCCATTTCTCTGTTCGTCGTGGTTGTAGCGGAAGAGGATGCCTGTATTAAGAACATCCATCACCTCTCTTTTTTCTTCTTCACCGAAAAGTTCTGTGCCTGGCATGGTATTGATTTTTAAAATTGATGCTGCAAATGTAAAAAAACCTGACTAAACTTATTCTCCGATCGACCAGTAATTAACATTTCTGTACAGCATACAGCGGCTCCGGTCACGGGTTAATACCTTTAGGAACGGGGTGAAACGGAGAGGGTGGAGGCAGAGAATAATTTTATGAATACGAACAAGTTATCTTTATTTAAATTAAATTTGAATCCGGATAATATCTACTGCATTTGAATTTTACTGTTAAAAACCCGGTTTAAAAAAAGATTATTAATTTTTTTAGTTGGACGAAGAAAAAATTTTATATATTTGCGCCGGAATTTAACAATTAATGTGACGCTAAGAAGTTAATTCACAAATTTCTTTAAATAAAACGAAGTATTAAAAGGTTAGAAAAATGAAGAACAGAATTTTATTAGGTCTTGCAGCTCTGGCAATGGTTGCATTCCTTTCAAGTTGCGGAAAAGAGCCTGTTGAACAGGAGAAAGCTGTTACTGCAGCTATCGACAGTGCAAAAGTATTACAGGCTGATGTTTATGTACCTGCTGAATTTGCAGCAGTTCAGGATTCAATGAAAGCTATCACAGCTGCAGTTGAAGTTCAGAAATCAAAGCTTTTCAAGAAATTTGGTCCGATCAAAGTTAAGCTTGATGAATCTCTTGCTCTTGCTAAGAAAGTAGCAGCTGACGCAGTTTCTAAGAAGGAAGAAGTTAAGAAGCAGGTTGAAGGTCTTCTTGCTGATACCAAGAAAGTAGCTGAAGATAATGCAAAACTTTTCAAAAGAGCTCCGAGAGGAAAAGAAGGTGCTCAGGTTCTCGAGCAGATCAAAACTGAATTAGCTACATGCGAAACTGCTTGCACCGATGCACAGGGTCTGTATGACAAGGGTGCCTATATGGACGCTTTCAACAAGATCTCAGCTGCAAAAGCTTCAGAAGATAAAATCAATGAAGAACTGACTACAGCTATAACAAAAGCTGGTGGTAAAGTAGTTAAACCGGTTGTTAAGAAGTAATCTACTTTCAATTCAAAAATAAAAATATCCCCGGGAAATCCCCGGGGATTTTTTTAAGGAGCAGGTGATGACGAGAAGTGTTGTGAAGAGAGTTATTGTTGCGGCAGCAGTTATTATTGTTGTCGTATTACTGGGACTGCTCCTGTTAAACTCGGTTCCTGAACCACCGGTCAGGGACGTGACCGAAGCCAGGGAAGCCCTTGCAAAGGCAAACAGCAACAGGGCAGGAACTTATTCAAGAAAAATATTTGCCGAAGCCAAAGCTGCATACGATTCCGCGATGGCTAACTGGCGAAAGGAAAACAAGCGGATCATCTTCTTCCGGAACTATTCAAAAGTTAAAGCCTTCGCCAGGCTTTCTGAAAAGAGGTCTCTCGAATCGACCGAATCATCAATTACAAGCAGTGAAACCCTCAAAGCACAGCTCAGGGATAAGATCGATTCGCTGAATGGGACGGAAGCTTCAATTGACAACCTGTTTGGCAGGTATCCTCTGCCTTCGGAAATCAGGACACGAATATCGAACGGCAAAATGCTCCTCACTGAGGGTATAGTGGCTTTTAATAAGGGTCAGTACCTTCCGGCCAGCAGGAAAATAAATGAGGCTGAATACCTTCTGACAACGGTTTATGAGTCTTCAAAAGATGATCTGAAAAACTATTTCAGGTCATATTCCCTCTGGAAAAAATGGGTACAGAATGCAATCAACGATTCAAGAAAGAACGACACATATACCATAATTGTCGATAAATTTTCAAAGAAGTGCTATGTATATCTTTCAGGCACAAAGAAATATGAATTCGATGCCGAACTGGGAAGAAACTGGGTCGGGAACAAGCACAGGATGGGAGATAAGGCTACTCCTGAAGGGAACTATAAGATTATCACAAAAATGCAGGGGAAGGATACTCCGTACCATAAGGCTCTTGCAATAGATTATCCGAATAATGATGATATTGAAAAATTTAAGAGCGATCTTGCAAAGGGAAATATACCGTCTTACAGCAGGATAGGTGGCGGTATTGAGATTCATGGTGGCGGGGGAAGAGGCGTTGACTGGACCGAGGGCTGTATTGCCCTTACGGATAATGAGATTGACCTTGTTTATAACATCGTTAAAGTGGGAACACCGGTAACGATCGTCGGATCGTTAAAAAATATTGATGAAGTTCTTACCAACTGACGTTCAGTTATGGAAAGTGAAGAAATACTGACCCCGCTGCCTCAGCCTGAAATTAAGGGAAAGAGCGAGCTTTACCAGCTGGTGGAAGGCTTTTTTAAACGGATCTTCTTAAACACTTTCCTCAGGAAGACATTGAAAATAATATCTGTTACCATCCTTGTAATCCTGTCAGTATTCTTTATATTCTCACTTTTTGTATATATAATTCCGGGTATTACTGAGTTTTCATTTACCCACGGATCCGTAACCAAAAACGATTCGGAGCTGCGGAGTGATAAACAGTACAAGGCTCACATAGCTGCCCTTGGCAAGGATGTCCAGAAAATCTCCAGGAAGTTTGCCGCCTATACACCCGGACAATCCTACCTGGTGATCAATACCACCGACAACAGGTTCTCGCTGTACCGCAACAAAAAGCTTATCAGGGAAGGGTTTTGCAGCTCGGGCAGCTATACTCACCTGACATCTGCCGAAGGAACACGTCATTGGATATTCAAGACACCAAAAGGCAAATTCTGGATTCAGCAGAAGATAACGAAACCATTATGGAAAAGACCCGACTGGTCTTTTGTTGAAGAAGGTCTCCCGATACCCTCGCCTGATGACCCTTCACGATATGAGATGGGTGTACTGGGAGATTATGCGATGAGCCTTGGCGACGGGTACCTGATCCATGGCACAATATACAAGAGGTTCCTTGGCATGCCTGTAACACACGGATGCGTGCGGTTGAACGATGATGATCTTGAAGCAATTTTCAAGACACTCAGCCTCGGGTCAAAAGTGTATATATTCTGACGATTACAGACCGGGAAATGGAAGCTGAAACAACTGTTGAATCAGGAAGAAAAAGGATCTGGATATGGATTCTGCCTGGATTATTCCTTGCATTTACGGCTTATTATGCAACCATGTGCGTTATAAGTTCCTCTCGAAGGGTAAGGGAAATAAACTCCCTCTACGGCTATAAACCCGGTGAAAAGAACAATATCGACATCAGGCTGTTCACCGATTCGGCATTTATAAAGCTGAACCGTGAGAAAGCATATTACCAGTCGAGGAATCTTCTTGCCGAGAGAGATTCTATCTATCTTTCACTTAATCTTCCCGATAGTGCCGCTTATCTCGAGATAAACGGTGTCACGGTTCATACTTCACGTCTCGAAAAGTTCAGCTTGTGCAAGGCCATGACAGGAGCCGATGAATATGCCGTTTCATCAATGCTTTCGATGCCGCTTACAATAAAAGCGAGCCGTTCCACAATACAAAAAGAACCGGTCATGCTCAAAATTGCCCCTAAGGATACAAGCGAATATAAGCCGGACATCCTTCCCGACACAACAAATTCCGCACCGGTAAATTACTACCTCGAGATGGATAACGGCTTCAGGATTTACGTTTATGAGTCGGAAAGCTCAGGCATGATCGACAGGCTTAAATTTGACATTGATGACAGGCTGAAAAATTCCTGGACCATTCTTAAAAGCATTGCCACATTTAAAGTGCCTGAATACCACCCGTCAATCAGGCTTAGAATGAAAAAAGCAGATGCCAGGATCATCTATAGGGCATTGCCTGTACATGGCCAGATTGCCCTGTTCTGGTAGATAATCCGTTTACACTCTTTTTTCAGCCTTTCCTTCCTACATATCGAAAAAAAGAGTAGGTTTGAGGTAACCACTACTTCAAACGGAAATTTCTATGGGACGCTTTACTGGAATTATAGGTATAATAATTATTCTCGGTCTTGCATATCTTTGGTCAAATAACAGGAAGGCAATCAACTACAGGCTTGTCATTACGGGACTGCTCCTTCAGCTTGTCCTGGCTGTCTTCATCCTGAAGGTGCCACTCGGCCAGGAAATCTTTGCATGGCTTGGTAAGGCAATAAACAAGCTTCTCGATTTTTCCAGGGAGGGCGGTTATTTCGTGTTTGGCGACCTCACAAAAGTGACTGACATTCTGCCTGCGGAAATAGTAAAAAAAGGAATATTCCTCTTTATCCTTCTTCCGACTATAATTTTTGTATGCGTGCTGGTATCAATGGCCTACCATGTTGGTCTGATGCAGAGAATAGTCGCGGTCATTGCCAGGTTCGTACACTGGGCAATGAGGGTGAGCGGGAGCGAGGCGCTTTCCAACGTGGCAAGTGCCTTTGTGGGACAGGTTGAAGCACAGATAATGATAAGACCCTATCTGTCGGGGATGACCAAATCGGAGCTCCTTGCCTCAATGACCGGAAGCATGGCCTGTATCGCCGGAGGTGTAATGGCCGTTTATATCTCCATGGGTGTCCCTGCCTCATATCTGTTAGCGGCCAGCCTTATGGCTGCACCCGGCGCCCTGGTTATTTCGAAGATAGTTTTCCCCGAAACAGAACAATCGGAAACAAAGGGAGTTGTTAAGCTTGAAGTGAAGAAAGAGCATGCTAACATTATGGACGCCATTGCACATGGTGCAAGCGACGGGATGAAAGTTTCAATAAACGTGATAGCAATGCTGATCGGTGTTATAGCGCTTATCGCGCTGATCGATGCATTGCTTGGTTACTTCGGGCACTTCCTGGGGTGGATAGGCGTTTCACTGAATGCCATCGGCCTCGATGTAAATCACCTGAAACTGAAAGATGTTGTCGGTGCCCTCTTCTCTCTTATTGCAGTCGTTATGGGAGTGCCTTTCAAGGAAGCCCTTCCGGTGGGCTCCCTGATGGGAACCAAGATGGTGGTTAACGAATTCGTAGCCTATTCCGACCTGTCGCCGATGATCCAGCACGGGATACTAAGCGGAAGATCGGTAATCATTGCAAGCTTTGCACTTTGCGGTTTTGCAAATTTCAGCTCTGTTGCAATCCAGATAGGTGGTATAGGTGCCCTTGCGCCTGAACGGAAAGCTGACCTTGCAAGGCTGGGGCTGAAAGCTATGATTTGCGGAACAATGGCATCATATATATCAGCCAGCCTTGCCGGCGTACTGGTTTAACAGGTGAATCTTTCCGGTAAAAATATTCTGCTGACAGGTGGCACTTCCGGCCTTGGCCTGGAAACTGCCGCTATCCTGGCTTCTGAAGGAGCTTATGTGACCGCACTCGGCAGGACGCTGAAAGGCTCATTTCCAGAGAGTCCGAATTACCGGTTTCTCGCGACAGATTTTTCTGACCTGGAGGAAGTCAGGAGAACTTTGTATCTCATGAAGGGGGAGGGCATCCGCTTCGATATTGTCATCAATAACGCAGGGGTGCTTACTTCGCCCGATTATATTGTCACTTCCCAGGGTAATGAATATTCGTTCCAGGTCAATTTCCTGTCACATCTTCTGGTCAATGAGTTCATATTAAGGGAAGGCATGTACAATGAGAATCCGCTTGTTATGGTGGTTACATCGCCCGTTTACAGGTTAACCGGACCAGGGTATGTCTTTCCGGAACGAGCCGGGTTTAAAGCCTTCAGAACATATTCTGAAACAAAGTACTACCTTCTTCTCATCGGGGATTTTCTCAGAAAGCGATATCCCTCCTCAGGTTTGAGTTTCGCAGCTTTCGATCCGGGTACTTTCGGGTCAGGAATTTGCAGGATGCAGCACAGATGGTTCAGGATCATGTATGCCATTGGTAATGTTGTGCTTAAAAGTCCCGCTAAAGTTGCTTCGAGACTATGTGAGGTATTAGAGAGGGGGGAGTACGGATTCAATACGGTGTTTTCGGTGCATGGCCATCAAAGAGTTTTTTCTCCTGCTGAACCAGGAAATGCTGACAGATTTATGGAAGAATGTTTCACGAGGATCGCGTGACGATTCCTATTCCCGGTTTTTCATCCAGAGTAACCTTGCCATCAACAATCCTTACCCCATCATAGGGATCATTGCTGATCAGCAAGTTCCCGTCAAGATCGCACCAGTCGGCAAGAGGGGAAAGCTGTGCGGCGGCAGATACTGCACATGATGTCTCAGTCATACAGCCGATCATTACTTTCATTCCCATGGTTCTGGCGGTCTTCATCATGTTATATGCAGCTCTCAGCCCCCCGCACTTCATGAGCTTTACATTAACACCTGAATATACATCCCTGTACTTCAGGAGATCCTCGAGGTTCTGAATTCCTTCATCCCCGACAATTGTAAGAGGGCTTCTGTTTTTAAGCCACGCGATATCGTCGGCCTGCTCCTTTGGCATTGGCTGCTCGAGGAAGATCACCCCCTTACCCTTAAGCCATCCGGCCATCTCAAGGGCGTAGTTTCTGTCCTTCCATCCCTGGTTCACATCTGCACATATCGGCTTGTCTGTGCATGATCTTATTACCTCTACCATCTCCCTGTCGTTATCCTTTCCGAGCTTTACTTTCAGTACCTTATAAGGAGAAGCTTCTGCAACCTTCTGCCTGACAATTTCGGGCTTATCTATGCCAATAGTGAAGCTCGTGTTCGGAGTTTTTGCAGGATTTAGTCCTAAAAGCCTGTAAACAGGCTGACCGGTAATCTTGCCTACCAGGTCGTGCAGGGCAATGTCAACTGATGCTTTTGCCGCATGATTTCCCGGCACCAGGCTCTCAATATAATCGAGGATATCCTCAAGCAGAAAAGGACTCGTGAAGGAGGATAGATCAACCGATGAAAGGAATTTCATCACAGACTCTTGGCTCTCGCCGAGATACGGTGGCATTGATGCCTCACCGAACCCCGTTAAGCCGTTGAACTCTATGGTTGTCAGTACAGCCGGTGTTGTCGTTCTTGAACTTGTAGCCAGATTGAATGAATGCCTGAGCTGCAGTGTATAGGGCCTGAACTGCAGCCTGAGTTTGCCCTCTTCCAAAGGAAGGCTCTTTCCTTCGAAAAGACTTTTGTAAATGCTGGTACCGCTCATCAGTGCGCCTCCTGCTGCAAGGCCGCCCATCTTTAAAAACTCCCTCTTTTTCATATTTCTTAAAAATACCAGTTGTGATCCGACAATTTCCTGATTCCACGGTCATTCCCGGCTCCGGTAATCCTCCTGGCCGCAATGAAGGAATTGTATCTGTACCGGCTGAAATTTTTTCTCGCTGAATCGAGGCTGTTGATTTTTACCATCCCCGATTCGTTTATATACTCGGCATTTCCAATGTACATCCCTACATGGGTGGGCCTGACGGGGATTTTCCCCTTTGGTCCGAAAAACAGCAGGTCTCCCTTTTCAAGTTCACCCAGGTTTTTGTAGTTCTTAATCTCCAGCCCGTGCCTCACCTGGAGCGATGCATCGCGGGCCAGGATAGTTCCGTTCAGGTAATATACCGTCTTGACAAACCCGCTGCAATCCAGTCCCCTTACCGACGTTCCACCCCATAAATATGGTGTACCCAGTAGTTCCAGGGCAGTTTTTATAAGACTGCCTGGTTCGGCCCTTGCATTTTTTGCCCATTCCTGAAGGTTAGCACAATCTTTTTCAGGCAAAAAGCCTTTTCTTCCGTCGGGCAAAATGACCCTGAAATATCCTTTTTCCTGCCCGTCTGATTCCGCGATCGAACCTGCAACAATGTCGGAAACTTCCGCCCGGTCCCCGGGAGAGGCAATTACATCCCCGAAACGTGACAAAAAGATTATTCTTTGTGAACTCTTCCATTTCATGAATTCAGCACGCGACAGCAAGACAACAGCATCCGCATCTACCCACCCTATGTAAGAATCAGGTGTCTGAATCCTGTACCAGTCCTCGCCAGGCGACAATATCCTGACCGGAGTGCCCAGCAGTGCCTGCGAAACCAGTTCCATTTCATGACCAGGATGCATACGAATGTTACAGACACTAACATTGATGATGCCCCATGGCTTATCAGATTTCGTTGTGTCGGGAATGAGCCTCAGGCTGTCTGTATAACTTATCTTCCTGGACTTAAGGTATTCAGCGATCCTGCTTTTTATCTCGCTTTCGGAAGTCTCGCCCGAGACAACTGTTTTACACCCCGACTGATATACAGCTATTGAACAGATTCCTTCCCTGTGATCAGGGATAAGTGTTTTTACTAGTGAGTCCACCTCACTTGTATAATTTGTATAACCTGAATGCGAAGCGCATCCTGGCAGCAGGAACAGAATGGCAGCAAGTTTCAGAAGGTCCTTTATCGGGAGAAGTTTCATGATATTATGCCTTTACTGGTTCAGGTATTTGATCGTCATATTGTAATCCCACTTGTCGAAATACAGGTTGCCACCCTTCCATTCCACTTCTCCACGCTGGAAATCATATGGCTCACTTCTCAAATACTTTTTCGGAGGATAGAGTGTTCCAGAGATCCCGTCGTTGATTATAAGCCTGTAAGGATCAATGCCACAGGTATAAAATTCTCTCGTGGAAGTATCGCCTGAATACTGAAGCTTGTGTTCTACATCGACCGGAACCCATCCTGGTCCTTCATAATAGACCTCGCACCAGTCATGAAGGTTTTTGAATCCTGGCTGCATGTTCCATCCGCTCTGCCATCTGCATGGTATTCCCTTATAGCGTAACATCGACATGAAAAGCAAAGTCTGCATACCGCAGTCGCCCCTCAGATGGGAAATTACGTAGCCCGGAATATCCGGCATAATAGAGTATTCCATTGCTCCGGTCCAGGGTACACTGTTGTTGAACCAGCTAAAAATTTTTCTTACGATCTGGTCCGGGCTTGTCTCTTTTCCTGCAATGCTGTCTGCCAGGGTCCTGACCTTCGGGGAAAAATTTATCTGGGGTGGCTGCTCGGCCGTGTACTTCTTAAAGATGCTTGAATTCCTGTTATATGGTTTCACCGCGAATGGGACAAAATACTGGCCAAAGGATATGTAAGTGTATGCTATCCTGAAAGTGACCGGCTTACCTTTTTCAGCTTTCCCTTCAAGGTATAAGGTTTTATGGGTGCAGGAATCGGGGGCCAGGATAAAATTCTCATTCGATGAGCCGGTGAGATAAACATCCTTCTGCCTGGGGTTATTCTCCTTTGGAAACGGAAGCCAGCACCTTACTGTTTCCCCATCCGGGACCGCATCGGGGCAGACCGTAAGCGTGTACACAACTTCCATCTTTAAAGGTTCGACAGGGGTGGATGACCCGGCTGATTCCCTGATTATCTTTTCCGACATCCGTTTCCTTGTTACCAGTTCCTCCGAATGCGACATGAGAGAATCGGTCTCATGCCTGTGCTGATGAAAGCTTATCAGTCTTACAAGGTTTGAAGCGGCACGGTTAAAATATCTTTTTTCACCTTCAAGCAACCTGTATTCAAGCCACCCGTCAGATTCCCATTTTTTAAGGTTCTCATTTACTTCCGGCCAGGGTAATAAAACAGAAAGCTTTTTTATGATAGTGTCTTCTTTAAGCGGGAAATCAAGGGGAATCCTGCAAGCAATATCCTTCAGAGAGTCGGCTTTCCATTGTATTCCCGGATCGGTCGTGTGACTCCTGACGGAATCGGCCATATGCACTGCCTTTTTCAGGTTTCCTTTATTAATATCCAGTGAAATGTTTTTCAGCACGTTATCATAGTTACTGACAACGATCCTGCATCCCTGGGAGGATATAATAAGTATGACTATCAAAAGTCCCGTCAATTTCATTTTAATTGATTTGATTGATAAAGATAAGCAAATGTAAAAAAGAAAAACCGCATGGTTCCGGCCATGCGGTTCATTATTTTCTGAACGTTTACCTGAGTCTCAGACCCTCACTGTCAGGAGCTGATCCATCCTGACCGCTTTCAGAATGTTTATGCTCATGTTCATGGTGATGATGCTTTTCGCAGGTGCTTCCCCTGTCGGTAAGCTCACCGTTAATGTATTGCATTACATTTTCCTCGGGTGATCCCTCGCAGCCTCTAATGATCTCTATGCCCGCCTTGTCCAGCTTTTTAATGGCACCTCCTCCGATCCCTGAAGAAAGAATTACACTGACACCCATCTCAGCAAGCACCGTGGCTATACCGGATTTACAGCCGCTACCCTGGAACGAGGGAATTTTATCTACAGCTGAGATTTTTTTGTCTGAGATCGTGTAGATGCTGAACTGGTCAGACTTTCCAAAATGGCCATGGATGCGGTCATTGCTGGTAACAGGAATGGCAATTTTCATATTTCTTTAAAGTTGCGTTGTTGTTATTCTGAACTCAGGTTTTTTATTGATGGTCTTCTTAACAAGGCATAATTCAGCGGCATTTATAACGGCATCCCTGTATTTCCCGGGAAAGCCTTGCGGCAGCCTGATATCGAGATTTATTCCTGAAGGAACCCTTTTGTCTTCTCCATATTCAAGTGTCTGGACAATTGTTATGCCTTTGGGATCGAGTTGCCTCTTCTCACAAAAGGATTTAACATAAATACCTGCACAGGTGCCTATTGAAGCAAGAAACAGGTCGAATGGTGCGGGTGAAGAATCCAGTCCGCCGTTGTCGGCAGGCTGATCAGTGTTTATCGTGTGCCCGTTGACGAGTGCCGAAACTACCTTACCTTCTCCCATTGTTATTAGTATCTCATTCATATTTGTGGTTTGTTGATTCAGCCGCAAATTTAAAAACATATCGAAATATATCAATATGTTATTATGTAAGAAATGCTATTTTTTAAACAGGTGATGCATATTAAATGTTCAAATCGTGGGAGTCTTAATACGGTGATGTGAACCGTGAACGGTTACGGTTGCTACAGGCCGGCAATGGAACGGGACCAGGAAAGCCGAAAAAAAAGGTGCCCTGAGAGAGCACCCCTTCAAATATATTGCGTTGATTTAGTGAGGGCCCCCATGTTCCATGCGGAAGTTATAGTCTATCCCTACTGCTATATAGTCTACAATATTCTTTGCAAAGTTCATGCTGTGCAATGCGTCGACCAGTGTCTTAAGAGCCGTTTTTGCAGGATCAAGCAGTGCACTCAGGTTGGTTGTTGTACCATCATCGAAAGTTATTTTGATATCCCTGCTGTGACAGAATGAGCCATCGGTAGCTGAACTGTCGGTTATTGCTGCACCGGCATGCTGCTGCAGAACGCCGTTCAGGTAGACCTGTATTGAATCCAGTCCGGCACCCCTTCTTATTTCAACATTCCCGATTGTGAGAATATATAACCCTTCCCTGTGCCTGAAATCCGGTCCGGGGCCCATGCCATAAGGTAACTGAACAGGCTGGGCAAAGATAGTGGTCTCTTTCATCAGCACTGTGCCATCTTTTGAAAGATTGAATGTCTTTGTGGTTGTATCGTTGGCAAGTGCATCAGTGGTTGTTAGCGAATATCCGTTCGGGAAGGTATAAGCAGAAGTACTGCTGTTTGAAGTTGTGTTGGCTGTTGCAGAGATCTGCATGTTGCCAAGGTTCGTGGTATCGAGTGTGAAGCCGGCTGTAAGCCTGTAATTATACAGATTTGTATAGTTGAAGTAATAGTAATAGTCTGAAGCTTTTATCGAGAAATCATTTGCCAGTGTGGTGTCGGCAGGATTGAAGTCGCGAAGGAATCTCGGGTGAAAAACAAGCTTCTGTGGAAGGTTGACAATCATCATGGCGCTTGTCCCTGTTTTCACGAACATCTTATGAGGAATGAAGAAGTTCCATGTGCTTAGCAGGTCAGGCTTGTAGTCATATATACCTGCCACACTTTCAAGAGTAACGCTGTCGGTATACGTCGTCTCGGATTTCAGGGCTGCAGAATTTGCGTTCAGGATCTCATATCCTTTGGTGGTAGAAATTGTACTCACAGCATTGTTTACTGCAGTGACACCGGTACTAAGTGACATCTTCAGAGTACTGCTTGTGAGTGAATCAGATTTAGTGCAGCTGGCTGCAGCTATTGCCAGTACCGCTCCCATAATTAACAATAGTCTTTTCATAATTTCCCTTTTAATATATTTCAGTCTTTTATTTTAGTAAACCGGTTCTTCAAGAAAACTGTTCAATATTAAAACCGGCAAAATGAAAGTTTGATGAATTTCAGAAAAAAATGTAAGAAATGTTCATTTCCTGATTGTAATATGTTTGATATCACGTATATACATATTTAGAAAAATCAGGTTCAACCTGGAAAAACATCATGGATGCTTTACTGAACGAGGAAATGGATGAAATTGGTTTGTAAAAGAATTATAAATGTCATCATTTCTCTAGTACTAAAAAGTTTAAATTTGGCTGCCCGATGATGATATCTTTTACAATGCCGGTCAGATCATCCTTAATACTAGCAGGAAGGAGCTTCTTTGCTATATTCCAATTGTTACTTTTCCAGGTAATTTTTAGTAGTCTGTCGGGCCAGGCTGTCAATACGATCCCAAAAGGAAAGGTCCCTGTGCATCAGGTCGATATAACTGATATTCTCAGAATCGGGCACGGATCAAAACATGATTCCGACAGTACTTCAGACCGTGGGAAAGGCCCTTTCATTTCTGTTATCCCGGTCGTGGGATATGGAAGAAACACCGGTATTACGGGAGTACTTTCCTCGAGTACAACATTCTATTCGGATACGGCAAGGAAAAGAATGTCGAGGATTCAATTCAATGCCAACTACTCTCAATATCACCAGTATTGGTTTACACTTTTGAACAATGTATTTTTTGACGACAGGAAGCTTCACCTTTTTGGCGATATAAGATACTATAAGTTCCCGACCCAGACCTACGGCCTTGGTCCGTTCAGTAAAAATGCGCATGAGATACACATTGATTATTCTTACCTGCGGTTCTGGGAGACCGTATTTATTGAACTCGGAACAAATTTTTACGTAGGAGCAGGGTATAACCTTGATTATCACTGGAACATTAAGGCTGATACTGTAAAAACGACCGAGATGGATCAGTTTCTCGAATATCAGAAGGGCCATTCATCTCTCTCATCGGGTGTGTCGGTCAACCTGCTCTACGACAGCAGGAAGAACTCGGTCAATCCTAAAGGCGGTTCGTATATAAATATCCAGGTCAGGCACAACCTGAAATTCCTTGGAAGCGACCAGAACTGGCAGGTACTTCTTGTCGATCTGAGAAAGTATTTCAGGCTTCCGGGGTCGTCAGATAATATTCTCGCTTTCTGGAGTTATAATAATGTTGTACTGTCAGGCATCGCACCATATCTTGACCTTCCAAGTATTGGCTGGGACAGCTATTCCAATACAGGCAGGGGGTATGTACCGGGCAGGTACACCGGACGGGTATTGCTTTACATGGAGTCGGAATATCGTTTCAGGCTCATGAGGAACGGGCTTCTTGGCGGGGTGGTGTATGGAAATGTAGGCTCAATTCCGGCGAAAGTCCCGAAAGAGATGGCGCCTCTTATTCCTGGTGGCGGATTAGGGCTCAGGATAAAGATAAATAAACACTCCGACACCAACCTGGCAGTCGATTACAGCTTCGGACTGAGAAAGTCACGCGGCTTCACATTTAACCTTGGGGAGATGTTTTGAAGAGGTTACTTCTGGTCCTGGCCCGTTTTACCGAAAGGTGATTTGACATAGAAATTAAAGCTCATTCCGATATCAGCCCAGGGGCCGCCTGAACTGTATGGTTTAAGATATCCCCAGTCTGAACTGCTGTTGAAATATTCGAGTTTTTCAGTTCTTTTAATCCGGTATCCTGCCCTTGCACTAAACAGGATCCTTTTACCCGCTGCATATTCAAGACCTGCTGCAAAATGCGGTACGACAATACCTGTACTTGAGACATCCCTGTAATCCTTGCTGACAATTTTTACCGATCCATGCAGACCGAATGACATATCTGCTCCTGCTTCGGCAACAGCCAGCAGGTTCTTCCTGTGGTTAATGGCATATCCGTAATAGATCATTACCGATGTGATAACCTCATTCAGCTTTATTACATTATTGCCGGTTCCATCGCTTGCATGAAGAACACTCCCGATCCTCCTGATCCTCACCTCATCGCCGAACCAGTGTCTTGCCAGTCCGCCCAGGGCGCTTACCATCTTAAATGTAACAGGGAAGGTATAACTCCTGCCATCAATCGTGGCGCCGGGATTTCCGGTCGAATATCGCCAGGCGTCAAGAATATTGTCCCAGGTATAAGGTGCTGAATATTCTCCTGAAATGCCAATGCTGAAGCGAATCGTTTTCATGGTCCCGGCCATTTCAAGCGCTGCCTGGTCTGCCGCATTAACCTCGTTACCGGGCTGGGTATAATCGGCAATAATCCCGCTGGCATAGTGAATGCTGCGGATATCGCTTATGAATACTGAATAGATCGCTTTGCTTTGCGCATTACCGGGTTTACTGTACTTAATCTCGTTTTTGTTCTTTTCTGTTATTACTGCTGGTATGATCTCACCGCTTTTTACGAAAATCGTATCCTGTGCACAGATTGTTCCGAAAAAAAAGAACATAAAAAATGTCAGCCTGATCTTCATATTATCCGCGATTAAATGAATATCTGCAAAGTCTTTATGAATTTCTTGTGATACCATATTGATTTCTGAAAGTCTCCATATGCTCGGCGCTTTCCCTTACCAGTCTCTGAACTGCCAATCCATGCTGCAGGTCAGGTACCAGCAGCTCGTTTGCATTATCAATAAGGAATACATAATGGGCATGAATCATCGAACGAAGCCACCCGGGAGGAACATGCCCTGAAGGGAAGCTTGTAACAGGATTATAGTTGCTCCCTGTCATCACCCTGTTCAAGGTTCCGGAATCCTCAAGATAATATTCATAGTAATCAGGTGTATTCGATGAAAACCTCAACGATCCCTTTTCACCGTAGATATCCATTGAAAGCGTGTCACCGGTTCCTGAACTTATTCGGCTGGCAGAGACTGTCCCCGCTGCCCCGGTAACAGGATCGGTGAGAAAAACAGAACTGAACAGATCCGTCTCAGGCACGACATCGCCGAAGCTTCCTGCCTGGATTGCCCCGGCTATCCTCAGGTTTTCATTCAGGAACGCGACTACAAGGCTCATCGCATGTGAACCCAGGTCAGCCATGGCACCGCCTTCAGGAGCCGGCGCAAGCCTTGTCTTTCTCTTGTCGCGGTATCCCTTCCTCAGGTAATCGCCATGATAATATCTCACCTCGAAATGTAACGGTCTGCCAAATATGCCGCTTCTCCATTGCTTAAGTGCGGACCTGAAGGATGAATTAAACAGGTACTGAAACCCTGTCTGGAATCTCACCCGGGGATAAGCCAGGGTCATACCTTCGATAATATTTTCCTCTTCCTTTGATGCGCAGACCGGTTTTTCGATATAAATCCTGCTGACATTCTTCATTTCAAGCGCTTTCTCAAGATGAGGAACATGAACAACATTCGGCCCCAGGATATATATTGTATTTATGTTTTCATTATTTGTAAATTCGTCGAGCGAGGAATGCCCCCTGAAACCGTATCTTGAAGCAAAAGCCGACCTTGAAAGAACTGACTGTGAACAAACAGATTCCAACGAAACTTCAGGAGCATCTTCATAATAAAAAGGAAGTGCGCTAATTGCAAACGCGTGGGATCTTGCGATGCCACCGGCACCTATAAATCCGATTTTGATTTTCTCAGAAGCCATATACTGATAATAATTGTGAGTCTGTATCACTAAAGATAGTTACAGATAATAAGAAAAGAAAATTTTCAGGCGACAGGGTGGCATCATCCCGGGTGACACCGCTTTTACATTATTCACATAACAGTATTTTGAGTAACTTGTCTTCAGTATTCTTGTATGGCACTATATTTCTAATAAAGCTAAAACCTTAATGAAGTAATATGAATCTCCTTAGCATCACTGACAACGGGACCATCGAGTGGTTGCTCGAAGAGGAAAACCCTTCAGTCAGGTATTTCACCCTTACCACCTTGCTGGGGAAGGACCATAATGACAGAGAAGCAGTCAATGCCAGGTCGGCAATTATGAAGTCAGGGATAGTACCCGGAATTCTCAGGGCCCAGGGTGAAGGAGGAACCTGGGAAGTTCCGGCCCGGTTTTATACCGGGAAGTACCGGAGTACAGTTTGGCAGCTGATCATACTTGCAGAAATGGGAGCGGACGGGAGTGATCCGCGGATCAAGAAAGCCTGTGAATTTATACTTGAAAACTCGCGCGACAGGGAGAGTTCAGGTTTCTCACTGAACATGAGCGTAAAATCAGGCGGAGGGAGGCACAGTGAGGTAATACCATGCCTGACCGGTAATATGATCTGGAGCCTGCTCAGGCTAGGATTCAAAAACGATAAGCGCGTTCACGACGGGATTGAATGGATATGCAGGTACCAGCGATGTGATGATGGTGGAGTCGCTCCCCCGGCTGAATGGCCATACGACAGGTTCGAAATATGCTGGGGGAAGCATACATGCTTCATGGGTGTGGTAAAATCGCTTAAGGCTCTGTCGGCAATTGAAGAAAATGACAGGCCGGGGACAGTAAAAGAGAAGATCAGGATGCTGTCGGAGTTCCTGCTTATGCATAATATTTATAAAAAGAGCCATGAACCTGGGTCAGTTTCAAAACCAGGCTGGCTGAGGCTCGGATTTCCGCTGATGTATCAAACTGATATACTTGAAATTCTTGATATTCTTACCGACCTGCGAATTCACGATTCAAGAATGAATGAGGCACTGGAAAAACTGAAATCGCTTCAGGACGGACAGGGTAGATGGAAATTGCAGAATACATTCAACGGCAAAATGATTAAGGATATTGAAATGAAAGGCGAACAATCGAAGTGGATAACATTAAGAGCACTTAAGGTATTATCTAAACAACCGGTATGATTACTCACAGACAGTTCATTGATAAAGCGGTTGGAATTCTCAAAACTGATGAAAATGTTATCGGTCTTGCTATCGGAGGTTCATGGCTGACAGGTGACATCGATGAGTATTCTGACCTTGACCTGGTTCTTGTCGCGAGAGACAAAATCTATGAAGATAAAGGAAGAATGTTGGGTTACGCGAGGAAACTGGGAAAACTCCTGGCTGGTTTCACTGGTGAACATGTAGGTGAACCAAGGCTGCTGGTATGCCTTTATGATGAACCTCTGCTTCACATCGACATTAAGTTTGTGACCCTTGAAGAGTTTTCAAAGAGAGTTGAGGACCCGGTGGTACTCTTTGAAAGAGAAAACCAGCTGAGTTCATGCATATCAGGCACCGGATCAGAATATCCATACCCTGATTTCCAGTGGATCGAGGATCGTTTCTGGATTTGGGTTCATTATATCCTGGCAAAAATCGGGAGGGGCGAATACCTTGAAGCCTTCGATTCATTCAGCTTCCTGAGAGGTATTGTGCTGGGGCCCCTGATCCATATTAAAAACGGGAACCTGCCAAGAACCGTGAGAAAGGCAGAATCAGCAATCGGCAAAGAGGATCTCAGGAAGCTTCTGCTTACAGTTCCAACATACGAAAAATCAGGATTGATGAACAGCCTGGGGGAGTCAGTAAATCTTTACAGGGCGCTAAGATCAGAGCTTTTCGACAGTACCGTGCGTCTGCAGGTGGAAACGGAGAGGAGGGTAATGGAGTATTTTAATGAGATTGATACCTGAATAGGCATGGAAAGGAAGAATCGCCAGGTCCGGAAGTATAATCCTGGTTATTAAAGAAAAACAAAAGAGCTTTGAATGAATATAATATCAACCTGAGAGCATATGAAGAATGTTTATATTGAGCTTACTGACACCGATGATGTGAAAATTCTGTTCAATGTGCTGCATATTGCATGGATCGAACCGGGGAAGAACGGTACTGTCCTCAAATCAAACCTCGTGAACTATTCCATCCCAAAAAAGGTGAAAGAATCGTACGATGAGATAAAATCCATGATTATGGCTTTAAATTCCTGAATTGTCTTTACCGATTGACCCTCATCCGGGTCTTCAGTATGCTGAGATATCCGGGCAAAATATATTTGACTTATATAGATATTCTATAGTAATTTTGATTATTTCCTTTGTTAAAGATCTGTCAGAGGTTATAATACAAACCATTATTATAAATTCTTTATGCTCCACGATAGTTAAATAAGCCGATTATTTAATATCATTAGGTATGAAGAAAATTAAAGCCGGTTTCTGGCTGGTAGTACTTCAGCGAACCATGCTTGCAATAACATGGTGCATTATTCCCGGATTTTCAACCTTTGGACAGGATCTGCTGAGACTGAAAGATGGCACTGAATTCAGAGTTAATATAATCGAAGATGGCAAAGACTCTGTAAAGTACCGTGAGTATGGAAACGATTTGAGCCCTCTTTATATATTATCTAAAGAATATATTGATGTAATAAAATTCGAAAGCCGGAGAAAAGCTTTTACGGTCGGGAGGAGAAGCACGAAAAAAGAAGAGCCGTCAACCACTGGTGAAAACATCGCATTTATAAACCTGAACCAGACGGATACTGCAAAATACCTTTCCTTTAAAAATGGTGATGTTTACCTTGGAGGTAATAAACTTATGAGGATTGAGGTCAGAACCCTGATGGAAGACAATCCAGGGTCGTTAAAAACATATAATAATTCATGTAAAGTACATGATCTCGGTCGGTATTTCGCGGTACCTGCCTTAATAAGCCTTCTTGGTGCTGAGTTCCTCTGGCTTGCTCATTCGCATCATGCAATTACTTCACTGGAAATCGGTGGAGCTCTTCTCGTACCGGCTTCTCTTGTATTGCACAATGGTAACAGGAAATTAAAAAAAGCCATTAATGAGTATAACCTATCCGCCGGAAAACCTGGAACATGCAGGATCGGGGCGGGTATACAGAATAAAAGTATCTGCTTTAGGGTGGAATTTTAGATCTGATCCTTTCCTGGTTTAAATTTCAACCGATTTTTAAAATACCAGAAATTCCAGGTCATATTAAGTAAGATATATGGTCCTTTGAGATTTATACGTCCGATATCACCATCTGTCCTATTTGAAACAGTATAATAACTTAAAAAGTCATTTTTTGAGATGTTGCACCCAAGTCTTATGTTGAATGTAAATCTATCAGAGATAACCAAGTCTAATCCGGCTGCCAATCGGGGGCTTACAGGTACAGCTTCATCAAGAATATTGCTGTAAGCAATGCTCCCTAATTTAAGATTCCCGCTGAGAAAGTAAATATCTATTCCTGTAGCAATTACGATAAAAACTGTCTTCTTAAGGTTTAAGGAATGGCTGAAATCAACTATGTCGGATAATATATAGTTATTCAGCCTGATCATATTTTCCCCGTTATTTTCTGATCCGTACACGTATTTAGGTAAATATGTTATTCCCAGGCCGTTTGTTAAGCTGTTCCTTTTACTCTGGCCAAAAAACATGGTGAATTTAAAATATACCGGTAGAGCGAACCTGTTCCCTTCCAGACCGGTACCACTTTTTGTATTGCTTTTCCAGAGCTTCAGGACGTCATCATCATTGTTCCTTGTTAAAAGTTCAATGCCTGATTCAAGTGAAAAAACTATTGAGTTTTTCCTGGAGGTTTTTTCTTCAGCTTTATGGATTTCAGCGTTTTCATCATAATCTATTCTGGTATAATCTGCGACTATGTGATTTTTATAATGAATGCTTCGGATATCAGCAACGAAGACAGTATATAAGCCTGAAGAGTCCGGTTGATCTTTTTTCTTATATACAATTTCAGTATTATCTTTGCTGATAATATACGCAATGATAGGTTTGCCTCTTTTTACATAGATTGTATCCTGGGCAACCAGTACACCTGATAAGGATGTTATAAACAGGATCAATAACCTGAGTCTCATGGTACCCTGTTTGTTTCATGACCTGCCAGGTAACAAATTTACATAGAATATCTCACTGTGAGCAGGCAAATAGATTCTTTTTAATGAAAAAAGAGCTGATTCTTAGCGTGTTTACTTTATGTTGTCTGGCTGAATGCTTTTCCCAGCCCTGGGCAAGATATGAGGCATTATGGAATAAATCCCTGGTTGAAGGGAAGCTTGACTCGGCACTTTATTACGCGAATGAAACCTGGGCAATAATGCGTGGTAAAGTTGGTGAAAACAGCCTTCAGTACGCCTCGCTGATGCATAATCTTGCCGACCTCCATTTTAATCTGGGCAGTTATAGAAAAGCAAGATATTTTATCAAAAAGGAAATGGATATCCTGGAATCACTTAATCGGAGGGATGACCAGGAGTATATTGACTGCCTTGAAACGGCTTCTGTTATTTCCAGGAAAGCAGGTTACTTCGAGGATGCTTTGGCACAGATAAAAAATGCAGAAAAGAAAGTTCTTGAAAGTCATAGCAATGACGACCCGTCATACGCGGAAGTTCTTTATTACTATTCAGCTATATATCATGATATTGGATGCACCCGTAATGATGTATCCTACTTGAGTAAGGAACTGGATTATCTTAAAAGTGCCGAGATTATATATCAGAAAAACAAAGATTTAACAGAGAATTATCTGATAAATCAATGTGATCAGGCATCCTGCTGCTATAATTTAGGAAACATCCCACTCGCGGAGACAAAGCTAAAGGAAGCAGTGGAAAAGAGTAAGAAAATATTTGGACAGGGTAGCACTGCTTACGCAGCAATGTTAAATAATCTTTCAGTTGTATATTATAATCTTGGGAACTATAAGCTTTGTGAAAAATTCCTGCTGGAGGCTCTGAATATATATAAAAAGACAGGTGCGAAGACAAACAAATCAGCCGCGATATGTTATAGTAACCTTGGTGCCCTTTATTCAGATATTGGCAATTATAGCGTGGCACTGGAGTTTATAGGCAAAGCTAAAAAGCTGTTTGAGGATGAATCACAGTTCGAAAATCCGGCATATGCATTAATACTTAACAATATTGCATCTGTTTCAATACTGGAAGAATATTATGCGTTATCGGGTGACAAGAATAACAATCGCCTGGCCGATACCGGGAAAATGCTGTCGGAGGCTGATTCAATTTTTTCAATAAGCTGCCTGAAATCAAATTATGCTGAACAAATAATTAACAAGAATCTGACATCCTGGTATGGGATGACCGGAAATAAAGACAGGATACTTCAGACGATTTCCGATTATGTAATTGACGGGCAATTGACAGACAAGGTTATTGTATGGATTAACAAGATGAGCTTTTCCAATAAACTACCACACGATAATCCGGGCAGAAATGGACCAGAACCCCTGCTGATATCTGTCGATATCCAGCTTCTGGGCGATGCAGCCCGGATGTCATCAGGAGATAATCCAATGCCAATCCTGACAAAATGGACGTTTGGGGAAGGGGATAATCTGAAAAAAGCACTTGGACCCTACCATCCTGCCTATATTAACATGTTAAGATTCCTGATCGGGCTTTATAATGGTGCTGAAAACTTTAAATCTGAGGAGGAACTGATGCTGGGTTATTTAAACGCTATTAATCATAATACTCAGCAGGATTTTACATTTCTTGCTGAAAGTGAAAAGGAACTTTATTATCAGATGAGACTTCGCGATATCAGTTCCTTTACAGCTTATTCTTTACGCAGAAAAACATCCAACCCATCAATTACGGGGTACACGTATGATAATATTCTTATCAATAAGGGCCTGATGCTAAAGTCAAGCACGGCGATGCGCTTTTCAATCCTTAACAGTAACAACCCTGTGCTTCTTAAAAAGTACGATGACTGGATTGCACTCCAGAAAGAGATTTCGGCACTATATTCCACCCCTGTTTCAATGAGATCAAAAAATGTGAAGGACCTTGAGCATAAGGCCGATTCCCTTGAAAAGTCATTGTCTGAAAGTTCACGGGATTACAGCGATTTCAGGAGAGGACTTCAGGTCAAATGGGAGGATGTCAAAAGAAACCTCAAACCTGATGAGGCAGCAATTGAATTTACCGATTTCAGGAGGAAAGAAGTAAACGGAGGAAATAAAGTAATTTATGCAGCCCTGGTACTTAAGTCGAACTCCGACTATCCTGAAATGATCAAGCTTTTCGATGAAGAGCAGCTTAATATGATTATTAATACCGCATTCGCGAATGATATTTCAAAAATCAACAATATATACGGTACTGCCGTTAAACAAGATTCAAGGCTTTACAATCTGATCTGGAAACCTGTTGAGCCTTTTCTCATTGGCGTCAAGAAAGTATATATCTCACCATCAGGACTCCTTAATAAAATATCCTTTCCTGCTCTAAGCAAAGACAAGGATGTTTACCTGTGCGATGAGTATGAAATACAGGTAAAAGGCAGCACGGGTAGTATTGTAAACAGGGATAACCATCCAGGTAATGGTAAGCCGACGGCACTCGTGTTCGGTGGGATTGAGTATAGCCCGGTTAAATCTGAAACGGATGTCTGGCCTTATCTGACCGGGACTAAAATCGAAGGAGATACAATCAAGCATATACTTGAAGAAGGAAAGGTTTATGTGCAGTACCTCACGGGCACCAATGCGACGGAGACATATTTCAAGCAAAATGCACCTAACTATTCAATTCTGCATCTTGCGACACACGGTTTTTTCTTTTCCGATCCTTCAGAAATCAGGTTCGTGGGGAAAAAAGAAAACATTGAATATGGAGCGATATCTTTCAGGGGTACAAACGCTACATATGGTGTAGCACGTTTTGTCAACAATGATAACCCGCTCATGCGGTCAGGCCTTGTTCTTGCAGATGCCAATGATGTATGGGTAAAACCGAGTATGGAGAAAACTGACGATGGAGTCCTGACGGCACAAGAGGTAACACAACTCGATTTGAGGAAAATTGATCTTGTGGTTCTGTCCGCGTGCGAATCCGGGTTAGGGGATATTAAAAAAGATGACGAGGTATATGGGCTGCAGAGATCATTTAAAATGGCCGGGGCAAAATGTATTTTAATGAGTCTCTGGCAGATACCTGATAAAGAAACTGTTGAATTCATGAGCAGGTTTTATAGCCACCTGCTTATTTCAAAGGACATCACGAGTTCATTTTATATGACCCAGAAAGAGATGAGGAAAATTTATGACCCGTATTACTGGGGTGCGTTCGTTTTACTGGACTAATAACTGTCTTCTGCATCTGGCTAACGCTCAGGTGCATTACATGATTAATGATTCAGCGTAGTGATATTGTTATCCGGGTTCCCGGGCTACGGACTCTTGGGGTTTACAATCAGAAAAACGCCCACCACGCCTGAGGTGTGAGGCAAGGCTTAAGTGTGAGTGTGAGAGTGAGGTTTGGGGAAAAAGAGTGAGAGCGATCGCTCGTTTCACACTCGCTCTCGCTCTCACTCTTTTTTGTCGGGGTGGCCAGACTCGAACTGACGACCCTCTGGTCCCAAACCAGATGCGCTACCAACTGCGCCACACCCCGTTTCTATCACCCTTGGCTAATCCGGAAAGGATCAGCTTTTGGCGACGCAAAAATATAACGACTTTTTTAATTATCATACATTACCCGGAAATAATTGAACATAAGGACCGGAAGCTACATGTTTTTAAAATAAAAAAACGAACTTTGAATTATTACCCAATAAATCTGAAAAACAGAAATCATGAAAAGAAATTTTAAATCAGCCATCACGGCAGTGCTTGCCTTATTGGTATCAGCAGCAATGATTATGCCTGCATCAGCACAAAAAAAGGACAAGAAGAACAAACACAAAGAGGAAGTCAAAGCACTTTCGGGATACCTGCTTAAATACAACTTCCCTGATGGTAAACCGCTCGTTTACTCTACAATTACAAAGGTCGACCAGGAAATGGACATGAATGGATCGCAGATGCAGGTAAATGTTGCAGTTAACCTTGTTTGCTCAGTTACCGCAAACGGGAAGGACGGGGAAAACCTCAGGCTGAATGTGAAGCTTGATACTCTCAGCCAGACTATGGATTCGCCTATGGGATCAAGTGGTGGCTTAATAAACGATGTCGCCGGCAAATCTTTCGGAATGACTGTGGCACCTTCAGGTAAAGTGATTGATCTGAAGGAGGCGGAAAAGATAACCTATACAGTAGAGGGCCAGGAAAACAATATATCCCAGAATTTTATTAATTATTTTCCTGTCATGCAGTCAAAAGAGCTGAACCCCGGCGATACCTGGACCGTCAATGATTCGATAACCAGCAAGGCAGTTTCAATGACGACCAAGCAGGTTTTCAAAGCTGACTATAAATTTGAAGGAATGGTGAACCTCGATGGCACAGATTGCGCAAAAATTACATCTGTGATCACGGGGACACGAGAGCAGAAAGGCGAGAACATGGGCATGGACATCCTGATAAAAGGTACATTTACCGGTACCTCTGAACTGTTTTTTGCTGTAAAAGAAGGTTATATTATTAAGGAATCTTCAAACAACAAGCTTTCAGGTAACATTGAAATCAGCGGAGGGCAGAACATGTCAATGCCACTCACTGCAACAACCGTCAGTACAAGAACTCTGAAGAAATAGGATACTACCGCGATACCGAAATAACTATACCGGATACCGGCTCCTTACCCTCGGTGGTCACGGAACCATATCCGGTATATTCTTTCTTATCGGTAAACAGCTGGATATAGTAAAGACCTTCCTTCCCGAATGAGACAGGGATCCTGTAAGTATCGCCCGACCGGAATTTCTTCAGATCCCAGGGAGCGCTGTTTAAAACATTCTCCTTTGTGTAATCGCTGTAGCTGCCTGTTCTAAGGAGCTGCCTGGCAGTCATTGGTGATGGAAAATCCTCCCTGTAGATTGTCATGAAATAGAGAAAACCATTTCCGCCTGTGTTTACAGTGATATAACCTGTCTCGCCAGGTTTTAGCTGTTCCGGAACATCGCTGAATTCAAGATACCTGTCAATAAACTCCTCATTATATCTGAATTCTCCCTCACTGATGAAATAGCCCAGGCCAACGAAATTGTGTGACTTGTTAATATCGTTCTTTTTGTGTCCGTCGTACGGTGCTTTTTCCTTCATAAACGATTCATGCCCCTGCTTCATCAGGTCCGCAACTGTTGAATAGGAATGGCTGAATTCCATGCTGGACCCCTGCGAGTATGCATTTTCTGATACATGATCATGCCCTCCGGCCCTGGCATACCTTAAATATGGCTTTTCTCCTGCGAGGTTCCAGTGAGACATATAACCGTTCTCGGCAGCTTCCCTGCACTGTTTATTGGCAACCCTCGAGGCAAGAATATCCAGCTTTACCGGGCCGGCTTTGTACCTTGCCCTGCTCTTGTTTATAAGTACAACCTGGTTCAGTTTTACCCTCAGCACCTCATCATTGTCCCTGAATTCTGAGAGCCTCTTCTCACCGTCATTAAGCTTTTTATAATACTCAAAGCTATTACTATCCTCCTGTCCCGTAAGAGAAAGGCCCGGCAGGATGACAAGAATGCAGAAAAACAATATTCCAAAAATTGATTTCATTTCAGGTGAACATTTTTTCGGGCGATATGTTTATTGTTTAAAATTAGGCTAAAACGATGAATAAGCTCAAAATATTCCTGATGTTTTTAATGACAATGCCGGTGATGATGATTTCTGCCCAGAACTCAGGTTTTTATGGATTCAAGGTGAAAACACTTGAAGGTGGAACATTTGATTTCTCAACACTGAAAGGGAAAAAGGTTCTGATAGTCAATACAGCATCGAAATGTGGTTTTACGCCTCAGTATAAAGATCTTGAGGAACTTTATACCCGTTTTGGAGGTGAAAAATTCGTCATTATCGGTTTCCCGGCAAATAATTTTGCCAACCAGGAACCCGGCACACCTTCTGAAATCAAGGAGTTCTGTACCAGGAACTATGGAGTGACATTTCCCATGATGGAGAAAATTTCGGTAAAGGGCAATGATATTGCTCCTCTCTACCAGTGGCTTACTTCAAAGTCAAAGAATGGGGTAATGGATTCGGAGGTGAAATGGAATTTCCAGAAATATCTTATTGATGAGAATGGAAATCTGAAAGATGTAGCCTATTCAAAAGAGAACCCGTTATCGGAAAGAATAGTTGCATGGGTATCTGCTAAATAGTTTTCATTGAGGGGGTTTTGTTTGAGATCGTCCCGGAGGGGGAAACCCCGATGGGACGATTTTTTATGACCGGAGCTCCCTGACTTCCGGCTTCCCGTTTACAGGATATAAGGGATAAACATTTTTGAAACCTTCATGTAATTCCTGTACTCCTCACCGAATTTTGCTGTCATCTCCCTTTCTTCTATCCTTGCGGTTAGCCAGAGTGCAATAAGATTTATTGCACCCAGGGCCAGAAGGAGCGGCCGGGGATTCTTCAGCATTATCCCGGTACCCAGGAGCAGAAGCGACAGGTACAGGGGGTGCCTGATGTACCTGTAAAGACCATTTGTTACAAGAACCGATGTGTTCTCAAAATTACCCCCCTGGGGTTTACCTATCCTTTTCAGAAGCATGAAACCTGCAAATGCAAAATATATTGAAGAGAGCAGGAGTACCCATGAAGCTGTCTGGGAAATCGAAAACGGGTCTCTGAACCATATCCTGAAATTCAGGAGCGTCATTATAAATATGCTCTCAAAGGCAAAAAATCTTGCAATTCCGTGATACCTTCCATGCTTAATCGAGAGAAACCATGAAAAGACCATGATTGCCAGAGTTCCGGCAATCAGTACCGGGATATTAATATCGCCTTGCAATTTCATTTATCGGAGCATTTTTCGTTGACTTTTTTCAGGTAGTTCATGACTTCAGCCTGTGAATTGACAGGCTCTTTGCCTTTTTCAACAAATTCGTTTGACATTGTCAGGTCAATCTTTCTTGCTTTTGTATTGTCGCTCCATTGTATTTCAAATATCTTCTTGATTTCATTCTTGATTGACTTGTCGAAAATGGGGCAGGTCACTTCAACCCTGTGGTCGAGGTTCCTTGGCATGAGGTCGGCAGATGAAATGTAAACTTCCTCGTTACCACCGTTGTAGAATATCATATACCTGGAATGCTCTAGGAACCTGTCTACAATGCCAACGGCTTTTATGTTCTCGCTCAGACCCTTGATCCCGGGAACCAGAGACATCATGCCCCTTACTATGATCTTAATTGTCACTCCTGCCTGGCTCGCCTCGTATAGCTGGTTAATTGTTTCCGCATCGGTTATGTTATTAAGCTTCAGGTGGATATAAGCCTTCCGGCCAGCCAGTGCATTCTGAGTTTCATTCTCGATCAGGAATGTGACCCTGTTTCGTAAAGAGAATGGAGATAGAACAAGGTGGTAGTAATTATCCTTCCTGTAGTTCATGCTGAAAAAATTGAAAGCCTTGACCACCTCGTTGGTAATCTTCTTATTGGATGTAAGCAGGAGGAGATCGGTGTAAACACGGGCCGTATCTTCGTTGAAGTTCCCTGTTCCGACGGCCGCAAATCTCTGTATGATTCCGTCTTTTTCTCTGGCTATCAGGCATAACTTTGAATGAACTTTTAGTCCAGGCACACCATAGATAACCTTGACCCCCTCTTCTAGGAGCCTGTTGCCCCAGTGAATATTAGCCTCCTCATCGAACCTTGCCTGCAGCTCTACAACTGTTGTAACATCCTTGCCGTTCCTGACCGCGTTAAGCAGGGCATTTACAACGCTTGAATTCCTTGCAAGCCTGTAAAGTGTAATCTGGATGGAGGTGACATAAGGATCGATGGAAGCTTCCCTTAGCAGGTCGAGGAAATTATCAAACGGATAGTAAGGGAAGTGAAGCAGGATGTCTTTCTTCTTAATGGAGGCCAGAATGCTTTTTCCGGGGTTTATGTCACGGTGCTGGACAGGAATAACAGGGTCGAAATAGAATTTTTTCTTTCCAAGCTTTGGGAAGTTCATGAAGTCCTTGGAGTTATGGTACCTGTCGCTGGGAATTATCACGTCATCCGGGCCTATATTCAGCATCCTGGAAAAGAAATTAAGCTGGTCCTTCGGCATCTTCCGGTCGTAGATAAATCTTACCGGCGTGCCCCATTTCCTTTGCTGCAGGCTGCGTGAAAGCTTATCGATATAAGTCTCGGAGATATCATCTGCAATTTCAAGCTCGGCATCCTTCGTCAGCTTTATTGAATAGGCGGAGAGATCGTCAAAATCGAAAATGAAGAAGACCTCCTTAAGCCCGTACCTGATGATATCGTCGAGATAGATCACAAACTTATCTTCACCTTTTTCGGGCAGGACGACAAAGCGCGGCAGTACTTTTGCCGGGATCTCAAGAAGGCAGAACCTTTTCTTCTGCCCCTCCTTCTTTGCCAGGGTAATTGCAAGAAATATTGCATCATCGGTCAGGTTAGGAAGCTGCGAGTCTTTATCGATCATTACCGGCATCAGCCTTGTCCTTACCTCTTTCTGGAAGTAAGTCTGGACAAAGGCTGCCTGTTCTTCATTGAGCCCGGTCTCATTTATGAGATGAATTTTCTGCTTGTCGAGTTCGGCCAGCAAACCGGAGTAGATCTTTTCAAACCTGTCGGCCTGAGCAAGTACAATCTCCTGTATTTTTTTCAGGGTTGACTTTGGGTTATAGCCAAGAATATTAAACGCCTTTGACCCAAAAAGAGAAAGCCTTTTGAGTGTAGCGACCCGGACTCTGAAGTATTCGTCGAGGTTATTTGAATAGATACCCATGAACTTGAATCTCTCGAGGAGGGGAATATCCTTATTTTCAGCTTCCTGGAGGACACGCTCATTGAATGAAAGCCAGCTTATCTCTTTTGGAACAAATGTCTTGCTCATAATATTTTCTTTGGTTCAAAGGACAGTTCGATTGTCCCTGATGATGGCCTGATATCCGACCAGATCATAATATTGAATGTAATGCTAACTATACCGCTTTTTGCTATGGAATCGGCTTGACCCCTGGCATAATAGGAGGCAAGGCTGCTGAAATTCGGATTATGCCCGAAAAACGTTACGGTCTCTGTTTCCTCGCCAATGCCTTTAAGTATCTCCATAACCACTTCGTGGTTGAATCTCGAATATATCTGGCTTTTCAGAATTATCTCCTCAGGTTTTATTCCATATTCCCCTGCAAATACCAGTGCAGTTTCAAAAGCACGGAAAGCGGGGCTTGTGATGAGGATTCCGGGGTTAGATATTCTCTCCCTGAGCTTCCTTGCCATGAACCTGCTAATGTTCTTACCCTTCGTTGTCAGGGACCTTTCAAAATCTGGAATTCCATCAGCGCCTTCCTCGGCCTGGCCATGGCGCATAAGTATAATTCTTTTCATAATCAGCAGATTTGGTAATCAGGACCCGAAGCTGGTTCCCATGTCCCTCGCCTGTTTTAACATGGGATGTGAAGGGTCGACAAGCCTTGTCTTTCCGGCAACCTCACTTAGTGGAACCGACCCGATACCGCAATTTACCTGCGCAACCATTTTCCCATAATCCATCTCAGCAATCATGTTGGCTGCAGTAGCCCCGAACCTAGAAGCCAGTATCCTGTCCATCGGAGATGGCGATCCGCCGCGCTGTATGTATCCCAGCACTGTCTCCCTTGTTTCCAGCCCGGTCATTTCGTTTATTCTTCTAGCGATATAATGACCCGGAGATTCTTTTTTTGACGGGACCTCAATTCCTTCGGCCACGACAACAATTGAATATGGTTTGTTACCCTCGGCCCTTTCCATAAGATAATCAGATATTTTTTCCTCACTGTACGGGATTTCAGGGATAAGAATCACATCGCCTCCCCCGGCAATACCTGAATAGAGGGCCAGCCAACCAGCGTTATGCCCCATGAGCTCAATTACCATTATCCTCTTATGTGAGTTTGCCGTTGAATGGAGCCTGTCAATGGCCTCGGCTGCAATATTGACTGCCGAGTCAAATCCGAATGTTGCATCAGTTCCCCATACGTCATTGTCAATAGTTTTGGGTATTCCCACCACATTCAATCCCTCCTCGGAAAGAAGGTAAGCAGTCTTAAGTGTTCCGTTCCCTCCGATACAAACCAGGCAGTCGAGGCCCATCTGCTCATAATGCTCTTTAATAAGAACAGGTTTGCTCAGCTCTTTTTTCCCTTTATCCCTCTTAAATGGCTTTTCACGCGAGGTTCCGAGAATGGTGCCGCCCAGCGTCAGTATGCCAGAGAGAGCACTTTCAGTAAGTTCGGAATACTCTTTGTTTATCATTCCGGTGAAGCCATCGCTTATGCCGATAACTTCCATGCCATATTTTACGATGGCCGTTTTACCGACACCGCGGATTGCGGCATTGATTCCCGGACAATCGCCGCCGGCAGTCAGGATGCCGATTCTCTGAGGTCGCTTGTTCTTTCCCATACATTTATCATTTTTCCCGAAGGTCAGCATGAACTGCGGGAAATGGTTTTCTATTCAAATTTATCAAAATATCGTCAATCTGTTGATTTAGTTCAGTCAACATCGAAGGTAGTAACAGGGATGCGGATTTTTGTTACAAAATAGTTAAGATGAAGATTACGAGAACAGAATTAGTTAAATTTACGCTTATGGAACCGGCTTCAGACAGAGTGAGGGAGATTAAGCCAGTGCTTTCAGCATATATAACAGGGGCTCTTACCCTGCTGAAGCGAGATGCAGTGCCCGACGAAGAGGCAGTTCATGACGTGCGTGTACTGATGAAAAAATGCCGGTCCATTATGAAGCTGGTCTCTTTTCAGGTTAAACCTGAAGTTTTTAAAAACGAATACCTGATATTTCGCGATACCGGCAGGGCACTTACGGCATTCCGCGAATCATCAGTTCACAGGAAAACCCTCAGGAACCTTAAAAAGATCCACAGGGAGCTCTTCGCCCGTCTCGAAGGAAATGAGAAGATCGCTGCCCTGCTTACGGCAAAGGAGCCTCACATGACCCCTTCGCAGGAGGTAATAGCATCACTGGGCGAGACAATCAAAATCCTCACCAGGACCTCCTTCAGGGTAAGGTTCATGACATTGAATAATCCCTCCAATGAACGCCTGCTCGAAGGACTGCAGAAAAGCTATGAAACCGTCTGCGCGGATTATATAATGTGCAGGAACAGCCCAAAGTCGTCCTCGCTGCACAGGATGCGCAAAAGGGTGAAGGATCTTCTTTACCAGCTGTATTTTTTCAGGCCGCTCAACCCTTCAAGGATAAAGGGTGTTGAGAAGAGGCTCGATCTAATAGCTCAAAACCTGGGATTGTACAACGATCATTCACAACTGCTTGACGCGATTGGTTATATGGATGCAGAAGTGAAAAACGCCGATCTGGATGAACTGATGATAGTGGTACGGAACAGCCAGGATAAATACCTGTTAAAAGTATGGCCGGTGGCATACAGGATGTTCTGCCCCGGCCAGGATATTACAGGTATACTTGGTATCGGATCCCTTTCTCCAGGTACCAGTGATATTCCCCATCCCCTGTTATCAGGTGAAAATGATCTGTGAGCCCTCGCCCCCGGCCAGCCCGTAGAACTCGCCTACCGTGAGGACACCTGATACATGCTCGCAGAGATCCTCTTTTTTAAACTTGAACATATCCATAGCAAGCTTGCATGCATAGATCTTGCCTCCGCCGGCAGTTATCAGGTCGAGGAATTCACTTACCGGTGGAATATCAAGCTTTTCCATTTCACTCTTCATCATCCACGATGTAAATGATTCCATCCCGGGAATAACACCAAGAAGGGTTGGCATTCTCAATCCGCCAGGCAGCCTGAGGGCCGGATTGCCGACTACTGCAGTATGGAGCTTATCCATCCTGCTTTTTACAATCGCATCGAGACCGAAAAATGTAAAGAAAATATTGGTCTCAATTCCTTCCATTACGGCCCCGTTGCCGAGGACCAGTGTTGCATATACATCTTCTATCGCGCCTTTGGCACAGATGATGTTTACCTTCTTGATCGGGAAATTTTGTACGTCGCTCATAGCTTAAAGGGTTTTAGATTAAACACAACTGGCGGGTTTGGGAATACCACCAATCTTTGTAGCTTTTTTAAGAGGTGCTCCGGGAAAGAGCTGGTAAAATGTTTTTACATCGATTACACCCGAGTGGTTTATGCTCCTTATGGAAAGAGCTTCCCCACCAAGATGACGTTTGCGGAGATAGTCGATGATTGCAAAATGCTGGTCGGTAAGGACAACACCTTCTTCTTTTGCAATTTCCGCAGCAATCTCCCTTGTCCATTGCGAAGGATTGGTAAAGTAACCTTCCTCATTCACTTCTACAGTTACACCTGCATAAATTTTCTGTGCCATAGTCAAATTATATTATTATAGTTATTGTTTCCGGATATTCTGTTCATTTATTTTCGTAAGGAAAGCCATTATGAATCCTATACTTTTTCTTACCTGCGGCTTATTCAGTTCCTTTATCATCCTCCAGACCGAGTATTCTTCAATTTCCTCTGTCTTAATCTCACTCAGCGCGACCGATATAGCACCTAGCTTTTCCAGGAATCCTTTGTCGGCAAGCTTGAAAAGAGTGTCAGCAACAGGAACGAGATTGCCGGATAACTTCATGATATCTTCCCTCGGGTACCGCGAGACAATTGTATCCGTTGCAACTGAAAGCTGATTAAGTATTTCAAAATAACCTTTCTGTTCCAGTTCATGGAACTTATTAATTCCATCAAGCCCGGCCTGTCTTACTATCGGGGCAAGATCCTTCATAAGGTCGTTGAGGCTCTCTATCGTCTCGAGGACCATCCCAAGGTTGTCGATGTTCCTTATCAGCCTTATCACCAGGGTTCGAACCGCATCTCCGTCAAGTTCAATTCCGGCATTGTCGAGCTGGTTTACCATATCCCTGAATACATCCTTTCCTATGACGGCAACATCATCGACCAGGTCGTTGACAGCTTCACGGCTCTGTCTCTGGATGGCTGTCTCCTCGAGAAGGAGATCAAGCTTGCGGTTGATCTCGTCTATTTGTTCCTGTAAATCTTTATCAGGCATACTTTCCTCCTTAATCTATTTTCTTGCCAGCCATTGTCATGTGGGTATCGATCGGCATCTCCTTGCCTTTAAGCAGGATGTGCCAGTATATCCATCGGAAGATCAGCTTGCCGTAATGATTTAGCCTGCTTTCCTTGAGAAGACTGAAAGGGCCGATCCCCGGGAAAGGGAAATAACCTGGAAGCGGCTCTGTATCGTAATTGAAATCGATAAGTGCCCCTTTTCCGTGACCGGTTTCTATGTAGCAGTTGGAGTGGCCGTCAAACCTGGCTGTGAATGGCCTTCCTTCGATGTAGCAAAGCAGATTTTCCGTAAGTATTTCCGACTGGAAATGGACCACCGAACCCGCTTTTGATGTCGGGAAATTACCAGCATCGCCCAGTACGAAAATATTCTCAAAAGAAACTGACTGCAATGTGTGCTTATCAGCTTTTACAAAGCCGAATTCATCTCCGATTCCGCTTTTCATGATTGCAGGGTCCCCGTTGTGCAGCGGGATAGTGACGAGGCAGTCAAATGCAACCTCTCTTCCTCCGAAATCCCTGATCACCTTTGATTTGTTGTCGACCTCGCCCAGGAAGAAATCCGTGACCATGGTGATATTCTTGCTTTCAAGTAGGCTGCCAAGCAGTCTTGATGAACGGGGCTTGGTAAATGCGCCGGAGAGCGGTGTTACATAAGTGATATTGACCTTGTCTCGCATTCCCCTTTCGGTGAAAAATGCGTCAGCGAAAAAAGAAAATTCAAGGGGGGCCACCGGGCATTTAATTGGATTATCTGCTATATCAATTACAAGATTTCCGCCATCCCATGTCTTAAAAAACCGCGCGAGTGCTTCAGCTCCCTCTATCGTGTAGAAATCAAAAATGTTTTTATGCCACAGCTCGCCTTTCAGTCCTGGAGTCTCATCAGGCCGGATGCGCGTACCGGTGGCTACGATAAGTACATCATATCCAATGACTTCACCATTTGCAAGGATTACCTTATTGACCGGTGCGTCGATCCTGTCGATGGCCTGGTAGACAGAATCAACACCTACAGGCAGGAAGTTCTGCTTTGGCTTTACAACATCAGCTCTCTTGTAATATCCAAATGGAATAAAAAGGAATCCCGGCTGATAATAGTGATTTTTGTCCTGGTCAATTACAGTTATCTTCCAGTCTTCACGAGGGAGCTCCTTTCTCATCTTATTAGCCATCATGGTACCTCCTGTGCCGGCACCCAGAATAAGTAGTTTTTTCATTTTAAAAACTTCTGTTAATTAAATAACAGAACAAATATAGAAATATTTATATATAAATATGTATGAAGTTGAAAAAGTTTTCTGATGATATTTAGCATCTCGGGGGGGCCGGTTCCACGTAATGAAGGTTATAAGGGAACCGCGATTGTTATCTTCAAAAATATCAGGTAATCAGCTGACTGTAAAAAACTCCCTCAGGTTAAGGTTTTCTATTCCGCAGTGGTCCTTATGACAGAACTCATTTGTCGTTTTATCATATTTGTAATCCTTACCCCATTCCTTATAATGAACGGATATCTCCCGGATCGCCTTTATAATATATCTTATTTCACTGTCGGTCGTTGTTGGATGAAGCGATAATCTTATCCACCCCGGTTTGAGGGACAGGTCACCCGCTTCAATGAGGTCTGTTATTTCCTTTGAAAGAGTCATATCGACGTGAAGCAGGTAATGCCCGTAAGTTCCGGCGCATGAGCAGCCGCCCCTTGCCTGGATGCCGTACCTGTCGTTCAGGAGGATCGTTATAAGGTTATGATGTATTCCTTCGATATAGAACGAGAAGATCCCGAGCCGGTCCTTTATGTTTTCAGCAAGAATATGCAATCCACGTACTTTCGAGAGCCCTCTGAATGTAAGGTTTACCTGTTCCGATTCCCTAAGGTATATCTTTTCAGGATCCATGGATTCCTTAAGACTGATGGCCATCGCGGCTTTCATAGCCTGTATGAATCCAGGGGTTCCCCCGTCTTCTTTCTTTTCGATATCAGTAATAAAGCTATGCCCTCCCCACCTGTTTGTCCACTTTACCGTACCTCCGCCGGGATTGTCGGGGGTTATGTTTTTATACAGTTCTTTATTGAAAATCAGAACACCAGGGGTGCCAGGGCCGCCCAGAAATTTGTGGGGAGAAAAGAAAATGGCATCCAGTCTCTGTGATTGTTTACCGGGATGCATATCGATCTTGACATATGGGGCAGAAGCTGCAAAATCTACGAAGCAGTAACCATTATGCTCGTGCATTATTTCTGCCAGTTCATAAAAGGGAGGCGCGTAACCGGTAACATTGGAACATGCGGAAAATGAGCCAATCAGCAGGGGACGGTCCCTGTACTTAACAATTTCCTTCCTCAGTGAACCAGGATCAACAGTGAGATCTTCTTTTGGTTCCAGCACAACGACGTCGGCAACTGTCTCCTGCCACGAGGTATGGTTGGAATGATGTTCTATGTGTGTAAGAAAGATAACAGGTCTTTTTTCGGGAGGCAGTTGCCTGCACATATTCACGATGCCATTACCGGAATAGCAGTACCTTTTTGCCTGTTCAGGAATTTTGAGCCCCAAAATTCTCTGGAGCTTTACTATCGCCGAAGTCATTCCTGTTCCTGAAAAAATGATCAGGTCTTCATCGCTGGCATTTACATGTTTTTTTACATAATGCTGTGCGTACTCATATGCCCTGGTCATCGTCTCACCTGTTGCCGAAGCTTCGGAATGAGTGTTTCCAATAAGAGGCCCTGCCACATCGGACAGGCGTTTTTCTATTGGCCTGTAAAACCTGCCGCTTGCTATCCAGTCGGCGTACACAAGTTTCTTCAGACCATAAGGAGTTTTTATCTTCTTGTTGATGCCGGTTATATTATTCCGGAAGGCTGAAAAATATTTTTCGAGTTCTGTCATGGGAATGGTAAAATTCTTCAATGCAAAATTACAAATACCTCATATAAAACGTCACGATATATATCATATAGCTTTTCCCTGAGTTTTTCGATATGTAATTCGCTTTGCAGCACAATAATAATTATCTATATTCGGTCTATAATTAATCCTTAATATGAATTTCTATGAAAAAGTGTTTATTCCTGATTTTTATTGCATTGGCAACTATAAATCTGACAGCGCAGACAACAAAACAGAAGCACAATCCTGAAGGCAAGTGGGAGTTTGAAGCGCCATCTGCACCCGGTGGATATACTTCAGGCGTTGTTGAGGTGACCAAAACTGACAGCAAGCTCACAGCCACAATGTCATTTTCGGGTAATGATTATAAATTTCCTGTCGACCAGGTGAAATTTGAAAATGACACACTGAAGATCAACCTGAACGTCGATGGTACCGATGTGAATATCAGGATAAAGTTTGAAGAACCGGATAAGTTGTCGGGAGTGGCTGTCACAAATGACGGGGAGATTCCGCTTACCCTTACACGTTCAAAAGGAAAATAAGCCTTCAATCGCTGTGAATAATAGCTTATGACTTCCAGAAAAGCCGGGTACCTGGTCAGACTTGTATTCTCCTTCCAGGTTATCTTCCTTCTTGGATCAGCGCAGGCTGAGTGCCAGCCTGCCTGGTATTTTCAATGGAATCTTTTAAAGGGGGATGCAGCCGATTACCTGATCGGGGCAAGCTCCGGCGAACAGGCATATAATACAATCGCTGACCTTTCGGATTACAACAGGATCAGGAAACCGGACGAGTTCACAGGTACGCTCTTCGAAGCCGGATATATCGCTGATAAGTTGAAAAGCTATGGCCTTGAAGATGTCAACATAGAGCGACTTGGCAAGGCTTCTGTATACAATCCTGTTAAAGGGGAACTTTGGGAAATATCACCGGGACTCGATAAGATTGCAGATGTGAAAGACCTTCCTTTCACTCTTTATCCAGGGAGCCCTGACGGTGATACTGAAGGTAACCTGGTATATATTAATGATGCCTTCAACAGTTCAGGCGATCACCCTGAACTCTCCGGGAAGGTTGTGCTTACACCTTTACGGCCCGACGTGATAAACAGAAGGGTACACGGGAAAAATGTCAGGGGGATAATTTCTTATTATTCGCCACGACCACTGGAAGACAAATTGATGATACCCGATTCAAAGGGCGGGGGTTTTACTCATGGAGTGGCCTCTGAAATTTTCCAGTTTTCAATATCACCAAGGGATGGAGAGATCCTGAAGGCAAGGCTGCTGAAAGGGGAGTCAATAAGAGTCCGGGCCTCTGTTTCGGCGAGGACCGAGACAATCGATATCCAGGTTCCAACCTGCTGTATAAAGGGGACCGACCCCGGTGCGGGTGAAATAATTATCTCGGCTCACCTCTTTGAGGGATACTCACACGAGGGGGCCAATGATAATATCAGCGGTGCTGCCGCTATTCTCGAAGTGGCAAGGGTCATCAGCACTTCAATATCCAGGGGCAGGCTCGAACGGCCTAAAAGGACAATCAGGTTTATCTGGGTCCCGGAATATTCAGGTTCAATCCGATGGGTCAATGCACACAGGGAAATAATCAATAGGTCGCTGTGCGATATAAACCTCGATATGGTGGGCCTTTCGATCAGCAAGTATAAAAGCTTTTTTGTGCTTCACCGTACAAGCTTCGGAAATGCACATTATGTAAATGATGTTCTTGAAAACTTCTACAGGTATGTTGGAGAGACCAACCAGATGAATTCCGTTATAAGCGGTTCGACCTTTTTCAAAAGAATTGTCGCTCCTTCAGGTACCGACGATCCATTTTACTACCAGGTTGAATCCAGTTCAGGCGGGTCGGATCATGATGTATTCAATGACTGGGGAGTCCGTGTCCCGGGCGTCCTGCTGATTACATGGCCCGACCCATTCTACCATACCTCGCTCGACAGGACTGACAAGATAGATCCTACCCAGCTGAAACGAGTTGTTTTTATAACTGCCGCTTCAGCTTATTCAATTGCCTCAGCGGGCGAAAGGGAGGCTATTGGCATCAGCGGCGAAGTCTACGGAAATTCGGTAAAAAGGATAGGGTACCAGGTTACCAGGGCACTCGACGAGATAAATACCAGTGATGCTAAGGATCTTTATACTGTTCTGAGACGGTGTCTTTCAAACTTAAAAGGGACATCCCTCGGGGAGATTATGACTTTAAACTCGGTGACCCAGCTTTCACCAGGGAGCCAATCCCTTGAATCGGTTATAAAAGAATATGCTTCCTCCGTTAATCTGCTGTCCGAATCCGCAGCGCATAACCTTGTAAAAA
>Ga0335069_10000880_pt1 | contig 48311 bp, 37 predicted proteins | sample Lox_Sample_11_FD_206714 | JGI IMG/M metagenome (GOLD analysis project Ga0335069, IMG submission 206714) | Soil microbial communities from Loxahatchee National Wildlife Refuge, Florida, United States - Lox_Sample_1.1 | ecosystem: Environmental > Terrestrial > Soil > Wetlands | place: USA... | reverse complement strand
GGCACAGGAGACGCGGGTCATCGTGGTCGAAGGCGTCCACCGCCCCGGGCTGCTGCAGCTCATCACCGAGAAATTGGCCCGGGAAAACATCGACCTGCTCTACCTCTACGCCACGGCGGTGAACGTGGACAAATGCCTGGTCGTCCTTTCGTCCACGAACAACGACTGGGCCGTGATGGTGCTGAACAGTTGAACAGCGGCCCGTTGCCACCGAAGTCACGAGGCGGATTTCCGGGGAACGTCCCGGTGCGTTTCCGCCTCACGTCGGCGGCTGCCTCCCGAAATCACTTCGGCTCTTCCAGCCCCGTCCCCGAAACATTGGTCTGCGTGAGAAACGGACCGGTGTAGCCCGTCACATGGATGTCGCGAAACACAACGTTGGTCATGTTGGCCAGCTTGATGCCATTCGTACAGGTGCCGGTGATGTTCGCCAGCGAAAATCCGTTCACCGGTTTCTCGGGCGGAATCTGGGCCGCGTCCACCAGCGTCCCGCAATCAACTTTCACGTCCTGGAAGCTGAAGTTCCGGGCCCGGGGAATCCCCTCGTCGCCGGTCACCGGCTCGGCGTCTTTGATGCCGCTGCCCACCAGATTGACGCGGAGGAAGCCGCCGGGCGCAGTGGTCACGTCCAGATCATGCGCCGAAACATCCTCGATAAATGCGCCGCGGCCGGTGTTGCTTTTGATGTAGATGGCATAGCTTTTGGCCTGGGTGAATTTGCAGTGCTCGATGCGCACGCCGCGAATGCCGCCCGACGTCTCGCTCCCGATGCCGATGCACGCGAAGAGACTGTCCGCGAGCGTGCACCCGGTGATCAGCACGTCCTCGGCCGGCCGGGCCAGCTTGAAACCTTCCATGCCGCGCCCCGATTTGATGGCGATGCAATCGTCGCCGGTGGCAATGTCGCAATTCTCGATGCGCACGTGCATGCTGGAATCCACGTCAATGCCGTCGCCGTTGCCGCCCGTGCTGCGGATGACGAGGTTTCGGGCCGTGAACCCGTTGCAGTAGGTCGGATGAATCGACCACATGCGCTGATGTTCGGTGGCAAAACCTTCCAGCCGCACGTCCAGGCAGGTGGTGAATTCCATGAGCACGGGCCGCCGGGGCATTTCCCGTCCACTCAACGCCGGATTGCCGGAAATCTTGCCCGGCCCGACGACGCCGAAATGGGCTGCGGTCTGCGCGAAAATCAGCCCGCGGTGACCGTCAAGCCAGTGGCCCTCCCAACGGACTTTCATGACCGGATAATCGTCCAGGTCGGGACTGCCGAGCAGGTGCGCGCCTTGGTCCAGCCGCAGGGTCACGTAGGATTTCAATTCGATGCTGCCGATCAAATATTCCCCGGCCGGCACCGTCACCGTGCCCCCACCGGCTGCGGCACACGCATTGATCGCCTGCTGAAACGCGCTGGTGTCCTTGGTGGCGCCGTCACCGACCGCGCCGAATTTGCGAACGTTGAAGCCGCCGTGGGAAAAGATGGCACAGCCCGTCTGGGCAACGAGGATGGAAACAAGAACTGCAAGTGAAAGTGATTTCATGATTTTTGATTGAAAGCGGCGACGACCTCATGGATGGCCTTGGTGTGGTCGGGTGTGCTGCCGCAGCAGGAACCGATGATGTTGGCGCCGGCGGCGAGCACTTCCGGCACCCCGCCGGCCATGGCGGCGGGCAATTGCTTGTAAACCGCCTTCCCCTTTTCCAGCATCGGCAGGCCGGCATTGGGTTGTACCATCACCGGCAGTTTGCAGTGCTGGTGATAAATTCTGGCCACGCTGGCGGCGCCTTTCATGTCCATGCCCGTGCCGCAGTTCAAGGCAACAATATTCGCGCCCCGCTCCTCCACAAACCCGGCGGCCTGGGCCGGCTGGACCCCCATCATCGTCACATAGAAGGTTCCGTCCTGAGACAGATCGTAGGCCAGCGAAGCAATAATGCACGGCGCCTGCGTCGCTTTGGCCGCGTCGATGGCAATCCCGATTTCATCCAGCGACGTCTGGGTTTCAATGATGATGGCATCCGCGCCGGCCTCGACCAGCGCCCGGGCCTGTTCCTCATAAGCCGCGCGGGCCTCCTCCTGCGGCAGATCGCCGTAAGGTTCAAGAATCGCCCCGAGTGGTCCGAGGTCGCCGAGCACAAAACCCTCGCGTCCGCCAAAGGCCTCGCGCGCAATGCGAACGCCCGCCTGGTTGATGACGCGCACGTCCTTGTCGGCGCCATGCCGCTTGAGCACGATACGGCTGGCGCCGAAGGTGTTGGTGATCAGGCAGTCCGTGCCCGCGGCGACATATCGCTGCTGGATGGCCAGCACGCGGTCGGGGTGCGTCAAATTCCAGAGCTCGCCGCACGCGCCGCTTTCGAGGCCGGCCAGCATCAGTTGGGTGCCCATGGCCCCGTCGCAGACCAGCCGGCGCCCGGCCACTGTTTCCAGCAGTGATTGTTTCATGATTCAAGCACGATTCAGCGATGCGAACGCTTATGATTAAGCAGCCGCTCATCCGGTTCAAGGCCCGAATTAAATGCTAGAGTTTGGCGGCCGGCACCGTTTATTCTTCTGAACGGCAACGAAAAAGGCAGGCATGAGCGTGGAGCTACATTTCAATCACCAGCAAACCCGCGTCGTTCCGGGCGGTTCGCTGTTTGAATACGCGGAATCCCTGGGCCTCAACGTTCCGACCTCCTGCCGCAAACAGGGCAAATGCAAGGAATGTGTCGTGGAAGTCACCGAGGGCATGGACTGCCTCTCGGAGCGGGTTCCGGCGGAAAAACATTTGAAAGGCAACTTCCGGCTCTCCTGTTCCTGTCAGGTCGTCAAGGATGCCGGCGTGGTCCGCTGCCATACCATGCGGCGCGGTGAGATGCGCATCGAACGCCACGCGCTCCAGCTCCCAACGAGCGCGCAGAAATTGAAACCGGACCCGGCGGTCACGCGCGACGGCGACCGGATTTTGCTGGAGGGAGAGGAAATCGACCGCTCAACCGGGCCAATCCACGGTCTGGCCATGGACCTGGGCACCACCACCGTGGTCCTCCGGCTCCTGAACCTGGAAACGGGCGAAGTCGTTGCCGACGCTTCCTTCGAAAACCCGCAGCGGTTCGGCGGCTCGGATGTCATGGCGCGGATCCATTACGACACCGAGGACGGCACCCGGTTATTGCAACGGACGCTCGCCGGGTACCTGGCCCATGCGATCGAGGAATTCCCGGTGGACCCCAGGACGATTTACGAAATGGTCGTGGCCGGCAATTCCACTATGCGCGACCTGTTCTTTCGCTTGAGCGTCTATTCCATCGGCCAAAGCCCGTACCGCTCCATCACCGAGCTGGAAATGGCAGAAGGCAGACGAACCACGACCAGCTTGAGCGAGCCCGCCCGGAAACTGCTGTTGCCGATCCATCCCCAGGCGCGCGTTTTCGGCCTGCCCATCATCAGCGGCCATGTCGGCGCCGACGCCGCCGCGTGCATGCTGGCGGTGGACCTGGCCAATGAGGAACGCCTGGTTGCTATCATGGATATCGGCACCAACACGGAATTGATCGTGGGCAACAGGCACAAGATTTTCGCCGCCTCCTGCCCAGCCGGGCCGGCGTTCGAAGGCGGAAAAATCGCCTGCGGCATGCCGGGTTTGCCGGGCGCAATCGAGAAGGTCGCTTTCCAGCCCGACGGCTCGATTTCGGTGGCGGTGATTGGTGACAAGCCAGCCGAGGGAATTTGCGGTTCCGGCCTCGTGGACGTGCTGAGCGAACTGCTCCGGACCCACCGCATGAACACCCTGGGTCGGTTTGAAAACGGCGAGGACAAAATCATTCTCGTCCCCGACAGCGACGAACCAGTGTATTTCACGGAGAGCGACGCCAACGAGCTGGCCCAGGCCAAGGGCGCCAACGTGGCCGGCCTGTACATCGTTTTCGATCAATACGGCATCCGGCCGGAGCAGTTGGATGTCTTCTACCTAGCCGGCGGATTCGGCCGGAACCTGAACGTCGAATCGTCCAAACGCATCGGCCTGATCCCAAACCTGCCCGAGGCCAAAATCCGGCAGGTCGGCAATGCCTCCATCGAAGGCGCATGCATCGCGCTGCTTTCCCAAACCAAGCGCGCGGAGTTGGAGGCACTGGTCAAACGGGTGGTTCATTGCCGCCTGGAGGCTCACCCGCATTTCTTCGATTGCTTCGTCGAAGGCTGCCAGTTCAATCCGTTCGAATCGTCAAACCTGCTGCGCGGTTCAACGGCCTGAGGTTTCCAGTTGTCCGGCTTTACCATGTTCGAATTGACCGACATCTCGCCGAGCCTTGATATCCTGGAATCCGAATATCTCCGCTTGCTGGGCTATCCTCGCCAGCACGTCCTGGAGGGCCGGCCGCTGGAACTCGCCGCTCGCGCCCGGAAATGGTACGCGATGAATGGCAGACCCTGGATTTACGCGCGGGAAATTCACGGCCTCGAACTGCGCGACGGCCGGTTGCGCCTCCAGGAAATCGAATTTGAATCGCGGCCGCTTTATTCGCGTCTGGCTGCCGCCGGGGCGCACGCCGCCGTGGTGGCGGCCGTGAGCGCCGGTCCCCAGTGCGAAGCGGAAGCGCGCCGGCATTGGCAGGCAGGCGAACCCGATGAATATTTTTTTCTGGAGATGTACGGCTCGGCGGTCGTCGAACATCTTGTCACTCTTGCCGGTGGCCGCCTTTGCGCCTGGGCCGAGCCGCAAGGCATGACCGTCCTGCCTCACTACAGCCCGGGCTACTCCGGCTGGGACATTGGCGATCAAATCAAATTGTGGGACTTGATCCGGCGGAACGGCGACCAGGCGTTGCCCGGCGAACTCGAAGTCCTGTCCACCGGCATGTTGCGCCCGAAAAAATCCCTGCTGGCGTTGTTTGGGCTTACGCGGCAGGTCGAGACAACGCACAGCCTCCAGCATCTGGTTCCGTGCGAAACGTGTTCCCTGCCGGGCTGCCCGTATCGTCGCGCGCCCTACCAACAGTCCCCGCCGCAAATTGAGGACGTGCACCGACTGCAGGGCGTCCGGCAGGAATCCCCGGCCACAATCCTGAGTCCCTCCGGCTTGGATCATCAAGCGAAGTATTCCACCAATGTCCGCGCTCTGCAAAAGTGGTCGCGGAACCGGCTCCGGCTGGAACGGCTGGCGGATGGCGCGGTCGAGGCCTGGTTCCATTACGAAGGCACCACCTGTGTCAATCTGGGCCGGCCGCTGGAATTTTATTACCAGGTCAAACTGGCATCACCGGCCGAGCAGTACCGGATTATCGAAGCCAATTGCGCGCCCGCCCCGGGCGACACCGGTCATCAATCCATGTGCGAATATCTTGCGAACGCCCGGGCGCTCATGGACAACCTTGCCATCGAAAAGCCGTTGCTGGGCCGCCCGCTGAACGACGTGCTGACATGGGATCGGCCCGTCAGCCCTTCCGGTTGTTACTGCGACCGCGACAAGCGCCTGCACAAGTGGGGTCTGGTATTCGAGGTGATTCATTATGCGCTCGCCCAACTCGAACCGGAACACCCGGATGGACAGCCCGCGACGAAAATGGAATAATCCGGCTTTCGTCATGACCAAACTTTGCGACATCAATGCGGCGGCGCTGGAAAAGCTGCCGCCCAAGTTCACGGACAAGTCCGGCATCGGCGCGCATTACGTGGATGCGTTACTCAAGCCGATGAACACGAAGCTGCCGGACGGCACCCGCGTGGCCTGCAAACGCAAAGGCTTGAAGGTCATGTTCACCGTCGGAACGAAAAAGGGCGAGGGCCTGATGCGCCGGCTGGATGTCAGCAAGGATCCCGTGGTGATGTTGCCGGCCGCACTTCAGGAGGCCGCCAAGGCCGCCGGCGTGGAATTGAAGATCACGGACACCGAAATCCTGGTCGGGCCCTGACGCCGGCAGCGGCTAGATTTCAATGGCCGTTCGCCACGGCTTTTTTGATGTCGTACAAAAAGAGGCCGTGCCCGACGCCGGCTGAATCCCGGGCCTGACCCATCTGGAACGCGATGAACTGTCCGTCGTCGCTCACCACCGGGTTGGACGCTTTATAGCCGGGATAATCGCTGAAAAAAGTGAGCCGCCGATACTGGCCGCTGCCGTCCAGCTTCAGTTTCCAGAGGTCAATGTGGCCGGGGCCCTGGCGGTTCTGCTGATCGCACTCCACCAGCGTGTACTGGCCGTCCGGATATATGCCCTCCACCTCGTCGTAAATATCCGGCGAATGGGTGTAATTCGTCACGGCCTGCGTCTCGAGATTCACACTGCAAACATCCGATTCCGTGCCCGGCAGATTGTAGGCGCTGAACGTCAGTTCCTTCTCTTCGGGCGGCCGGAAATTCTGGGTTTCGATGGTGCACGGAAACGGCAAGGCGTGGCGGTCGATGACGGTTCTTCGGTTCGCCAGCTTCGGAACGCCGTTATCGTAAACGACGTCGGCTTCGTAAATCACCGAGTTGGTGGGAGGCGCCGTGGCTGACTCAGACCATTCCGTCCACGCGATGTGCAGGCGCCGCCGTGACACGGCCGGCCCTTCACTGCAAAGCACCCCCAGTGGCGCCGCCGGCTTACTCAGGCTTTGGCCAAGCACGTACAAATAGCAATGCCGCCGGGCCTGGTCGGGATGTTTCGGATCAAACGTCTCCGGCCCGCTCAACAGAATATCGCCGTTGGCCAGGTACAGCGCGCGGGTGTAGCCGTGATGCGGGTACCCGGCAGTCAGGCTGCGAATGGCTTTCGTCGCCAGGTCGAGTTCCATGGCGTCGCCAAACGTCTTGGATAGAAAGAGGATTTTCCTGCCGTCAGGCGACCAATCGGCGCGTTCTCCAAATGCCGTCAATCGCGTGATGTATGGCGGCAGATGGTCCGCCGGGCTATCCGCCGCTCCGGGCCCGGCGACCGCGGCCTTCGCGCGTTGAACCGGCAGCGAACCGATGGCGACCAACAAAGTGGTAACGATAAATGGGCGCATGGTGGTCGAATGTTATCTTAGCCAGCGCGGTCCGCCAGCCCGACGTTTAACAGACTCATCGGGCGGGCGGAACCGAAAGTTGCTTTCGAAAAAAATCAACTGTAGGATGACTGCCAGTTTCCTCAACCCGAAGTTGATGACAAATGAAACCAAGGGTGACAACACCGTTCGGATTGATGCAACCAAAGGAAAAATCTCATCGGCCGGAAGTGCCGTTCATCTCATGAAACGCAAGCAAACCCTGATCCTCACCTGGGCCGCCGCCGCCCTGACCGCGGCCGCTGCCAGCCACGCCCAGCCAGCCGCCATTCAACCCGGCAACACCAACTTGCTGGCGCCGGTGAATTGGAACGCCGATCAGGACCATCGGAACATGATGGAGCAACTGGGCATCAAAACGTTGCGGCCGGGCGCAGAAGGCATGAATCGCCAGGCGCCGAATTATCAAAATACCGACGAGGCGAAGGCCAATCCCTATCCGAACCTGCCCGATCCGCTCACCCTGAAAAACGGTGAACAGGTGACCACACCGGAAATGTGGTGGAACCGCCGGCGGCCGGAAATCGTCGAGGACTTCGATCGCGAAGTGTACGGCCGGGTGCCGAAAAACGTGCCGCCGGTAACCTGGAGAGTGACCGACACCCTCCGGACGAACAACGGCGCGATCCCCGTCATCACCAAACACCTCGTCGGCCACGTTGACAATTCCGCCTGCCCGTCCATCAACGTGGACCTCCAGTTGACCCTGACCACGCCCGCCGACGCGAAAGGGCCGGTGCCGGTCATGCTGGAATTCGGCTTCGGCAATTTTCCCGGGTTTGGCGGGTTCGGCCGGACGAATCGTCCCGGCGGAACCAACAATGTGGCCGGCGCCGGCGGGACGAACCGTTTTGGCGGCACGAACGCGTTCCGGGGGTTCGGCGGCTTCGGCGCCGGGCCCAACTGGCAGCAACTGGTTTTGTCCAATGGCTGGGGCTGCGCCGTCATCGTGCCCACCAGCTACCAGGCCGATAATGGCGCCGGCCTCACCAAAGGCATCATCGGCCTGTGCAACCACGGCCAGCCGCGCCATCCGGAGGACTGGGGCGCGTTGCGCGCGTGGGCGTGGGGCGCGAGCCGCGCGCTGGATTATTTCGAAACCGACCCGGCGGTGGATGCGAAGCAGGTTGGGATCGAGGGCCTTTCGCGCTACGGCAAGGCCACGCTGGTCACCATGGCCTACGACCCGCGGTTTGCCATCGCGCTGGTGGGTTCCTCCGGTGAAGGTGGCGCGAAGCTGTCCCGGCGCAATTGGGGCGAGCTGGTAGAAAACCTCACCGGCACGGGCGAATACCACTGGATGGCCGGCAACTTTCTGAAATATGGCGGCCCGCTGACGCCCGGTGATTTGCCGGTAGACGCGCACGAATTGATTGCGCTTTGCGCGCCACGCCCGGTCTTCATCAGTTATGGCGCCTCGTCCGGCACCCCCGGTGCGGAAGGCACGTGGGTGGACCAGCACGGCAGTTTCATGGCGACGGTTGCCGCCGGACCGGTTTACCGGCTGCTGGGCAAAAAAGACCTGGGCACGCCGGGCGATTACCTGACCGATCCGATGCCGCCGCTCAATGTCGCCATGACCAACGGCGACCTGGCCTGGCGGCAGCACGACGGCGGACACACCGACGCCCCGAATTGGCCGACCTTTCTGGAATGGGCGAACCGCTACATCCACGTTGTGCAGCCGGCAACAGCGCCGGCAATCGAACCGCTGCAATAGGTGAGGTGAACCTTAATCGGACTGGACGGCGTCGCGCGTCGGCTTGCCGTTGATCAACCGGCAGAGGCCAGAGGGGTTTTCATTCCGGAGCGCCGCCGGCAACAGGGCCGCGGGAAAATCCTGGTAACAAATCGGACGGACAAAACGATACAAGGCCGCCGTGCCGACCGAGGTGAATCGCACATCCGTCGTGGCCGGATAGGGCCCGCCGTGGTTCATGGCCGGACAAACTTCCACGCCGGTGGGAAAACCATTGATGATCAACCGGCCCGCCTTGCGCTCCAAAATCCTCAACAACCGTTTGGCGTGCCGCAGATCTTCGGGGGCGCCGTGCACGGCGGCCGTGAGCTGGCCCTCCAGGTTTTGGGCGGCCGTCTCTAAATCGGCAAGCGTCGGCGCCGAAACCAAAAGTGAAAACGGCCCGAAAATTTCTTCCGCCAGCCCGGGATGTCTGCGGAAATGGTCCCAGTCGGCGCGGGCGATGACTGCCTCGCCCTGGGTTTTGGCAGGGTCCGGCCTGGCCGACGAGCTCGCCAGCGGTTGCACGCCATCCACTTCCGTCACGCGCGCCAGCCCCCGGTGATACGCATCGCAGATGCCCGCGTGTATCATGGTGGCCGGGGCGACCGTTTCCAGCACTTGCGTCAACGACGATTGAAATTGCTCAAACGCGGCGCCCTGCAATCCGAAGACCAAGCCCGGTTTGGTGCAAAATTGTCCGGCCCCCAGCGTCACGGAATTTTTCAACCCCTCCGCGATTTTCGGCCCGCGCTCGCGCAGCGCGCCCGGCAGGATGAAAACCGGATTCAGACTGCTCATTTCCGCGAATACGGGGATGGGGTCCGGGCGCGCGGCCGCCGCGTCGAATAGAGCGCGCCCGGCCACGCGCGAACCGGTGAACCCGACGGCGCGGGTGGCCGGATGCTGCACCAGCGCCATCCCGACGGATTTCCCCAGACCATGAAGCATCGAGAATACTCCGGCCGGCAGTTTGCAGGCCGTGACCGCGCGTTGGATTGCCATTGCCGTCAATTCCGAGGTGCCGGGATGGCGTTCGTGGGCCTTGACGACGACCGGATTCCCCGTGGCCAGCGCAGAAGCGGTATCGCCGCCGGCCACGGAATAGGCAAACGGAAAGTTGCTGGCCCCGAACACAATCACCGGCCCGAGGGGAATCAGCATCCGGCGCAAATCCGGCTTGGGCGCCGGTTGCCGGTCAGGAAGCGCGGTGTCGATGCGCGCGTCCACCCATGAACCTTCGCGCATCATCTGCGCAAACAGCTTGAGTTGATTCACGGTGCGGGCGCGCTCGCCGATCAAACGCGCCTCGGGCAGGCCGGTTTCCTGGTTCGCCCGGATCAGCAGATCGTCGCCCAAGGCCATGATTTCATCGGCGACGCGTTCGAGGAAGGCTGCCCGCTGTTCGCCGGTGGTTTCCCGGAAGGATTCAAACGCCGTCTCGGCCAGCGCCATGACGTCGTCGACCTCCTTTTCGCCGGCGGTGGCAAAGGCCGGTTCCAGGGGCGTATTCCCGAGCGGGTTGACGGCGCGGAACGGCTCGCCGGTTCCGGCGCGGAGTTGGTCGCCGACAAAATTCTGGCCGTGCAGGTTCATGGCGTGCGTCAAACTAGCATCACCGGGTTGCGGAGCCAACCGATTCCGGTGATTTCAATCTCCACCAAGTCCCGCTCTTGCAGCGTGAAGTTGTCCGGAGGAACGATGCCGGTACCGGTCAACAGCACGGCGCCGCGCGGAAAAACCTGGCTGCGGAAAAGAAATCCGGCCAGTTCCTCGAAACGGCGCTTGATCCGGCCGACCGAGGTCTCGCCGGCAAACACCGTTTCATTTGTTCGCTTGATGGCAATGCGAATGGTCCAGTCGCGCACGGTTTCTTCCGGTGTGCCGACCGTAATCCATGGCCCGAGCGCGCAGGAGCCGGTGTAGATTTTCGCCTGCGGCAGATAGAGCAGATTCTCGCCTTCGATGTCGCGCGAGCTCATGTCGTTGCCGATGGTATGGCCGACGATCTTCCCGCGCGAATTCAGCACGAGGGCCAGTTCCGGCTCCGGCACGCTCCAGCGCGCGTCGCGGCGGATGCCCACCGGTTCGCCGGTCGCGACGACTTTTTCCGCGAGCGCCTTGAAGAACAACTCCGGCCGCTCCGCGGCGTAAACCTGGTCGTAGGCGGTGGCGCTGAAATCGGACTCTTCCATGCGGGCGGTTTTGCTGCGCAGGTACGTGACGCCGGCCGCCCAGACTTCCTGCTGCTCCACCGGCGCGCACAATTGCACTTCCGCCAACGCCACGCGGGGCAAATTCCGTCTGGCAACCTCGTTGAGTAGTGCGCGCGGATCGCCGCTCTCCAGCAACGGTTGCAGTTGGGTGATGCCGGCCGGCGTCAGATCCAGCACGGCGGCATCGTCCGCGACCAATCCTACGTGCACCTGGCCTTGCTGGTTTTTGAACCGACAGAGTTTCATAAATGTTGTTATCGTAGGACAGGTGTCGCGCCGGTCTCCATCTTTTTGTAGCAACGCGCTACGAGCGTCGTGCTGCAGTTTTCCCTCGCCCTGCGCGTGAGCGCGGGGAGAGGATGTCGCGCAGCGACCGGAGAGGGGAATTTTATGAACGCGCCAGACGGATTTTGAGTTTTCATTTCAGCACCACCTCACCCCGCCCCGCTCCCCCAACTTCGTTGGCGGAGAGGGAGAATGCTTCCAGTCTCAAGCGGCGGTTTGTTCCTTGGACTTGGGCAACAAAAAGGCCAGCCCGGTGCAACCCAGCATGGCCGCACCGAGCACGCTGAACGCCACCGCTGTGCTCTGATATTCCTTCAAAAGCCAGCCCACGATGTAAGGCCCGGCAAAACCGCCAAGATTGCCAAACGCGTTTACCACCCCCATCACCACGCCCATGACATTGCGCGGAAGGGTTTCGCTCGGGATGGCCCAGAACGGCGCCATGCCGGCAAACGGCCCCGGAATGGCAAGGCACATCCAGGCGTACGACAGCCAGAAGTGATCGCGCAGCAGCACGCTCAAGATGAGGCTGGTCCCGCTCATGAAATAAACCGCCGCGACGTGGCCCCGGCGCTCGCGGGTTTTGTCTGAATGCCAGGAATTGAGCACCATCACGATGGCCGTCACCGCGTAGGGCACCGCGAATAGAATACCGTATTGCAGCGCGTCGAAACCCCGGCCCTTCAAACCGTTGGTGAAAAAGGTCATGCAGCCGTAGGCCGCGCAATTGTGGAGAAAATAGAAGACGATCATCACAAAAATCGTCGGCTGGCCAAGCCAGGTGATCCACGGAACGCGGCCGGGCGGTTCCTGTTCTGCCTGTTCCCGGGCCAACGTGGTTTCGAGATACTCGCGTTCCGCAGCCGAAATCCATTTCGCCTCGCGGGGATGATCGCGGATGCAGAACCACCAGAGCGGGAGCCAGACGAACGGCAACACTCCTTCGATCATCAGCATCTGTTGCCAGCCGTAGGCGCCGAGCAACCAGCCGGTGAACGGCGCGGAGCCGGCAACGGCGAGCGGCTGGCAAAGTTGCCAGTAGGCGTTGGCGCGGGCGCGCTCGGCCCGGGGAAACCAATTGGCCAGCAGGACGAGGGTCGCCGGAAACACGGCGCTTTCCGCCACCCCGAGAAAGAACCGCATTACTTCGAACTGCCGGAAGGTCTGCGCGAATCCGCAACCCACGGCACACGCGCCCCAGGCGATCAGACACAGGCTGATGAGCTTGCGCGCGCTCCAGCGTGACGCCAGGTAGCCACCCGGAATCTGCAGGAGGAGATAGCCGAAGAAGAAAATGCCCGCCGCTTCGCCTTTCAGGCGATCGTCCATGAGCAGGTCATTCATCATGGACGAAATTTTCGGGTCCAGCGCGAGCGAGACGTTGGTGCGGTCGATGTACGAGATGGTGTACATGATCAGCGCCACGGGAATGATGCGCAGCCAACGTCGTTGGGTCATAAGCTCGGAGCGCGGGGGTTTTAGCAAGCCTGCGAAAGCGCGTCGACCCTTAATTCTGATTTTCATTTTTCCCGGACGTGCTTCAATGATTCCCATGAGTTCCAGCCACAATCTGTTCGATTCCGCCCCGGACATCTACCGGGTTCAAAGCCATGCCTCGGGCCCGACCGGGAGCCTGCCCCTCACCGAAGAGATGCTTCGAAACCGCCCCAGCGGCGATTTGTTCGGGATGACGCAAAACGCCGGCATGGGGTGGAACCCGGCCGAGGCCGGGCGGAAACAGTTTTTGATTCTCAGCACGCAAGGGGGACTGCGAGCTCCTGACGGTAAACCAATCGCGCTGGGTTATCACACCGGTCATTGGGAAATTGGACTGCTCGTCCAGGCGGCGGCGGAGGAATTTCGCCGGTTGCAGGTGATTCCCTTCGCGGGCTTTTGTTCCGATCCGTGCGATGGCCGGACGCAGGGAACAGTCGGCATGTTCGACAGCCTGCCGTATCGCAATGACGCCGCCATCGTGTTCCGGCGGCTGGCCCGGTCGCTGCCGCTGCGCGCCGGCGTGCTGGGCATCGCCACGTGCGACAAAGGATTGCCGGCGATGATGATGGCTGTGGCTGGTCTGCGTGACCTGCCTTGCGTGATTGTTCCGGGCGGGGTTACCCTGCCGGCGGATGCGGCCGAAGATGCCGGCACGGTACAAACCTTGGGCACCCGCTTCGCTCACGGATTGGTATCATTGTCGGAAGCCGCGGAACTGAGCTGCCGCGCCTGCGGCTCGCCGGGCGGCGGCTGCCAGTTTCTGGGCACCGCGGCCACGTCGCAGGTCGTCGGCGAAGCGCTCGGGCTCTCGCTGCCGCACTCGGCGCTCGCGCCTTCGGGCCAACCCGTCTGGCTGGACCTGGCCCGGCGCTCGGCCCGCGCGTTGCATCAACTGCACGAGCGCGGGCTCAAGATGCGCGACGTGTTGACCGAGGCCAGCATCCGGAACGCGATGGTGTTGCACGCAGCCTTCGGCGGCTCGACGAACCTGCTGTTGCACATTCCGGCCATCGCCCATGCCGCCGGGCTGAAGCGCCCGACGGTCGAGGACTGGATTTCCGTCAATCGCCGCGTGCCCCGGCTGGTCAGCGTTTTGCCGAATGGCCCGGTGCATCATCCCACCGTCCGCGTGTTCCTGGCCGGCGGCGTGCCGGAGGTGATGTTGCATTTGCGCCGTTTGGGCTTGCTCGACATGAACGGCCTTACGGTTACCGGAACAACTTTGGGTGAAAATCTGGATGCCTGGGAAAAATCCGAACGACGCCGCCGCTTCCGCGAGTTGCTCAAGGAACTGGACGGCGTGGATGCCGATGAAGTCATTTTTCCGCCGGACCGGGCGAAGGAGCGCGGGCTCGTCAGCACACTGGTTTTCCCGCGCGGCAACCTGGCGCCGGAAGGCTCGGTGGTGAAGGCCACCGCGATTGACCCGTCGGTCGTGGATGCCGACGGGGTTTACCGCCAGGAAGGACCGGCCCGCGTGTTCGTGAACGAAAAGGACGCGATGACCGCCATCAAGCAGGGGCGGATCCAGGCCGGCGACGTGCTGGTACTGACCGGCGTCGGGCCGACGGGCACCGGCATGGAAGAAACCTACCAGGTCACCGGCGCCTTGAAACATCTGTCCTTCGGCAGACAGGTGACGTTGCTGACCGACGCGCGGTTCTCCGGCGTTTCCACCGGCGCGTGCATCGGGCATATCGGCCCCGAAGGGCTGGCGGGCGGACCGATTGGCAAGGTGCAGGACGGCGACCTCATCCGCGTCCACATTGACTGCAAGCGTCATGAAGGGAGCGTGGACCTGGTGGGCGAAGGCCACCGCAAATTCACACCCGAGGAAGGCATTCGAATTTTAGCCGCGCGCGCCCGGCGAAAGGATCTGGCGCCGAACCCGGCGTTGCCCGAAGACACGCGGCTTTGGGCGGCGCTGCAACTGGCCGGGGGCGGGACCTGGGGCGGCTGCGTTTACGACCCGGAGCAAATCATCGCTGCGCTCAAAGCCGGCCAGCCGGCGTGGCAAGCGGCTGCCCACTAGCGCGAACGGGTGAGGCCAGCTCTTGCCCACGCCGGCATCGGCGTTGGCCGGTCCCGCTCAGGGAAACTTCAATTCCAGTTCGCGCTTCAGGGCTTCGGCCACTTCCCTGGCCGCACCGGCGCGTTCCTGCTCATCGCTCCAGCGGAGATGCGCGAAGTAGGCGTCCTGCGAAATCAATCCCTGCCGCTGCGCGGAGGCGTCAATGCGCGCGGCGAACTTTTCCGGCAAACTGATTTTCACCTCGTCGAAATCGTCCCAGGCCTTTACCTCGGACGGAATATCCTGCCAATAAAGAATCTGGAACTTTGATTTCGCGTTCGGTTCGCGGCCCGGCGATTGGGCCCGCTCCCCTTTGACCTCTTCAATGGTTTCAATTTTTGATTTCGCCTTGGGCGGCGGCCCTTTGCCAACCAGATACAGGAATAAATCCACGGCGCTGGACGCGTCGGCGCCGTACCCATCGGCGCCGATTTCGTCGGCGTACATCTGGCTGATGGGTGCGCCGCCAATGGCCATCTTGATGTGACCGAGACCTTTTTCCTTGAACCCATCCACGACCACTTTCATGTACGTCATGGTCGTGGTCAGCAGGGCGCTCATGCCGATGATGTCGGGTTTAAATTGCCCGGCGGCGGCGAGAAATTTTTCTATGCTTTGGTCCACGCCAATGTCATGGACCTGGAAACCGGCGCCCTCAGCCATCATGCACACGAGGTTTTTCCCGATGTCATGCAAGTCGCCGCGGACGGTGCCCATCACTAAAACGCCCGAGGAAAGGTTGTCCGCGCCGTGCGCCGTCAACAGCGGCTTGAGAACCGCCATGCCTGCTTTCATGGCCCGCGCGGCGATCAACACTTCGGGCACGTAGAGAATGTTGTACTTGAAGTCCTCGCCCACGACGCTCATTCCGGCGATCAACCCTTCCGCCAGCACCTCCGGGACCGGCCGGCCTTCTGCCAGCGCGTCCCTCGTCATCTGCTCAACCTCCTTGGCTTTGCCTTCGTAAAGGCACTGATTCATCAGCGCGTAATCCGGCATGCAACATCCTTTTAGGCGGGCACTCGGCTTAGATTGAATTCTGCCAACGCCTTCAGCATGGCCTCGATGTTTCGTTTGGGCATGCCCGGGCTGACGCCGCCGCCGACGGACAGGATGATGCCTTCGCCGCCGCTTTTCTCCAGGACTTCGAGCGTGGCTTCCCGCACTTCTTCCGGCGTGCCGCGCACGCCCACCTCGAGCGGGTTCACGTTGCCCATCAGGCACATCCGGTCACCGACGCGCTCCTTGACCTCCGCGATGTCCGTCTGCTTGCCCCAATTCAACACGTGGAATCCGCAATCCGGGAGATGCTCGACGCAGGCGTTGATGTCGGCGTCGTTGTGATAAATCTTCACCCAATCCTTTGGGAAGGCCTCGCAGATGCGTTTCAGGTACGGGTGCGCAAATTCCTGGTAATGCTCCTCGTTGACGAACCCGACGATGTCATCGAGGAGGAAAATCCCCTCGACGGTATCGCCCATGGCTTTGGCCTGGGCTTTTAGCCAGTCGATGATCAGGCAGGTGCAGCGGTCGAGGAGTTTATGTGCCCACTCCGGTTTTTCCACGATATCAATCATGAAATCGGTCGTGCTGCGAACGAAGCCGGCCGTACAAAGCGGCCCGCGCGAGGTGACCAGCGGCAGGATTTCGCCCGTGTCCCGGATGCGCTGCCGGTGCATGCGGATGCGCTGCAGGGTCAGCGCCATGAAGGCGTCGTTTTCCACGTCGTATTCCGGCCAGAGTTCGAGGTCTTCGATGTGGTACAGCGTGTGATATTCGCTCGGGGTGTTGTCCGGCCAGAATTTAATCTTGGCGCCGAGAGCCGACGGCTCGGCTGCCATGCCGTATTCCATCCACCACGATGGAACGAAGATGATGTCAGGAAATTCCCGGTGAATCTTGAGGTTCGATTGGAACCACAATTCCGGGTCGAGGTAATAATCCAAGTGTTTCAGCCCAAGGTATCCCGGTATCCACGGGCTGTCGATAATCAGCGCCATGGGTACTTTGTCCAGCTTTTCGAGGCGCGCCGCCTTTTTGAAAACTTCCCACTGTTCAGGTCTCACAGCATCATTGTTCCATTCAAATGGGACTTGCTTCAAGCTGTAAAATGTAGATTTGGAGGATTATCCATGCAATTTACAACCTGCTTCCGCCGTCGGAGCTGGAACGGCTTTGTCTGCGAATTTCGGCCGGCGGAGAACCGGCAAAAGATCCTGTAACCCGCCAGCGGGCTTGGCGTCTTCTCCCGTGTCGGTTAAACCAATCAATCAATAATTATTCGAAAAATATGAAGAAACTGTTCGTTGCAGCCATTGGGCTTCTGTGCGTCACCGCCATCGTCGTCCAAGCCCAGGACGCCAAACCACCCAAAAAGGAATTGACCCCGGAACAGCAGGTGGTGATGAAGGAAATGCTGGCGAAATACGACGCCAACAAGGACGGCAAGCTCGACAAGGAAGAGCGCGCGAAGATGACCAAGGAAGACAAGGCCAAGATGGACAAGGCCGGATTGACGAAGAACAAGGAGCATCATCACGGCGGCGCTTCCACCAACGCTCCAGCCACGGATAAATAATTCCGATTTTGCACCCATTCGCTCCACTGGCCCCAGTGGAGCGCTTTTATTTTCACCGGGAGGTTTTTTTCGAACGCGCGGTTTCCTCGGCCCGCTTCTCAACAAGCATCTGCACCGCCCTTTTGATCCTTGCCTGCCGGGTTTCGGGCCGCTTTGCCTCGGCAATCCACTGCAGATATTCCCGCCGGTGCGGGCCGGTGCAATCGGCATAGAAACCAGCCAGGCCGGCGGCTTTCAAAGCATCCGAAAAATCCTTGGGAGCATCGCTCATGATGGCCAGCCTGCGTCCGGTTCCTTCCCCGGTCAAGCAAAACGAATTTCAACTCCAGACCCCTTGCGCGACCAGTTCTTTGGCCGCCTTTTCCGCCCAGCCGCGATTGGCGGCTGGGCTGGCCGGGCTGGGATGCAGAATCCGGCCGACGCGCATCGTCGTGCCTTCACAAGCCAAACGCGCGCGTTCCGCCGCAAACTCGCCGACTCCAATCAGCCATTCCGGCCGGAGAATTTCCACGACCCGGCGCAGATGCGCGTCGCAGACGGCGAACAGGCGCACCCGCACCACCGCCGGCAATTTGTCCGGCGTGAGATTGCGTCCGCTCGCCGCGCAGAAGGCCAGTGGACAATAATTTGCCACGAAATGGTCGGCGAAGAACTGTTCCGGCGATCCGAACCGCGCGGCGAACAACCCCCAAAGCCGCCGGCCGCTGACCTCCGAGCGTGGGCAATCAAAGCCGCGGACCAGTCGTTTGGGATGCTCCTTCGTCGGCCGGCCGATGGGCGCGCGGATTTTCAGCCAGTCGCGCACGGCGGCGACTTCGCCGAAAGGCACGCCGGTCTGCGCCATGCCGAACGGCCCTGGATTCATGCCGAGAAAGATGACGCGCTTCCGATTGCCACCAAACTTCCGCAAATACAACTCATGCGCCGGCCAGGCGTAAGCGAGTGGATTATAGACATGCGCCACCGGGGATTTGAATTTCAGGACATCCGCCTGCGTCGCGAGTTTACGCGCCGCCGCGATGAGCCGTCGGCTGACCACATTCAATTTCAAGTCGCGCCCACCCGGGTCAAGGACTGAGCCGGTAATAGTTGTCCGGATCGTACAGGTAGTAGCAATCCACCGGCTCGAGGCGCGGGAGCAGGACGTACCGGTGACCCGTGGCGTCCACGGTTTCCGGTAACCGGGGTTGGCTGTCCCAACCGCTTCGCTGAGGTGAACCACCCGGCGCCGAGGGCGCGTCGGGATTCTTGTCGTAAGATTCTTCCTGAATCGTCTGGGCGACTTCGTCCGCCCATTTAAGCTTGCGGGCGTTGTCACCGAACTCCTCCCAGTCGCCGGTGCTGCGATTGGCGTACATGCGTTTGATGAATTCGTCGAGGCTGATGCCCATTTTGGCGGCGATCGGCGCCGCGAGGCGCTTCCACCATTCCTCCAGCTCCTTGAGGTCTTCCTTATGCATGGTCAGGTTGCCGAACGAACCGGAACTGATCTGGTGATGCAGCATGATCGCGTTCGGGTAGATGTAGGATTTTTTGGACAGCGTGGTGATGCCGGCCGCCATGCTGGCGGCGAACGATTTCACGACCACATAAACCGGGGCCGGACTGCCTTCCATCGCCTTGAGAATCCGGTACCCGGCCATGACCGACCCGCCGGGAGAGGAATCGATCACAATGAAAATGGGATACTCCTGGCTTTGATTGTTGAAGTAGTCGATGCGCTCCACGACATAATCCGCAGTGTCCATCCAGATGGGCCCGTTCAGGGCAATCCGGCGGTCGCTGATGGTCAATACGCCGTCCTTGAAGGGCTCCTTGGTGTACTGGATGTCGCGATTGACCCGGTTCTTCCACAGGTCGCGCTTCACGCGCAGGTCGAGGTCGGTGTTGATCTTGGCCAGCTGCAATTCAAACTCGGTACGCTGCGCCTGCAGTTCGGCGGTGCGCACCTTCAGTTCCTGCTCGCGCCGGGCCAGCTCCCGGGTCTGATCGGCAATGACGGCGGCGGCCAGGTCGTTGGTCAACTTCATCCGCTCCAGCTTTTCCCGGCTCGCGGCCAGCTCGTCATCAAGCTTCGCCTTGCGCTCCGTTTCCTTGAGGGTGGCGCGCTTGGCCAGCACGTCGGCCTGCTTGGTGAGTTTGTCCAGTTCCGCCTGGAGCGCGGCGATTTCGGCCTGCTGCTTTTGCTGCGCTACGCCGTTTTCGAGTTCGAGCCGCTGCTTCTCCGCGGCGAGCTTGGCCAGGTCCTTGCGCAGTTGCTGCTCCGCAATGCCGTTTTCCAGCGTCAGCTGCTCCTGTTGCTTCTTTAATTCCGCAAAGGGGCCGTTCGTGTCCGTCTGTCCGCTGGTTCGAGGCGACAGCCCGATGCTCAGGAGTGCAATTCCAACCCATGCGATCCGTTTGAAGTCATTCGTTTTCATTTGGCCACCTGCTTTCCTAAAAGCCACTCATTCACCGTGGCGAATTTTTGGGCTGCCGGCAAATGTGCGGCGCTTGGCGCTCGCGAATCAAGTATTAAGTGGCCCGTTTGTTGCCGGCACGATTTCCAGCGCCAGGGAGTAATCCTGGAAGCCCACCGCCCGCCAGAAGGCAATGGCACCGGTGTTGTGCATCAACACCTCAACCAGCAGGCGCTTGTGCTCGGGCCAGATTTCCGCACGCAAAATGTCCATGGCCTGGCGGCCAATGCCCTGCCGTCGCCGGTTCCGCGCAACAAAGAGCTGCCGCAAATAGACCTTTTCCGGTTCCTCCCGATACAAGGCGTAGGCGACCACGGCACCGCCATCTTCAAAAATCACCGCCGCATACTCGGATGCCAGCCAGTGTTTCATCCGCTGTTCCAGCTCGGGAACGGTCATGCGGTTCCGATGCCCTTCGTCGCGGATCAACTGATGATTCAGTTCCGCAAGCCGGGCGCAGTCATTCAGCGTGGCGCGTCGAAAGTTCATGCTAAGGCGCAGGGCAGGTCTTCCGCCAGAATGGCCCAGCGCTCGTGATCCTTCCAGCGCCCGCCGACCTTCAGATAGCGGCGGGAGTATCCTTCCCGCACCAACCCGCAGCTCCGCGCCAGCCGGAGCGAGGCGCGATTGCCCGGCTGAATGTTGGCCTCCAGGCGGTGAAGTTTGAGCTTCTGAAACGCGCGCTGCAACACGAGCCGCATCCCTTCGCGCATCAGTCCTTTTCCGGCGTGGCCGGCAAAAGCGTAATAGCCCAGAAACGCGCCCCGTAAAGGGCCACGAATGATGTTGTTCAGGTGAATGGCCCCCACCAGGTCGCCGGATGGATGAAGCACCACCAGGAATCCGCGGTGCGAATCCGAGATCATGCGTTTTACGTAGGCGGCGAATTTTTCGCGCGTGTCCGGCGGCGAGACCCACGGGTGATGCAATCGGCGGCTTCGCCGAACGGCCGCCTGAAAGGCGGGCCAGTCGCGAAGGGTCGGCGGCCGAATTGTTACCTGCGTTTTCAAAAATGTTCCGCCGCCACGATGAATGGTCCCTGGCTTCTGATGGTTGACGACGCCATTGTGACGAACGGTCGGCTCGACGCCCATTGTCTTAAGCCACCGGCACAACGTGGCAAGCGGTTGAACTGGCGGCAATGTGTGGCGCCCTGCCTTTTTGAATCAAGCACCAAGTAGCGAGGTAACGAACCGGGGCTGCCCCAAACCCGCCGCCACCGCAAACCCAACGAAAGGCCGGCGATCGGCCGACCGGATGCCGATGGCCGGGCCATTTGCCGGCAAATTATCTGCAACCTTTCCGCGCGGATTCCTAAGTATAAAAGTAAGAACATGAATACTGAAATACTCCTACGACAGGAAAACGGACGGCAGGCAACGGGCCGCACTTGGGAACAGCTTCAGAGCTTTTCTGAAACTTCGACCACGGTGTCAGCCGATTCCCACACGGGAAACCTCGAATTCTCAAACAAAAACCGGAAGATGCGAATTATGAAACGACTTTCCAGCATGCTATTGGTCGTACTGTTTGCGGCTTCGCTGATGCAACTGTACCGGGTTTATGTGGAGCTGCAATGCACCTGCGAAGTGCTGGCTTTTCAGGTAAACGGCAAGTCCGAACAGCTCAAGGCGTTGGTGGCGACAAACTTCAAACGGACGCGCCAGGACACGCAGAAAATTGCCGAATTGGAGGCAAAACTGACAGCGCTGACCCAGGAAAAAAGCCGGGGCGAATGACGTGGGCCTGCCGGCATCCGCTCCCGGAAGCGCCGCGATGCAGACAAACTGACTGAGCCAACAATCAAAATGTTATGAAAACCATGCTGTGTCATCCCTTGACCATCGCCGTGCTTGCCGCCGGCGTCTGCCTCAACGTCCTCGCCGGCCTGCCTCCGGGCCAAGTGGATTTCGGGAAATTCACCCCGCCCGATGGCGGCGGCGAATTCGTGGAAGTCCAGATCAAGAGCAACTTGCTGTCGCTGGCTGCCCAGTTGGTGGAAAAACAGGAGCCGGCGGCGGCCCAACTCGTGCGCAGCGTGGAACTGATCCATGTGAACGTCATCGGGATCACTGACGCCAACCGCGCCGAACTGGTGAAACGGGTCCACCAAATCCGCCACGACCTTGACACACAGGGCTGGGAGCAAAACGTGGTGGTGCAGGAGAAAAACGGCGAGGACGTTGGCATTTACACCAAAACCCGGGGCGGCGAGGCGCTGGCAGGACTCGTTGTCACGGTAATTGAGCCGAAGGGGCAAGTCGTGCTGGTCAATATTGTCGGCGACATCCGGCCCGAACAGGTCGCGGTCCTCGGCGAAAAACTGGATATCAAGCCGCTCAAAGACATCGGCGCCGCCCTGAAAGACGCGTCTCCCAAGGGTGCGACTTCGAAAGAGGCTGCGGCAAAGAAGTGATGGGTTGGGTCACGGGCGCGCCGGCTGGCAAACCGGCCGGCGCCGCCCGGTCCAAGAACTTCAACCATCCTGTCCATGAATCCGACTTCTCCCCCACCGGCAACGCGTCCATTGACCCGCCGTTTCTGGTTCTGGGCACTTTTAGCCGTGCCTTTCATGCTGGTGCTGTTGGTCGTCCTGGTCGCCGCCGGTGTGGCCAGTTGCTTTTACCTGGGTTCCGACGTTCGGGCCTTGCGCGATGAGGTGATTCAGTCCAGTGGCGCGGCCTGGCGGCGACAAATCGTCGTGAACGCCAGTTACCTCCCATTGGGCATCGTCCGGGCCGGATTGTCCTGCGCCCGGCTGGATCCCGCAGCGCGCGCCGCCCTTCGATCCGTCCACGCCGCCGGGGTGGGTGTCTATCAGTTATCGGGAGGATCGCCGCCGGATCGCGCCGCCATGCTGGCGGCCGCCGACTCGGCCATGACCGCCCGCGGCTGGGAGCGCGCGGTGGGCGTGGCCGACGGCCGGAACCTGGTCACGGTGTATTTCCCCAAAAAAATTTCCGTCCAGCGCCTGAAATGTTGTGTGATGGTGTTTGACGGAAAGGAACTGGTCCTGGTTTCCGCCCAGGGCAATCCGGAACCGCTCCTCGAATATGCGCTCGCCCAACCCGGCGTCGATGACCAGATGCGTTGGCTGGCCCGGCGCTGAACGTTGGAACGTCGCTGCAAGTATGTTCGGGGCGAACGAATCGAATTACGGCATCACGGGCGCTTTGCGGTCGGAAAGCAGCGTCAACAATTTTTGCGCTTCGGCGTCACCGGGATTTAATTTCAGCACTTGCTGAACGTGGCTGATGGCTTGATCGAAATGTCCCTGCCGGCTCAACGCGAGCGCCAGATTGATGCGCGCTGAGGTAAATTTTGGCTGGCGCTCGAGGGCCTGTTGGAAGTGGCCAATGGCTTCGGCCAACCGCCCCGCTTCCATCAACGCGATGCCGAGATTATTGTGCGCCTTGACGTGATCGGGATCGAATCTGACCGCCGCTTCCAATTGGGCGATGCCGGCGTCCGGCTGCCCCAGGCGCAGCAGGATCACTCCGAAATTGTAGTGGGCATCGGCGTAGTCGGATTTCAGCGCGAGGGCTCTTTGATAATGATCCAAGGCCTCGTCGGTCTGTCCCTGCTGGACCAGAAAATTGGTCAGGTTGTTTTCGGCCATCCAGCACCCCGGATTCCTGGCCAAGGTATCGCGCCACAACGTTCCGCGATCGTGATAAATGCCGCACTGCATCCAGGTCAACACTCCGAGGATGGCGAGCAGGACGCCGCGGGCTGCCATCTCCCATACCAGGTTCTGCGTTTTGAACCGCTCGAACAGGCTGGCCAACCCGGCGGCGGCCAACGTCAACGGGCCGATGCAGGCGACACATTGGTAATGGTCCGCCACGAACGTGTACCGAAACGTATAAAGCATGATGAATCCCAGCAGGGGTCCCAGCATCGCCCCATAAAATGCCGCGGCGACACCGATGCCATCCGTCCGCCGGGGGCGCGCCAGGAAAACCACGAGGGCGGTGACACACGCCAGCACCCAGACATCGGCCTGAAGATCGGCAGCGTTAACCTGCCACTGCGGATAAATGAACGTGAGATCGACCGGCCAACAAAGTTTGCCGAGATAGAACCACACCGCGCGGCTCGCCACCAGCGTCCGTTCCAACCAGCTCATCCCGAACACCAGGCCTTCCGTGCCCTGATGATGCCGCTCCCACCACATGGCAATCAGACCCATGCCTGCGCCCAGCAGGACAAACGGGAGGATTTGGATTACCCTGCGCCAGTCCAAACTGGTCCCCTTCAACCAAAGCACGCAGACCAGCGCTGCCGGAAACATACAAGCGGTGGCCTTGCTGGTCAACGCCAGCACGTAGAAGCCCAAGGCCCAACGATAGTGCCGATCGGCCACCGGCAACGGCGACTCGATGAATTCCACCCACGCCCGCGCCGAAAGTAGCATGAAAAACAGCGACAGAACATTTTTTCGCTCCGAAATCCAGGCGACGGATTCCACCTGGACCGGGTGCAGCGCGAACAGCGCCGCCGCTAGCCACGCGCCGGGCACTGCCAGCCTCTTCAATAGCCGCCACAACAGGATGGCGTTCGTTGCATGCAACAACACGTTCACCGCGTGATAGCCCGCCGCCCAGAACTCCCAGATTGCATGCTCCATCCAGAACGACGTGTAGGTGAGGGGGACGTATTGGGACGGCGCATCCTGCGAAAACCAGATTCGCCACAACCCCTCCAGCGAACCCAGCAATCGATTTTGCGTCACATAACGGTCGTCATCCCAGATAAACCCGGCCTGCCAGACCGGAAGGTAGGCGAGCACCACGGCCAGCAGCAGCAACCAGTCACCGGTCTTGATGCGCTGCGGCAATGCGGAAAATGGTGAACTGATGTTTCTCAAAAAGGTCTCCGCGCCTTTGCCGCGAATCCGTCCTGCCGGAAACCGGTCGTTGGAGATGCGGCAAAGGGGCCACAATTTGTGACCGGAGAGCGGGGAGAAGCAAGGTCACATTTTGCGGCCTCCCAAAAGCGAACGCTCGCGCCATCAGCGGCGCCAGATGCACTGGCCATCCTTGTGAACTTCGCGGACCCGGTGAAACGGCACACGGTGGAACCGGCCAGCCGCATCCACCAGCCGGAAGGCGCGCGGATCCTCAGGCGGGAAGTCCACGTCTTGAAGCGGAATAAGAATCAACCGCCCTTCCACGCGGTCGAAATAGCCCAATTCGAATCGGCCGCGGGCAAAATCCGCATCCCAGCGGATCCGGCTCAGGAGTTGTTGGATGGGCATCATGGCGCGTCTGGCCACTGAGCATCGCATGGCAAACCCGCTTCGTCAGCCTCCGGTTTCCCCTTTTAATCCTCACCGGCGGCGAACCGGTTAATGCCAGCCAAACCGCCATGCACTCCAGGAAACGATCGGTGATTTGAGTTGAACGGAACATCAGATTGATGTTCAATGCACCAATCTGACATCAGCGAAAATGATTCGCAATTCCGTCCAGAACGAAGCGATTGTTATGAAAAGAGCCAAATCCCTGAGCTGCATGATTGTCCTCGGACTGCTGGCCGCTGCCACCCATGGCCAAATACTCAAAATCTCCGGCCCGTTGCATCTTGCCCTGAAAGCCTGGGTGCAACAGGGAGAAACAGTCCAAACCACCCCCGGCGGGGGTTACTCCTATCTGCTATCGGCGACAACCTCCAACCTGACGATCACCACCAAGTCCCTGCTGAAAATGATCGCGGCGGACCAGGGTTTCACCCTTCCACCCAGAGCCAAACTGTGGCTGGACGACGACACGTTTTACATCCTCCGTCAGGACAACACCATCTTCACCAACATTGATTATGAAATTCTGAGCATTGCCTACGCGAACAATGTTCTGGCGTACAAAACGATTCAAAAGGGTGGTCACTATCAGAGCACTGTGGCGGGCACCCTCATTGCCACCATCTATTACAACAGTTCGTCTCTTTCTTTTGCCCTGGACTGTTATGGGAAAAACACTTTTTACACTGCCGCTGACGGCACCAACGCGGTTGCGGTGAATTCGTTCACCGGCCAGGCCTTTGGGTGCGGCAGCACTGATGGCCATGATATGGTCCTCAAGGGCACCCTGGGCGGCAGGCAGACCCAAGGATACAAGGTTGCTGATGGGGGCATCCTGCCCCCTTTCCTCGGCAATCCAACCGGCTCGTTTCCCGGCCTCGACGGCCAGCGCATCGAGGCGTCCGGTGGACAGGAGCGGTAATGATGGGCAACGCGAAAGACGAGAAGGGACCGAGTCGCTTTAAAGATCTTTCGCTCCAACGGCCGGCCCTCAACGTTCCAGTAATCTTTCACATTGTAACCTCGGCGGCGCGTTGCCATCTTCTCCATGATGACTCCGCGCAAATTCGTGCTCGTCACTATGTGCGCTTCACAACTTTTTATTTCCGCAAAACCCGCCGAGGCCGCGACCGACGTGAAACTGACCCCGCTGGCCGACCGCGTGCGCGTCGAAATCGGCGGCCGGCTTTTCACCGAATACATTTTCGGCGACGGCGCGACCCGGCCCTACTGCTATCCCATTCTCGCGGGCGATGACACGCCGCTGACGCGGAATTTTCCGATGAAAGAAGTTCCGGGCGAGGACACCGACCATCCGTGGCATCGCTCGCTCATGTTCGCGCATAGCATGGTCAATGGCGTGGATTTCTGGAACGAAACCGGCGGTGACAAGGGCCGTTCGCCCGAGGCGAAGGGAAAAACGGTCCAGGAAAAAATCCTGGAAACGACCGGCGGGAACATCGGCGTCCTGCGCACGCAAGACCGCTGGGTGGCGCCGGATGGGAAAGTCGTTTGCACCGACGAGCGGAAAATTTCTTTTCACGCCACCGCCGAGGCGCGGATGATTGACTTCGAAGTCACACTGCAGGCGCCGACGAACGAGCCGCTTGTATTGGGCGACAACAAAGACGGCACGATGGCCATTCGCCTCGCGCAATGGATGACGATGCCGCACACACATCAAGGCGGCGGCGCCCGCATCACCGGCGGGAACAGCAACGTGTTGAGCGCCGGCGCCGGCCACGGCCATATCGTCACGGCCAACGGCGACCGCGATGCCGCCGCGTGGGGCAAACGCGCCGACTGGTGCGATTATTTTGCCGAGCACAACGGGAAGACTTACGGCGTCGCCATTTTCGACCATCCGCAAAACCTGCGGCATCCGACATGGTGGATGGCGCGCGATTACGGTTTGTTTGGTGCAAATCCCTTTGGCCGGCACGACTTTGAAAACCTGAAGGACCAGCCGCATGCCGGCGACTACCTCATCCCGGCCGGTGGCAGTCTGACGTTGCGCTACCGTTTTTATTTTCATTTCGGCGACGAGCAGACCGCAAAAATCGCCGGGCATTACGCGGATTACGCGAGCGGAAAATGATTGATCAACAACCAGCGGAATTGAAGCCTCCGGCGGACAGATGTTTTGAAAATGATTGTTCCCATCCGCCCGACCGGTCAAAAAAGACTGGTCAGGCGGGTCGCCGAATTCACGTCTTTTTCTTCGTCTTTGGTTTGCCTTCCGGCTCGACCTGAAAACCGATTCGTCGGCGCGGCGGAGTGGCGGTGGTGGTGGCGGGTCGAGGATGTCCATCACGCGCCGTAGCACCTCGACGATGGCCACTTCATGTTTGTCCAGCCGCGCGGTCAGTTTGCTTTCCAATTCGGCCAGTTGCTTGGCCAGTTCCTTGGTGCTGCCGAGCAGGTCGCGCATCTGCACGAACGCGCGCACGACGAACACGCTCATGCGCACCGCCTGCGGGCTGTTGAGCACGTTCGCCGCCATGATCGCGCCGTGCTCAGTGAAAGCGTAGGGGAGATAGCGCCGACCGCCGCGCAAGTTTGAGGTCGCAATTTGCGACCTCAAAGAATCCACTTCATCCTCATCCAGTTGGTAGAAAAAATCCGGCGGAAAGCGGTCGGCCTTGCGTTTGACCTGCTCATGCAATCATTTTGTCGTCACGCCTTAAATCCGCGCCAAATCGTTGTCCAATATGACTTTCTGCCCGCGGATCATGCGGATGACCGAAGCAACGATTTCAGTCTCATTTCCCATAAATCTCCGAACCCATCGCATTTGGGGATAGGTTCAATTCCATCTTGAGATCGCAAAATGCGACTTCAAGTTCTGAGTTCGTTCAAGGTCGCAGATTGCGACCTTAAAGAACTGCCGTTCATTTTTTCTTTTGGACTTTCGCCGCCACTTTCAATCGTAGCGCATTCAGCCGGATGAAGCCGGTGGCGTCGTCCTGGTTGTAGGCCTTGGTCGGGTCGGCTTCCATCGTGGCGATGTGCGGATTGTAGAGGCTCACCGGGCTCTTGCGGCCGGCGACCATGATGTTGCCTTTGTAGAGTTTCACGCGCACGGTGCCGGTCACGTTCTGCTGGCTCTCGGTCACAAACGCCTGCAATGCCAGCCGCTCAGGCGAAAACCAATAGCCGTAGTACACCAGCTCCGCGTACCGCGGAATCAGCGAGTCGCGCAGGTGCATCACTTCCCGGTCCATCGTCAGGCTCTCCATCTGCCGGTGCGCGAAATGCAGGATGGCGCCGCCGGGCGTCTCGTACACGCCCCGCGATTTCATGCCCACGTACCGGTTCTCCACCATGTCCACCCGCCCCACCCCGTGTTTGCCGCCAAGCTTGTTCAGCGCTTGCATCACGCCCAGCGGTGACAGCTGCTTGCCATTCACCGACACGCAATTGCCCTTCACGAAATCCAGCGTCACGAATTCCGGCTTGTTCGGCGCGTCCTCAGGGAACACCGACAGCGTGGTGAACGAGCCGCGATATTTTTTGTCGCTGGCGTCCATCCACGGGTCTTCGAGAATGCCCGCTTCGTAGGAAATGTGTAGGAGGTTCCGGTCGCTCGAGAACGGTTTCTTGGCGCTGGCCTGGACGGGAATTTTCCGTTTCTGGCAATAGGCAATCATCTCCTGCCGGCCGGGAAATTCGCTCCGGTACCGCGCATTCCGCCACGGGGCGATGACCATCAGTTCCGGCGCGAGCGAGGCCGCGGTGAGCTCGAACCGCACCTGGTCGTTGCCTTTGCCGGTGGCGCCGTGGGCGATGGCGTCGGCCTTTTCCCGCCGGGCCACGTCAATCATGCCCTTGGCGATGAGCGGCCGGGCGATGCTGGTGCCGAGGTAATACTGGCCTTCGTAAATCGCGCCGGCCTGGATCATCGGATAGATGAAATCGCGCGCGAATTCCGCCTGCAAATCCGCGATGTAGATTTTGGACGCGCCGGTCTTTTTGGCCTTGGCTTCGAGCCCGCGCAGTTCCTCCGCCTGGCCGATGTTGGCGCAGAAGGCGATCATTTCGGCGTTGTAATGCTCTTTGATCCACGACAGCAGCACCGAGGTGTCCAAGCCGCCCGAATAAGCTAAAACAATTTTCATGCCCGCATATTAAACCGCCAAGTCACCGGGAACGCAAAGTAGAAATGAATGTCAGATGAATCCAAGCATGCCCGAAGTCACGGCGAGGTTTTTCCCGGTCCGGCGACCATCTACAATCCTCCACTCATTTGCTGCCTTGATGGAAGGGGCGGTTTGCCGCATAGAGCTTGAGTTCGTCATTTAACCGCCCGGCGAGGCCGGATTGACCCGCCGTCTGCGCCAGGACCATCGCCCTCTGGGCCGTGCGCACGGCGTCGTCAAATCGCCCGGCCTCGGCGTAGGCGGCGGCGAGCGTGTGGAGAAAGATCGGGTTCTCTCCGCCGGCGGTTTGATTCGCCCGTTCGGCCAGGTCCACCGCCTGGCGGCCGTCGCGCAGCCCCGCTGACGAAGCGGTCGCCAGCACCCAGGCCAGGTTGTTTTGGACTTCCAGGGAACTGGGATTGATCTGCAGCGCCCGGTGGTAATGAACAATCGCTTCGTCGTCCCGCCCCATTTGGAGCAGGGCGTTGCCGAGGTTGACATGGGAGTTGGCGTTCCCAGGATTGATTTGCAGCGCTCGCTGAGCTTCAACGACGGCCTCATCCAGGCGGCCCATAAAGAGCAACGCGCAGCTCAGATTGTAGTGGGCGTCGGCGTTGCGGGGATCGCTTTGCAGCGCCTGTTGGAAATGAACCATCGCCTCATCCACCTGGCCGTGGGAGAACAGCACACAGCCGAGATTATCATGGGCTTCCGAGTAGCGCGGATTGATTTGCAGCGCTGCCCGGAAATGAACCATCGCTTCGTCATCGCGCCCCAGACGGTGGGAAAGGTTGCCGAGATTGTAGTGGGCTTGCGCGTAGCGCGGATTGATTTGCAGCGCCTGCTGCAGATGAACCATCGCTTCGGCGTCCCGCCCCTGGCGGAGGAGCGCCTCGCCCAGATTGTTTTCGGCCGGAGCGTTGCCCGAAGTGCAGGCGAGCGCGTGAGTCCAGAGCGATTCACTGTTTTGCCAGTTGGCAGTTTGCGCCCGCGCACACAAAATCAAAGCGAGCAAGAGCGGCGCGGCAACGCCCCCCAGCACCGCGCGGCGATGACGCCAGCGAGCGCACCCATCAGCCGCCGCCCAAGTCAGCAGCAGATACAGGCCGATTTGCGGCAGATAAGTGAAACGATCAGCGCGCGCCTGCCCGCCCGCTTCAAACAGACCGATGACGGGCACCATCATGCCCGAATACCAGAGCCACCCGGTCAAAAGATAAGGTCGTGTTCGCCGCCCCAGGAAAACGCCCAGCGAAATGGCCGCCAGCAGCACGAAAGCCGGAATGACGTCCCCAAGCGGCCAACCACCAGCCGGGTAAGGATAAAAGACCGCGAGTCTCGCGGGATAGAGCATCAGCCACAAATACGCGACGTAAGAAACCAGAGCGTTACCCATTCGCATCGCCAACGAATATTCCCCGACCGACCAGGCGTTGTGCCCCAGGGCCGCAACCGTCAAAAAGCCTGATGCCGCAGCGAGCATCAGGAGCGGAATTTTTTCAACCACCAGGCGTGCGGGAACGGAGAAATTCTTCAGCCACGGAACCGGCTCAACGCCGGAATCGGGCGACCGAGGCGGAAACCGATTCAGAGGCCAGTAATCCAGCAGCAGCAAGACAACGGGCAGGGTCACGAGCATGGGCTTGGATAGCAGACCCAGCGCAAAGAAGAGCATGACTGCCAGATAGCGAAGGAACGATCTGGACTTGCGAACATACCCGAGATAAGCCCAGAGCGTCAGCATGAAGAACAGGCCGCTTAACACGTCCTTGCGCTCCGTGACCCACACCACCGATTCCACCCGGAGGGGATGGACGGCAAACACCGCCGCCACAAACGCGCTGCGCCAAATGGCTCCGGTCATTCGGCGCAGCACCAGGAACAGGAGAATCGCCGTGGCGGCATGGAGCAGAATGTTGGTCAAATGATGTCCGCCGGCGTTCAGCCCGAACCACTGGCAATCCGCCATGTGCGAAATCGCAGTCAGCGGAACCCAGTCCCAGGTGTTTGGGCCGCCGGAATGCAGCGCCGCCACGACGCCCTCAAATGTCAGCCCCGCGGTGACGGCGGAATTTTCATACACATAGGCATTGTCGTCGAAGTTGACGAATTCATAATGGACCGCCTGGCCAAAAACCAACCAGACAATCGCGGCCAGAAAAAGACAAACCCCAAAGACCAGCCAGCGGTCGCTCGAATGAGTCAGACGAGGTTTCATACCCGGATACTAAATCGTCCCGCCGCCAGCCAAACAGCAGGGCGCGAGCGGAATGGAATCCAGTCAGGCTCTTTCAAAAAAGCGGAAGAAGAGAGCCTGTTGGGAGACCGGCTCGGTTTTTTGGACGATGGCCGCCATCTGCGCTTCGCTCAGCGGCGTGAAGTCGCGGGCGAGCTGCACGTTTTCGTCCAGTTGCGCGATGGAGTCGCAACCGATAATGACCGTGCTCACCGGGAGGGAAAGGGTGTAATACATCGCCTCGCGCATTTGGAGGGTGCCGGGCCCTTTGGCTTCCACCACGCCTTCCCACAGGTGTTTTTGCTGCTCCGGTGAAGGCGGCGTCCAACTGGACAGAATCCGTCCGCGAGCCGGAATTTTCATGCCGACAATGCCCATTTGTTTCTCGACGGCGAGCGGCAACAATTGGTCCATGAAACTGAAGTGGTGTTTGTCGGCGCCATTGACGGCCATCAGGATGCAATCGAAGGGTTGCCGGCGGATGGCCTCGGCCAGTGAATCGGGACGGTGATGGCCGGTGATGCCGAGGTAGCGGACAAGTTTTTGATCTCGCGCCTGAAGTAGGGCCTCCATCGCGCCGCCCTTGGCAAAAATGGCGTCGAGATCGGCCTGCGTGCCGACGTCGTGAAGCTGCCAGAGATCCAGATGGTCGGTCTGCAGCAACTCCAGGGATTTCTCCAGCATCTTGAGGGAGGCGTCCCGGGTGCGTTCCTTGGTTTTGCTGGCCAGAAACGCTTCCGCCCGGCGGGTCTTCATGACCTGGCCGATGTAACGTTCGCTCCAGCGCTCCGGACCGCCGTAGATGGACGACGTGTCAATGTAGTTTACGCCCAGGTCCAACGCCCGGTTGATGAGCGGCACAGCCACGGCGTCGTTGCGGCCGCGTTCCAGCGCCGCCTGGCCCCCCAAACTGAAGATGCCGACCCGATAACCGGTCTTGCCGAGGTTCCGGGTGGGCATGGCCCCGGCCGTGGCCGGATTCAAGGGTGCTGCTGCAGCCGCCTGCGCAACGGCGGGCACTGCCACCGGCCCGACTACGGCCGCAGCGGCGGCCAAGCCGCCCAACTTGAGAAATTCACGGCGATTCGGTCTCAGAGAAGGAACGGATTCTTTTTTGCGCATAAAAAATTCCGGGCTGACTTGGCGAGACACTAAATCGCCCTGCCCAGGCTCGCAAGCCTGAAGCTGGCTCCCCCGAAATCCTGGCGGGCCGGCGCGGCGAAGGGAGGTGATCAACGCGGCGAGGATGGAGACGGAGCCCGGGCCTCGAGGTGTAACGGCTCGATATGGACCAGCACATCGCTGACAATGGGCATGGCCTCGCGAATCCGGTCCTTCACGTCATGGGCGATGCCGTGCGAACGGACCACCGTCATTTGCGGGTCCACTTCCACATGCATGTCCACGTAAAGCCGGTAGCCCATCTTGCGGACGAAACATTTCTCCACGCGGGCGACGCCCGGAATGGTCTCCGCCAGTTGCCGGACACGATCGCGGATTTCCCGGTCGGGCGACCGATCCATCAATTCATTGAAGGCCGGGCGCAGCAGCCGCCAGCCGTTGAAGGCGATGACGAACGCTGCGACCAGCGCCGCCCAATTGTCGGCGGTCTCGTAGCCTTTGCCCCCCAGCAGCGCGATGCTGATGCCGATGAACGCCGCCGCCGAGGTGATGGCGTCGCTGCGATGGTGCCACGCGTCGGTTTTCACGGCGGAACTCTCCACGTGGGACGCCTCGTGCAACACGAAACGGAAAAGCGTTTCCTTCACCACAATGACCGCCACCAGCAACAGCAGCGTCCAGGGTGCCGGCGCCGGCCGCGGTTCGACAATCCCCCGCAAGGAATGTTCCGCAATCAGCAAAGCGGCGAGGAGCAGCATGCCGGAAACGATCGCCGCCGCAATCGGCTCGGCCTTGCCGTGCCCGTATGGATGATCCTCATCGGCCGGCGCTTCGGCCACGACCAGTCCGCGCCAGACGATGATGGAGCTGAAGATATCCGCGAGCGACTCCACAGCGTCGGCGATGAGCGCCTGGGAATGGCCGAAGATGCCCGCCAGGAATTTCGCGACCGTGAGGGTGACATTCACGGCCAGCCCGAGGAGCGTGGCGCGCAAACCGCGTTGGAGGCGTTGGGACGGCATGCGGGAAATGTAATCAACGTGCTCCCCGGAGGGCAACGCTTCGTCGTTTTCCGTTGCAGGCAGGGCACGGACAACGCCGTGCTCGGGTCAAATCAGGTGACAGAACATGGCGTCGCGAAGCTTGGGCTCGAACCAGGTGCTCTTGGGCGGCATGATACCGCCCGCGTCCGCCACCGCCATCAAATCCTCGATGCTCGTCGGAAACAGTGAAAAGGCGCAGACATATTCGCCGCTGTTGACAAGTCGCTCCAGTTCCGCCGTCCCGCGAATGCCGCCGACGAAATTGAGACGCCGGCTGGTCCGCGGATCCTCAATGCCGAACACCGGCTCGAGAATGCGTCGCTGCAACAGCGTCACATCCAGATTCTCAACCGTGTCGGGGGGCGACGCCTGCGGCTGCAGCGAAAAGGTCCGCCACTGGCCTTGAAAATAAAAGCCGACCTCGTGTTTTCGTGACGGCGTCGCGCGGCCACGTTCGGAGGGCACAAACCGCGTCGCCTGGGCTTTCAGCGCTTCCAGCAATTGTTCCGGCGAATGCCCGCCCAGATCCTTCACCACGCGGTTGTATGGCAATATCTGCATCTGGTGGTGCGGGAAAATCACGGCGAGGAACCGTCCGCTCTGGCCCGCCCCCCGGCGCGATTGCCAGACCCGCGCCGCCGCCGCGCACCGATGGTGGCCGTCGGCGATATACAGGGACGAAATCCGGGCGAACCGGGCCTCGACGAATTTGAGGTCTTTGGCTTCGGCCACCACCCAGGAGGTGTGTCGCACACCGTCTTTGCTGACGAAATCCACGGCCGGCGTCTCGGATATTTTCCCCGCGACAAACCGGTCGAGTTCGGCATCGGCGCGGTACGTCAGGAAAACCGGACCGGTCTGGGCGTTAAGGGCTTCAATGTGCTGGACGCGATCGTCTTCCTTGTCCGGCCGGGTCAACTCGTGTTTCTTGATGGCGCCGGCCAGGTATTCCTCGCAACTGGCCGTGGCGACGAGGCCGGTCTGCTCGTGTTGGCCCATCACCTGCCGGTACAGATAAAAGCACGGCCGCGAATCCTGTTTCAGCGCTTCGCCCTGGATGAGCTTCAGAAAGTTTTCCCGGCCTTTCGCGTAGACCTCCGGCGCGTAAAGGTCCGTCCCGGCCGGCAGATCAATCTCCGGCTTGCTGACGTGCAGGAAACTGAGCGGGTTGCCGGCCGCGATTTTGTGCGCTTCGTCCGATGACATCACGTCATAAGGCAGTTCGCAGATTTTCCCGGCCAGGTTCGGGTCAGGCCGCAGGGCGGCAAAGGGCTCGACGGTAACGCGCAGGCCCCGGGCACCCGCCGGGGCCGGCACAGCCGGCTGGGCTGGCTGGTCCTGGGTTGTCATGGAGCGGGTTTGGCATTCCAAATGGCCAGGGTATCCGATGAACCCTGGCTGCGGACACCGTTGTCCGTCAGGATTTCATCCGTCGCCGCGAGCATGTCGGCCCGGGGAAATACCACGGTCTCGTTGTAGCGGCTGTCGAACGCGACCACGATGAAGGGGCCCTTGGCGTCGCGCAGGACTTCCACCAGATGCCCGAGATTTTTGATGGCAATGCCGTTGACCGTTTTGACGACCTGGCCGAAGGGGTCGCTATAGCCCTTGGCCAATTTGTGGGGGAAAAACGGCGACGGGATGACCACCAGCTCTTCCCCGGGAAAGGCCGGTTTGTCGCCGAGGCGCTTGACCAGCGGACTGCCCATGGTGACCAGCCAGCTGGTCCAGCGCGGCACGCGGTTGCCGCGGATAAAACCGTTGACGAAGGATTCAGTGGCCGTGGAGAAAACCAGCGGCCCATAAACGAAATAGGACGGATAGGCGCCGTTCAAGTCCGGGATGACCATCGGATACTTCGGAGAGACGGGCAGTTCCACCGGCAACTCCTTCCCGGCGCGGACGATGGTCAGGGGGGTTTTGCCGTTTTTCGCAACTTGCTGGACCAGATACTGGAAACGGACGCGCAGGTTGGGTCCCAGTTTGATCATCCCCTGGTCATCCACCGGCGTGTCGCCGATCCGGGTGATGACGTCCCATTCCTTCAAAGGGTAACCCGGCTCGGCACTGTACGGTTTGTGCACCACCATCCCCTCCACGGACTTGTCCAGCTTAAGAAAGGCGCGCAGCGCCGGGTTTTCCAGGGTCTGCAAGTCGTCGTACATGGCCGGTTTCCCGTCGTAATGCCCGTCGGCGATGTCCTGTAGAAACAGCTCAATTTCCTCGTTGGGAATGATGTAGCCGATGTTGTCGGCGGAACCAAGATGGCTGAAAGTAAGGCCGATCATTTTGTCACCTGTCACCGCCGGCCCGCCGCTGTTGCCCGGATTGATGGCGGCGTCAATTTGGATGCGCAATCCGGAGACGGGATACTTGTAGGATTCAAATTCGATGCGGGAGACGATCCCTTTGGTAATCGACAAGCTGGTGCCGCCTTCGGGATAACCGTAGGCCATGACCATTTCTCGGATTTCCGGAAGGGCTTTCGCGCGCACCAGGGGCGGATGCGTATCAAAGAATGTCTCGTCCTCGAGTTTCAGCACCGCCAGGTCGATGCCCGGCGCGACGGCTTCGACCTTCGCCGACAGCTTGTCGCCCGCCTGATTAGCCTGGATCTGCACCTGGCTGGCGTACGTGACCATGTGGGCACAGGTGAGGATGCGCTTGCCTTCGATGACCACGCCCGTCCCGGTGACGTCGCTGGGTGAATCCTTGATCCACGGCTTGTACAAATCAGGGTAGCGCAGGGTGGAAAACACCTTCACCACCGAGTTCGCCACGGCGTCCAGCTTGACTTCGGCCGCCGTGTTGGTGGGGGAGGCAGCGCCGGTCTTGATGGCGTCGGCTTCGGCCGCCCGGACGGGACGGGCGCCCAGGGAGACGGCCAAGCCGGCAAGGGCGAGCCAAGTGGAGAACAGTTGGGCGGCGGCTGGGTTCAGTTTCATTGAATAAAGACAACGGCAATCGGCCGCGAAAGCCAAGCCCATTTTTCAGGTCGGAGGACGCGGGCTGACCCGCTTTTGCGATCCGTCCAGGCTTTGATTGGCCGCAGGAGCCGAATGCATCCGCCGGGAAATCAAGGCATTTGCAGGAGATAGAACAACTGCGGCGTGCTGGCCGGTGGAGTGTTGGTAAAGACAAACCCGCCCTGGCTGTCGAAGTGGTTGGTGGCCAAATAGGCCCAGGACCCCACGGGCACCAGCAAATTGGACGAGCTCAACACGTAGTAGGTGCCGCCGTTTGTGCCGCCGGCGCCGCTCAGGATGAGAGTGCCGCCGGCATAGGTGATATTCTGGAAGGTCGGCGACGACAGGACTGTCAACAGCGCATTGGAACTGACTGCCATGCCCCCATAATTGGTGACGATGAGCTGGTAACTGCCGGAGTCGCTGACCTGCGCATTGACGATGACCAGTTGGAAATTGGTGGAGCCGCTGATGCGTCCGCCATCCACCAGATTGGTGGCATCTTTCTGCCACTGGAAGAAGAAGGGAGGCGTGCCATACCCGGACACGCTGAACCTGACGGTGGCTCCCACGTTGACGGTCTGGCTGGCCGGTTGCGTCGTGATGGTCGGCGCGGCATTGGTTATGGTGACGACGGCGTTGGAACTGGTGACCGCGCCGGCCAGGTTGGTGACGATGACGGTGTAGGCCCCGCTGTTGGTGGTCTGGGCGTCGTTGATGACCAGCACGTTGGTGTTGGCCCCGGCGATGTTACCGCCATCCACCAGATTCGTCCCGTCCACCTGCCATTGGTAAGCCAACGGCGCCAGGCCGACCGCCGTGACCGCCAGGGTGGCGGTCGAGCCGACCTCCAGCTCGACGTTGGTGGGCTGCACCAGGATCACGGGCAACGCGGTCACCGTCAGCACCGCGTTGGAACTGGTCGCCGAGCCGGCCGTGTTCGTGACTACGACGGTGTAGAGGCCGCTGTTGGTCAGTTGCGCGCTGCTGATGTTCAGCACATTCGTGGTGGCGCCGCTTACGTTTCCGCCATCCACCAGGTTCGTTCCGTCCAACTGCCACTGGTAGCTCAGCGGCTGCAACCCGATGGCGGTCACCACCAGGGTGGCGTTCGCGCCCAAGCCCACCGTCTGATTGGTGGGCTGCCGGGTGATCAGCGGCGCCGTGAGCACGGTCAGCAGGGCATTGGAACTGGTTACCGATCCGCCCGGGTTTGTCACGATGACCGTGTAAATGCCGGCGTCATTGGTTTGGACATTGCTGAGAGTCAACACATTGGTCGTTGCGCCGCTGATGTTACCTCCCTCCACCAGGTTCGTTCCGTTCACCTGCCACTGGTAACTGAACGGGGTTGTCCCGCTGGCCGTGACGGCAAAAGTCGCCGTCGAACCCGCTCCCACCGTTTGGTCGAGCGGTTGGCTGATGAGGCTCGGCGGCACATTGGTCACCGTGAGGACGGCATTGGAGCTGATGACCGACCCAGCCGGGTTCGAGACAATGACCCGGTAGACCCCGCTATTGGTCGTCTGGGCGGGATCGATGAAGAGCAAATAGTTCGTTGAACCGCTGATGTTGCCCCCATCCACCAGATTGCTGCCGTCTTTCTGCCATTGATAAGTCAGGACCGGCGAGCCGAGCGCAACAACTCCCAGCGCCACAAACGTGCCGACCGCGACGGACCGGTCTTTGGGCTGGGTCGTGATTTGGATGGGCACATTCGTCACGGTGAGCAAGGCATTGGAACTGGTCACCGAGCCGGCGCGGTTGGTGATCACTACCGAATAAAGGCCGCTGTTGGATGTCTGAAGATTGGTCAGGGTGAGCGTGCCGGTGGTTGCGCCGCTGATGCCGCCGCCATTCGCCAGGTTCGTCCCGTCTTTGCGCCACTGGTAACTCAACGGGAGCGTGCCAACGGCACTGACCGACAGGACGGCGGTCGCCCCCGCTTCGAGGTCCTGGCCCACGGGTTGAACCAGGATGACCGGCGACGAGGCCACTGTCAGGACGGCATTGGAGCTGGTGACCGTGCCGGCCAGGTTGGTGATGACGACGGTGTATATGCCGCTTTGATTGGTCTGCGCGTGGCTGATTGTGAGCGTGCTGGTGGCCACACCGATGTAACCGCCGCCGTTCATCAGGTTCGTCCCATCCTTGCGCCACTGGTAACTCAAAGGTCCTGTGCCGGTGGCACCGACCGTCATGCTCACCGTTGTGCCGACCACCACCGCCTGGTTGGTGGGTTGCTGGGTGATCGTGGGCGGCGCATTGGTAACCGTCAGGACGGCGTTGGAACTGGTGACCGTGCCGGCGATGTTCGTAATGACGACGGTGTAGGTGCCGCTGTTCGTGGGCTGCGCCGCGCTGATCGTCAGCGCGTTGGTTCTCGCCCCGCTGATGTTTCCTCCATTCACGAGGTTGGTCCCATTGACCTGCCATTGGTAACTCAACGGGACCGCGCCGATGGCGGTGACGGTAAATGTCGCGGTGGCCCCCGATTGGAGCGACTGGGTCGCCGGCGGCTGCACCAGGATCACCGGCGACGCGACCACCGTCAGGGTCGCCACGGCACTGGTGGCCGAACCGCCAACGTTGGTGACGATGACGACATAGTTCCCCATGTCGTTGGTCATCACATTCGTGATGGTCAGGGTGGTGCCGGTGACGCCGCTGACGTGGCTGTTGTTGATCAAGTTGGTCCCGCTCAACTGCCATTGATAATTCAACGGCGCCGTGCCGGCGGCGCTAACGGCAAACGTCACGGTGGTTTTTGCCCCAACGGTCTGGTTGGTCGGCGGGACGGTGATCGTCGGCGGGACATTCGTCACGGTCAAAACGGCATTGGAGCTGAGCACCGATCCGTCCACATTCGTGACGAGGACGGAATAATTGCCGCTGTTGGTAGTCTGGGCATTGGCGATGGTGAGGGTCTGGCTGGTGGAGCCGCTGATGTTGCCGCCGTCCACGAGGTTGGTCCCATCTTGGCGCCAGCGATAAACCAGCAGCGGGGTGCCGACGGCATTCACCGTGAAGGATGCCGTCGTCCCGACCGCTATTGCTTGATTGGCCGGCTGCGGCTGCACCAGGATCACCGGCGCAGCCGCCACGGTCAGGACCGCCACGGCGCTGGTCACCGAGCCACCGCCGTTCGTCACGACGACGGTATAAGCACCTCCATTGGTCAGCTGCGCGTTGTTGATGGTAAGAACGGTATTGGTAACCCCGGTGAAGCGGGAGCCGTTGGTCAGGTTTGTCCCGTCTTTCTGCCATTGATAGAACAAGGGGGCCGTCCCGGTGGCGGCGACGGCAAGACTGACGCCCGAACCCACCCCCACCGTCTGGTTCGTGGGTTGCAGGGTAATTCTCGGCGGGATGTTTGTGACCAACAGGCGGTAAACCGCACTGGTGACCGCACCGGCATAATTCGTGACGATGACCACGTAGTTGCCGCTGTTGGTGGTCTGCGGAAAATTGAATATCAACAGGCTGTTTGTCGAACCGCTGATATTACCGTCATCCACCACATTCGTCCCAACAATGTCAACGAGGTTCGTTCCGATTTTTTGCCATTGGTAAGTCAAAATGGGGGTGCCGGTCGCCGTGACGCTCATCCCCAACGTCCGGCCCACATACACCTCCCAGTTGGTGCCGCTCCGGCCGGTGATGACCGGATTGGTTGCGTTCAACAGGATTTTGCTCAGAAAAGCGTCGTTCGTGCCATTGAGCATATCGAGCGCGCCGGGCAAGCTCGGGAAGTTCGTCGAGAGGGTCTGGCCGACAATGTAGGCGCTGCTGTTCGTGTCCACGGCAATGCTGTAACCATAGTCGTTCTGCTTGCCGCCGATATAGGCGGAATATAACAGGGCGGTGGCATTCGGGTTGAAGGCGATGACAAATGCGTCGCTTTTGCCAGAGTTGGTTCGGACGAGGTAGCCGGGAATATTATAGGTCGGGAAATTGGTCGAGGAGGTGGCGCCGGCCACGAACACGTTGCCGGCCGGATCCAGCGCCACGCCATAGCCCACGTCCGATCCCCGGCCGCCGAACAGGGCCGACCATTCGATGCCCGCCTGGGGACCATTGGTAAGCTTGGTGAGAAAAACATTGGTGGCGGGCCGGCCCAAGTCCCGGTTGGTGGCGATGTAAGAATAGAGACCCGGGATGCTGGTGCCGACGGTATTCGGGAAATTCGACGAAATCGTCCAGCCGGTCACGTATGCCGCGCCGGCATCGTCCGCCGCGATGTGCATGGCGACGTCGTTGTTGGTGCTGCCCAGCAGCGTGGAATAGACCCGGTTGGTGCCGATGCCGCCGGGGGCAAACTTGAGCACGAACGCGTCGTTGGCATCGGTCTGATTGGTCGAGCGGTTCAATTGATGACCGTCGTATATCCCGCCGATGACCGTCTGATGCACGTAATTCACGGTGGGAAAATTCGTCGAGGCGGTGAACCCGGTCACATAGACAAAGTTCGAATGGTCCACGGCAATGCTCTGCCCCTGGTCAAAATTGTTGCCGCCATAGTAGGTCGAATACACCAACGGCGAACCGCCGGGACCGATCCGCGCGATGAACGCGTTGGCATTGACAAAGGAATTGGTGCAGGCCGGCTTGGGCTGGATGGCATTGACGACCGGGAAATTGGACGAGTACGTGTAGCCGGTCACGTAGGCATTGTTGGAGCTGTCCACGGCGATCCCGAATCCCGAGTCCGCCCCTGAGCCGCCGAGGTAGGTCGAATAAACCAGGTTGGAGCCGCTGGCATCCAGTTCGGCCACAATCGCATCGATGGGGTAGAAGCCGACATTGCTGTTGAAGGTCCCGCTGATTTTCTTGAACAACGCGTTGGTGGTGACGGGGAAATTCGTCGAATCGGTGAAACCGGTGACGTAAGCATCGCCCGCCGCATCCAGCGCCAGGCTGAAGACCCCGTCATCCGCGCTGCCACCGAGGTAAGTCAGATATTCCAGCGTCGTCCCCTCCGAGCTGATGTCGAGCTTGGCGACGAAGGCGTCGCCGGTGAGTTTGCCTCCGGCAAAATTGGTCTGGAAGGCGCCATAGGTGGAAAACGCCGGACCACCGGCCCATCCGTTGGTGAAGAACGCCTGGGAAAAGGTCTCGCCCGCCAGGTACACAAAACCGTTTGTGTCCACCGCCACGGCCCAGGCCATGTCGCCGGCCGTGCCGCCAAAATAGCCGGAATAATTCAGGACCGGGTCGATGATCAACGGTTGGCCGTGATCATATTCGCCCACGGTAAAGGCGGCGGTGCGGGCATCCACCAGCCGGTAACCGCCGGCAATCTCCTTCCGCACGCCGCCCGGCGCCTGATATATCAGCGGCCGGTGCTGGCGGATTTCGCCGCCCGGCAGGCTCACCGTCAAGCCGCCTTCCGGATTGACCGAAATCCGGTCCGCCCCATCGAAATGCATCACAATCGTTCCCGGGTCGGCGCCCGGCGCAACAGTGAAATCGAATTCCAACTGCCGCTGGTTGCCGTAGTAAACGAGGCTCACTCCCGGGTAGAGCTCCTCGACCCGGACCCGGGCAAAGGTGTTCACTCCCACGCGCCACTGTGCGGGGTCATTCCCGGTCAGGTAATTGATTTTGCCGCGCAGTTCTGAATCCCCCTCCACCCGGGCCAGCGCATTGGCGCCGACAAACTGCATCCGGGCACCGGCGGTTTCGGCGGCGGTCTTGCGCAGCGCCATCTGCACCCCGGTCGCCGAAACCTCAAACTGGTGGTCGCGTCCGCGGGCCCGGTAGGCCGCCGGGCCGGGGCCGGACGCGGCTTCAAAGTAGAGCGGCAGGTCGGCGGGCAGAACGGCGGGCTGGGCTGCCCGGACCGGCCAGGCCAGCAGGCCCAGGGCCAGGCCGCCGAAACCGGCCGTCAGGATGTGTTTGGCCAGACGAATCATGTTAGAACGGGCGGTTCCAACCAACGCCGAACTGGAATCGGCCGGAATCTCCATTGTAATTATCGTGATGGATGGGAATGCCATATTCAAGTCGTATCGGGCCGAGTTTGGGGATGTTGATATGCAATCCCAATCCCCAATCGTCATCGAAGTTGCTTCCCGTAAACGAATAGGCATTGTCATACACGGAGCCGACGTCGTAAAACACGGCGAAACGCACTCCCGGACCGTTGTCCGTTTCAAAAATCGGCAGGCTGTATTCCGCCGAGGCGAACCAGTAAGTATCGCCACCGATCGGTTCCTCCTTGACGCCCGGGTTCATCGGGTTGAACGGCTGACGCGGCGAGATGTTCCGGAATTTGAATCCGCGCAATGAATACAGCCCGCCCAGGTAATACCGGTCGTAGAATGGGACGTCGCCGCCGCTCACACTGTCCGCCACCCCGCCCCGCCCGACGACCTCCAGCACGTGACCGGTGAAAAGGCCGGGGAAATACCAGGAGGTTTTGAGATTCAGCTTGTAATAGGTGGAGTCGCCAATACTGAATTCGGGATTGAATTCCGTCCGTTGGCCGTGGTTGGGCAGGCGCGTGCTGTTCCGGGTATCGTAGGCCAGGGACGCGCCGAAACGCGAATAAACGTGGTTGCCGGTTTGTTCGAGGATGGCATCCGGCACGTTCGGTTGGAGGATTGTCGGGGTCGGCGGGTTGCCGGCCACCGTGTACTTGTACCCGTGGTAGCCGCTGTTCAGGTCGATGCCCACGTCTTCCAGCGTGTAGTTGATCGAGCCTTCCAGAAAGTCACTCCACAGCGCGCGGCGGAGGCTCAAGGTCATGCCGGTCCGGGTCTCGTCGTAGATGTCGTTGGGGCTTTCAAAATTCAATTGGTGCCGGTAAAAACTCACGCCCAAGGCGAGTTTGCGGTTCAAAAACCAGGGTTCGATGAACGACAGCTCGTAGTCCTGGCGCTGAGTGCCCAACTGCACGAACAGCCGGAGTTTCTGGCCGGCTCCCGTGAACGTGGGCGGGTGGAACAGGTCGGCGTTGCCCTGGGTCACCTCGACGTAACCGACCAGTTGGTCCACGGAACTGAACCCGGCGCCCAGCATGAAATTGCCGGTGTTCTGTTCGGCGACGTTGACAATCAAATTCTTGCGTCCGGCCATCGGCGGATCGGTGGCCTCCGGCCGCATGTCCACCTTCTCGAAATATTGCAGGCCCTCGAGGCGTTGCTTGCTGATTTTGACCCGCACCATGTCAAACACCTCGCCGGGCGAAATCGCCAGCTCGCGGCGGATGACCTTGTCCTTGGTCTTTTCGTTCCCGCGAATGTTGATCAGCTCGACGTAGGATTTCTGGCCTTCTTTGACCTGAAACTCCAGGTCCATGGTGCCCGTTTCCACATTGGGTACGTAGATCGCGCGCAGCGTGGGGCCCGACTGCACATCGATGTAGCCCTTGCTGCCATAGAAATCTTCGACCGCCTGGGTGTCCTTGCTCAGGCCGTCCGGCGTGAAAATGTCGCCGGTGTCCATGGACAAGCCGTGCGAACCGAGCTTGGCCTTGGAGTGCTGGAAGTCGTGCACGATCTTCAGACCGCGCCGGATTTCGTCCAGGGTGAAAAGCTTGTTGCCCGTGAAGGTGACGGTGCCGACGCGGTATTGCCGGCCTTCGTACAGGTAGAACACAATGACCAGCGAATTGGTGGTGGGATGCCTGAACCGGACGTCCTTGATTTCAAAATCCAGATAGCCGTGGTTGTGGTAGAACGTGGCGAGCTGCTCGCGATCGTCCTCGAATTCGTCCTCCTTGAACATGCCGTTGCCCGTCAGCCAGGACCACATCCAGTGCCGCTTGGTCTTGAGCTCCCCGCGCAACTGCCGCTGGGTAAAGGCCGCGGCGCCGACGAATTCAATCGCCTGGATCTTGATCTTGGGCGCCTCGGTGATCACGAACGTGACGGAACCTTTGCCGGCCGACTCGTCCATGTTGAGCACGTACTTCACCTCCGAGCCGGCATAGCCGTACTTCTCGTACAGCTTCCGGATTTCCTGGCAGTCGGTGAACAGTTTCTGCTCGTCAATCGGCTGCCCGACCTTCACGGTGATTTTTTTCCGGATCTTGGAGTCTTTGACCTTTTTGTTTCCTTCAATCTTGATGTCCGTCAGCCGCAGCCGGGCCTGCACGAGGTAAGTCACGATCACCCCCCCGTCCGCGACCGGCTCCACCGTGACCCGGATGTTGTAGAACTGCTTGGTGGCGTACAGCGAGTGCGTGTCGTCCACCGTCGCGTTGGGAAAGTAGGTGTCCCCCGCCTTGAGCCGGAGGTTCGCGCGGACAAACTGTTCGCTGACGGTCGCCGGTCCGACGAACTTCACGTCCACCCGGTCCACTTTCGGCCCGAGGGGCTGGGCCCACACGGCCGCCGCGCAGCCGAGCACCAGCCAGGTTCCGAAAAGGCGGGATAGAAATTTCATCGTCTATCGGTCCACCGGCACGTCTTCGTCGCTGACTTTGGCTGCGCTTTCAAAACGAGTGTACGGCTTTAAAAATGTTAAATTCACGTCGCCCGTCGGGCCGTTGCGCTGCTTGGCAATCAACAGATTGACCGGCAGCCCATCCGGCTCCTCCATCGCGGCGCCCTCTTCGTCGTCCCCGGCATTCGGCTTGTACAACAGGCCTACCACGTCGGCATCCTGTTCGATCGCGCCCGATTCCCGCAGGTCGGACAACCGCGGCTTGCGGCTCTTGTCCCGCTCCAGCTCGCGGTTCAACTGGCTCAGGACCAGCACCGGCACCTTCAATTCCTTCGCCAGCGCCTTGATGCCGCTGGAAATATCCGAAATCTCCTGCTGCCGGTTCTCCTGTGCTCGCCGGGCAGTAGAATGCAGCAACTGCAAATAATCAACCACAAAAAGCTTCACCCCGTGCTGCTGCGCCAGCCGCCGCGCCCGCGCCCGCAACTGCAAAATCGAAAGCCCCGCCGAATCGTCAATGAACAGCGGCGCCCCGGCCAGCCGCCCGGCCGCGCTGGTCAGCTTGGGAAAATCCGCCTCGCTCATGAACCCCTCGCGGATGCTCCGCAGGTTCACCCGCGCAATCGAGCACAGCAGGCGCAGCACCAGCGCCTCCGCGCTCATTTCCAGGCTGAACACCGCCACCGGCAACTTCTGCTCCAGCACCACGTGCTCGGCAATGTTCATCGCCAGCGACGTCTTGCCCATGCTCGGCCGCGCCGCGATCACGATCATCTCGCTCCCGTGCAACCCGTCCGTCATCCGGTCCAGGTCCGCGAAGCCCGTCGCCAGCCCGTTCAAGGTGCCCTGCCGGCTGAAGTAATGCTCGATGGTCCCGATGGCCTTGCCGACCAGTTCCTTGGTCGTCTGCACGGCGCCCTGCACCCGCGCTTCGCTGATGCGCAACACGTCGCGCTCCACCTCGTCCATCAGCGCGTCCACTTCGCCCTCGTAATCATAAACCCGCCCGACCACGTCGGTGCAGGTGTGAATCATCTTCCGCAGCAGGAATTTTTCGCGGACGATGTCGAGGTAATAGCTCAGGTTGGCCGCGCTCGGCACGGCGTCCTGCAACTGCGCCAGGTAGGCGATGCCGCCGACCTGCTCGAGCAGCTGCCGATCCTTGAGCCGCTGCTGGAGCGTGATGACGTCAATCGCCTCGCGCTGGTCGTACATCTCCACCAGCGCCTCGAAGATCGTCTGGTGCCGCAGATCGTAAAAAACGTCCTTGCCGTCGCCCCGGATTTTTTCCAGGCACTCGCCCAGGCACTCGTTTGGCGAGAGCAGGACGCAGCCGAGCACGCCCTGTTCGGCCTCGGGCGAATGCGGCGGCAGCCGGTCCGCTACCGGGACACGCTGTTGCGCGGCCTTTTGCCTTCGGGCTTTTTTCAGGTCGGGTGCGGCGCCGGCGGTTTCGGAAACGGAATCAATCATGCGAAGACAAGACTGCGCTAATTTGAACCGGCGACAAGCACTAATTCTGCACACCGATTTCCCGTCCGTTCACAGAGTTATTCGCTAAAAGCAGCGTCGACCCTGTGGCTCGAAATCGGCGCGCAGCGCCTACGCTACAACAAACTTAACGCCACCGAAAATTTGACTCGTTGTTGAATGCGATTAGAATTTTCACTCGTTGCGTCCATGAATCGCAAGCCATCATTGCTCGTCGTCTTCCTGACGGTCTTCATTGACCTCATCGGGTTTGGCATCGTCGTGCCGCTGGTGCCGGTTTACAGCCGGCATTATGGCGCCAGCGGCTGGGTCATCGGCGCCATCATCGCCTCGTTCTCCGCCATGCAGTTTGTCTTCTCGCCGATCTGGGGACGGCTTTCCGACCGCCACGGCCGCCGGCCCATCCTGCTCATCAGCACCGCCGGCGCAGCGCTGTCCTACGTCCTGTTCGCCGTCGGGTCCGGATTTGAAAACCACGCCGCCGCGCTCTGGGCGTTACTCGTCTCCCGCGTCTTTGCCGGCGCCTGCGGCGGGAACATCACCGTCGCCCAGGCCTACATTGCCGACATCACGCCGCCGGAAAACCGGTCGAAGCGGATGGGCCTTATCGGCATGGCATTTGGCTTGGGATTCATCTTCGGGCCGGCGCTAAGCGGCGTTGCCCTGAAATTGTTTGGCGGCACCGGGCCGGGTTGGACGGCGGCCGCCTTGTGCGCCGCCAATTTCATTCTTGCGTTTTGCATCCTCGCCGAAAGTTTGAAACCCGATTCCGGCCAGGCCGCCCAGCGTCCGCACCTGGATCAGTGGGGGCATACGCTGGCCCAGCCGAAAATCGGCCTGCTCATTGTGATCTTTTTCCTGGCCACGTTCGCCTTCAGTTGCTTCGAAAGCACCCTGCCGCTGCTGGTCAGCGACAATTTCAATCTCGGCATTGCCGTGGATGAAACCAAGCCGGCCACCACGGTGATCTCGCTGTTTGTATTTTGCGGGCTCATCGGAGCGTTCATCCAGGGCGGCGCCATCGGCCGGCTGGTCAAACTGTTCGGCGAGCCCAGATTGATCGCCCTGAGCCTGTTCCTGACCGGCATCAGCCTGACGATTTTGCCGTTCATCCAGGGTGACGGCCAGCTCAAGTGGTCGGCGGTGTTGCGCCTCGCCGACTGGCCGTGGATCAAAATGCTGCTGGCGCTGGCGCTGCTGGCGGTCGGCTCCGCGTTGACGCGTCCGCCTCTCTTTGGACTGCTTTCGAATCTTGCGCCGCCGAGCGAGCAGGGCGCCACCATCGGCGTGGCGCAGAGCGCCGGCGCCCTGGCCCGAATTCTGGGCCCGATGTTTGCCGCGACGCTTTACACCTACATCGCGCCGCTGCCTTACGTGTTTTGCGGTGCCCTGGCCGTCGTCGCCGCCTTGCTCACGTGGCAATTCCTCTGCCGGAAAGAGGAACCGGCGGTCATCGGCGGCATTCAACCGCAATGAGTTGGTGTGGCGTCGGCGCTGCGCGCCGATTTCGAGCCACAGGCTCGACGCTACAATTCGGCGGCGGATTGGCTGCGATGCTCCCGGCTGTTTGCAGCACAACCCGCCGCCTTCTGCTCACTCAAGCAGAAGCTTCATTCACCCGGCGGCGGTCCGGGCGGAATGCCTTCATCGCCCGGCGGCACATCGCCGTTGTTGTCCCCAACTTCCGGTCCGGGCGGCGGCCCATGGTGCGGGCGCGGCCCGATGAATTCATCCGGGGTCAGTTTGCCGTCGCCGTTCTTGTCCAGCG
>Ga0335069_10000879_pt1 | contig 48338 bp, 39 predicted proteins | sample Lox_Sample_11_FD_206714 | JGI IMG/M metagenome (GOLD analysis project Ga0335069, IMG submission 206714) | Soil microbial communities from Loxahatchee National Wildlife Refuge, Florida, United States - Lox_Sample_1.1 | ecosystem: Environmental > Terrestrial > Soil > Wetlands | place: USA... | reverse complement strand
CGGCAGCCTGGATCACTGCGCCGTAGGTCAGACCCTTGAGCGGCACTTTGCGCTTCACCAGCTTCTGTTGCAGGATTTCGTTGACGGCTTTCAGCTTGAACTCGTCCTTGCTGGCCAGCAGGATCTTGTTGTCTTTCTCGTTCAACTCGATTTGCGAGTGGGAATCTTTCAAATCGAACCGCATGATGATTTCCTTCATGGCCTGCTGGATGGCGTTGGACACCTCAGGCAGTTCGATCTTGGAAACAACGTCGAAGCTATTATCGGGCATGAGTTAAGAGAGCGTGCGAAACAGTGGCGTCCTGATGCGGACCACCGGTTCCTCGGGAACCGGTACCGGAGCCGGCTCGGGCTTGGCCGCGGGCGGCTTTACCTCCGGGGGCTTCACTTCCGGGGCCTTAACCGCCACCACGGGCGGAGCCGGTTTGGGCGCCGAAGCCGAGACAGTTTTCGATTCCACCGGCGGCGCCTTGAACTCAATGGGAGCCGGCTTTGGTGGAGGCGGCGCGGCCTGCGGCGCTGGTACAGGCGCCGGCTTGGACTCGCTATCGAGGGCCACAACCACCTTGTCGGTGATGTTTTCAATGATGGTGATCATGGACGCTTCGAGCGCCAGAATCACAGCGGCCCGTACCTGCTCGCGATCGATTGGCTTGGGTGGAGGCGGCGCAGCCACAACCGGAGTTGGAGCGGCCGGAGCGGGCGTCGCCTTGACCGCCGCTTCGCGTTTGACCTCGGTCTTCGCGGCAGCCGGCGAATCCGGTTTCTCGATAAGCGGCTGGACGGTTCCCAGCAGCACACTCGCCTCAAATGGCTTGCGGACAAAACCATCGGAACCCGCCGATTGGGCGCGCGCCTCATCGAATGCGGTTACCGGCCCAGCGGTCAGAATCACACGCGTATGCGGATACTTTCCGCTGGTTTTCACATACTCGCAGACTTCGTATCCGTTGCGGTTGGGCAGCGAGATATCGGCGAGAACCAGATCGGGCGCCAGGTCCTTCATGCGGAGAAGAACGGTTTCTCCGTCAGTGACCGTCGCGACCTCGTATCCTTCATCACGAAGAATACGCTCCCCCATGCGTTGCGCGTGCGGGCTATGGTCTGCGAGCAGGATACGGTTCATTGGTTTGGTTTGGCCTGAGGCTGCGTTTGCGCTCCCGGAGTTTGCGTGGCTGGCTGCGCCTGCGATGCAGGCTGAGCGGATGCGGGCTGCGCTTGCTGCTGTGCTTGAGCCGCCGCTTGCTTCTTCCTGGCCTCCTCCTCCGCTTTCTTCTGCTTCTTGGTCTTTTTGATGAGGTTCTGGTGATTCATCGGCAGCGGCTGCTGCGCGGCAGTGCTCGCCGGTTGAGCGTTGGTTGATTCAGCAGACCTGGCGGCTGATCCATCACCCCCTGCCTGCTGGCCACTTGCCGGGTTTGCCGGCGTTCCACCGGAGCCGAGACTTGCCCTGGCATCCGGCTTGGTATCGAGCGCCGTGGTATCGCTGACGGTCTGCACCGAAACGTCTGATGTTCCGCCGGTCGTTGGACTTGTTACAGGCGGCGCCGCAGGTACGCTTAAGGGAACCGAAGGCCGAAGCGAGGTCATCATGGGCGTGCCCGACTTGGCGGCCATGGCCGTCTCCGGGCTATGACGGAAAGCATCGAGGACCTTGGACCGCATTCCGATTTTGCCACGATTCTCCTGCTCGTACTTCATATGGGCGTAGGCGACCGGATCGGCTTCGGGCACCGGGCGGTTCATGGCTTTCAGCTTATCGGCGGCTTCTTCGGCATGATCGCTAAGCGGGTACTCCTTCACAATGCGCGAGTAAGCCGCGGCAGCGCGATCTTCGAAGCGGTCACCCATCCGATGGTAAGAGTCGGCGAGAAGCCAAAGGTTCTCATCCGCCTGGCTGAACAGAGGGTACTGGTCCGCTATGTACTGGAGCCGGTTTGCAGCCGCGGGGTAGCTTCCCTTGCTGAAGTAGAATTTACCGGTCGTGTACTCGCCCTGAGCCAGCACTTCCTGGACATTTCGGAGCATCTGCTGAGCGCGCGGCGCAAATTTGCTGTTGGGGTAATCGAGCAGCAATTGGCGGCACTCATCCTCGGCGCGAAGCGCTTGATTCTTGTCGCGGTCGGCCTTTTCCATCTGCTTGTAATGGATGGAACAGACTTTCTCCTGCGACTCCGCCGCCTCTTCCATGGTGGGGTAGAACAGCTTGAAGTCCTTGTATTCGGCCTCCGCCTGGGCCCAGGCGTGCGTTCCGCCTTCGCGATACCAGCTATCGGCAATGGCGAGTTTGGCTTTCGCCAGGTATTCGCTTGTATCGTAGGTGTTGATCAGCGTGTTCAGGGTGATGCGCGCCACTTCATAGCGGCCGTGTTCGATGTCGTTAATGGAACGGTCGAACAACACCTTGTCGGGTTGATCGGTTTTCTTGGTGATGGGATCTTCGTACTTCTTTTTCTTGAACGGCCACGCGCCCTGAAGGACCAACGTGAAGACGGCCGCAAGGGCGAGGACTGTATAAATGCGCTTTTGACTCAAGAACATATGTATCTTCCTAGACCCTAACGGACGTAGCTTCTTCGGCCGCGCGCCGCATTTCCGTAACCGCCGCGGCGGCGTCGGGCGTGTGAAAGATCGACGACCCTGTCACAATCCAGTCACACCCGGCTCGAATTGCGTCCGCTACGTTATTCAATGTGATTCCTCCATCAATTTCGATGGAAAGCGGCAAATGCCGCTCCTGCCGTTTCCGATCGAGTTGGCGGACTTTATCCAATGAATGCGGAATGAACGTTTGGCCACCGAAACCCGGATTGACACTCATAATTAGCACGTAATCCACCACATCGAGAACGTCATCCAGCATCGCAACCGGCGTGGCGGGATTGATCACAACTCCGGCCTGCGCGCCTTCATCCTGAATCATGCGGAGGGTTCGGTGTAAGTTACGGCACGCTTCCTGATGCACACTGACCGAATCGGCCCCGGCCTTAATGAAAAGGGGCGCATAGGTGTCCGGATCCTCAATCATGAGATGGAGATCCAGGTGGCAGCGGGTGATTTTGCGGATGCTTTCCACGACCGGTGGTCCGATGGTCAAATTGGGCACAAAATGGCCGTCCATGACGTCGAGATGCAGCATGGTGACGCCGCCCCGTTCCACACGCGCGATCTCTTCGCCAAGGCGGGCGAAGTCCGCAGCGAGAATCGATGGAACAATTTGCACTATTCAGCCTGTGGAAAACTGTAATATTTTAACACAGCGATGAGGCGAAATAGGGGCCGCCACGGGGCGAGATGTTAAGCGCATCGCAGTTCAGGTTTGAATGACCGCGGCATAGAAACCGTCGCCGGGTTGCAGTCCGGGAATGCGGCGCATGATGCGGATGGGAGAAAGCCCCAGGGACTCGATGACGCCGTCGTTTTCCTCGCGTTGGAGCGAACAGGTGGAATACACGAGCTGGCCAGCAGGCGCGAGCGCGTCCAGTGCGTTGCGCAGCAGCACCACTTGGCGCTCGTGCAACTCGGCGAGGCCGGCGGGGTCGAGGCGCCACTTGATTTCCGGGTTGCGTGCCAGGGTTCCAGTGCCGGAGCAGGGCGCATCGAGGAGAATACGATCGAAGGAGACGCAAAAAGGCAGCGGGCGGGTAGCATCGAGGTGCACAACGTCGACACCCAGCGTGTTCAGCATCGCCACGCGCTTGGCATGGAAGTCACAGGCTACGGCGCGCACGCCGGATTCGAGAGCCTGCGCGGTTTTGTTGCCCGGCGCGGCGCAGAGATCGAGGAAACGCTGGCCGGGTGAGAGCCCGAGCAAGGGCACGACCGCCTGCGATCCGATGTCCTGAATGCGGAAACCGGCGGGTTCGCCCGAGAGAAGGCGATAACACCCGGGAATGTCCGTCCGTTCTGCCGACACGCCGGCCGGAATTGTGGCGGAGCTGGGCACCCGGAAGTAAGTTTCCGGCGGCCGGAGATTGGCGCGCGCGATAAGGGGCGTGACGTCTGGTCCGAACTCCCGGTCCCAACGGTCGAGCAGCCATTCCGGATGAGAGAGCTCTGTGGCTCGATCGGGCCATGCGACCGGTTCGCGGCCAACTTTGCGCAACACCGCGTTGGCGAATCCGGCGGCGGAGCGGAATCCAGAGGTTTTCACGAGCTCCACGCTTTCACCGACTGCGGCATGGGGAGGCACACGGTCGAGATAGCGCAGTTGATAGACGCCCATGCGGAGGGCCAACAGGACTTCGAAATCGAGTTTGCGAATGCCGCGGCCGGAGTAGTGCTGAATCAGGAAATCGAGTTGGGCCTGATAGCGAAGTACGCCGAAGACGATTTCGGAAGCGAGACCGGCATCGCGAGGATCGAGGGGCGCAGCACCGGAGAGCAGCAGGTCGGACGCATAGCCGCCGCGGCCGACTTTGCGGAGAGTGTCGAAGGCTAAAAGGCGGGCAGGGGACAAAGGTGAAGGCCTGTGCCAACTATAATCAATTTGTGGAGCTGGAAAAAACACTGCTGCGCAAGGTGGGCGAGGCGATTCATCGCTTCCAGATGATTCGCGATGGCGACCGCGTGGCGGTGGCGCTCTCGGGGGGCAAGGATTCGCTCACGCTGCTCGAGGCGCTGCTGTTGCTCGCCAAGCGCGCGCCGGTGGAATTCTCGGTTTGCGCCTTCACGGTGGAGCAGGGAAAATTTCTGCGGCCGATCGAGCCGCTGGGCGACTACCTGCGCGAGCGCGGCATCGCCTGGACTTATTTTCGCGATAATCCCTCCCTGCGCTTGCTCGAAGACCAGCCGGATCATGGCTGCGACCTGTGCAGCCGCTACCGAAGACGCGCGGTGTACGAGATTGCGCGCAATCTGGGAGCGAATGTGATCGCGTTCGGACACACAGCGGACGATTTCTGTGAAGCCCTGCTGCGCAACACGCTTTTTACGGGCAAACTGAGCGCGCTACCAGCAGTGACGCATTCCCGCGACCGTGAGTTTCGTCTGATCCGGCCGCTGGTTTTCGTGACCGAAGATATCACCTCGGCGTTTGCCCAGTCGCTCGGGGCGCCCATCGTGCCCTGCGGCTGCTCGCAGCGAACGGGAACGGTGCGGCGGTCGCTGCGGCAGATTTTCGCGGAACTGGAACAGGAGTATCCGCATTTGAAAGAGAACATTCTCTCAGCCATGGGAAATGTGGATACGGGGCGGCTGCTGGACACGCGGTATCTGGAGCACGACAGGGCTCAGGCGCCGGCCGAGGAGCACTTTCCGATCGTTGGCGACTAGGCCGGACGTAGCCGCCCCCAACGCCAACGGAACCCCGCCGCGCTCTCTGCGTAGACAAGAGTATGAGAGCCGCGTTTCAGGAAGCCAAACGGGAACAGCAGAGTTTTTTGGCGCCGCTGGAAAAGCGATGCCTGATCTGGTTAGCGGAGCACGCACCGGCTTGGGTCAATTCCGATCATCTAACCGCGCTGGGCCTGATCGCGTTGTTTGGGGCGGGATTGAGTTTCTGGTGGGCGCGAACGAATCCCGTGGGGCTTTATGCGGTGATTGTGTGCCTGGCGCTCAACTGGCTGGGCGACAGCCTGGATGGGACCCTCGCACGAGTGCGCAACCGGCAACGTCCGCGATACGGGTTCTACGTGGACCACGTGGTGGATGCGTTCGGCGCGCTGTTTCTGCTGGGCGGCCTGGCGCTCTCCGGCTTTATGAGCGAACGCATCGCGCTTTGCCTGCTGATCAGTTACCTGCTGCTGTCGATCGAGGTCTACCTGGCGACGTATACGATCGGAACCTTCCAGATTTCGTTTTGGAAATTCAGCCCCACGGAGCTGCGCATTTTGCTGGCGATCGGGTGCCTGGCGCTGCTGTGGCATCCCGATGCACATCTCGCGGGGACGGACTGGCGCTTGTTTGATATCGGCGGCGCGGCGGGCATAGCCGGCATGAGCATCATGCTTGTGGTCGCGACGGTGAAGCACACGACTGCGCTGTACAAGATCGAGCAGGTAGGCCGAGTGCAACAAACTACGAAAGTTTTGCGTTAGATCCAACAATCTGGAACAGTACTAAAGATATCGGGTTGCCGTCAGGTTGACACATCTGTTACTTGGGAACCGAAGTTCGATTGGGCCTTCGCGTGCATGACGTTGCCGCCGGAGAGGACTGACGGAGCGGTAACGGAGGACAAGGCATGAGCTCATTTTGCAAGACTTTACTCCTGGTGATGCTGGCGATTCTGGTTGTGGGATCGACGGCACAGGCAGATAGCATTAGCTACACGGGAGCCGTTGTGACATACGATGTCACAACTACAGGAACGTATGTCATAACAGCGGCAGGAGCGCAGGGCGGACCCGGCAATGGCGAAGGTGCCATCGGTGGTTCGGGCGCTGTAATCAGTGCGGACGCTTTTCTCACGGCCGGCACCGTATTGGAAGTTGCGGTGGGCGGCATGGGTGAGACCGGCAATTTCGATGGTCTCTGGGGCGGTGGCGGTGGTGGCGGCACATTCATCTTTCTTTCGGGAGCAACCCAGCCACTGATCGTCGCTGGCGGCGGTGGTGGTAGCGGTTACTCAGGCGCCGAACCGGGTGGCCCCGGTCAAACCGGGACGTCCGGTCAGGTTGGTTTCGGCCCTGGGGGCGGCGCCGGCGGCACTGGAGGCAACGGCGGAGCTGGTGCCACTGGAGAGGAAGGGACATTCAATGGCGGCGGCGGCGCGGGCTGGCTGGGTAACGGTGGGAATGGACTGGGTACCGGCGCATGCATCGCGAATCCCAACGAAGGAGGCTCGGGCGACGGCGGCTTTGGCCCTCCGAGTTTTGCTGGCGGCACTGGTGGCGGCGTTGGCGGGCAGTGCGCTAACGGCGGATTCGGTGGCGGCGGTGGTGGCGGCTGGCAGGGCGGCGGTGGTGGCGGCGGCTATTCCGGCGGCGGCGGTGGTGATGGCATTGACTTCGGTGGCGGCGGCGGCGGATCATACGTCGATTCGTCACTCGGCGAAGTCTCGGCTATTGCTGGCGCAAATGCTGGCGACGGTTTCGTGACAATCACGTCCGCGACCAGCACTGTTCCGGAACCCAGCTCTATTGCTCTACTCGGTTTAGCTTTGGTTGGCGTTAGCTGTGGCATTCGCCGAAAGCTGCGCGCGTAAGAGTAAGAAAGGGTCCGCTCGGAAACGTTTTCCCGCGGACCCTTAGCCTACCGTTGGATTGATTCAGGAACTCCTCAATACCAAGTCCCCGGCAAACTTTACACTTTGGCCGTCGCCTGGGTGGCCTCGGCGGCGTTACCGGCGTTCGAATCGAACAGGTAGCCAAAGCCGCGTACGGAGCGGATCAGGGCCGGGGTTGTCGGATCGGCCTCGACCTTTTGGCGCAACCGCAGGATGTGCACGTCGACCGTGCGATCGGTGACGGCGCGGTCCACGCCCCAAACGTAGTCGAGGAGCTGCTCGCGGCTGAACACCACGCCGGGACGGCTCATCAGAAACTCCAGTAGGCGAAACTCAGTGGCGGTGAGCGTGAGCGTCTTATTGTGAAGACGGACGCGGCAGCTATCGCGATCGAGCTCGAGGCCCTCGCAGCGCAGAATACGCGTCGGCGCCGCCGGTGCGCGCAACTGGCTGCGAACGCGGGCGATCAGCTCGCGCAGGGAAAACGGCTTAACCACGTAATCGTTGGCGCCGAGCTCCAGGCCGAGGATACGGTCGCTTTCCGAGGCGCGGGCGGTCAGAAAGATGACCGGGATATGCGCCAGGTCGGGGCTGGATCGGATGCCGCGGCAAATCTCGATGCCGTCGGAATCGGGCAGCATGATGTCGAGAATCAGAAGATCGGGCCGTTCGCGGCGGCAGAACTCAAGAGCGCCCCTACCGGTGGGGGAGCCGACGAAGCGAAACCCTTCTTTTTCAAGGTTATACTTCAATAGCGCGAATAGGTCGGCGTCATCTTCAATCAAGGCAACCGTTTTCATGCTCACCTCGTCCCGAAGATAACCCGTCCATTGTTACAAAGCAATTACGGTTCGGTTAAGTGTCAATAAACTTATGCCGTTGTGCAACTTAGTGGGTCATGGCGTAAACGACGTAGTTGACGCCTATGCGCAGGCCCAGGTCGGAAAACCGGGCGGGGTACTCGGGGTTGTCGGCGTGCTCCCAGGAGTCGCCGAGGTCCATATTGTGGCAAATGGCGACCATAAGACGGCCCTCGTCGTCGTAAATGCCTTTCCAGTCGGCTTTGACGCCGTCCTGTTCGAAAGTCCGGCCGGTGTGGACAAATTGTTCGCCGGGAACCTGGTAGCGATCCTCGAGATCATAGATGGTGTGAAAGATCTGATCGCTGTTTTGCAAATCGACGATGGGGCGATCGGGAAACACCTTCTTCATGCTGGCGTTGAAAACTTCCCACTCGGAGGTGCCGTGGAAATCATCGCACATGAAAAATCCGCCACGCATTAAGTAATCGCGCAGTTTCGCGACCTGGCTATCGGTAAGAGCCCAGTAACCGACTTCCACCGCATAGAGAAACGGCCAGTGATAAACCTCATCGCCGTCGTCGAGATTAACGCACTGCTCGACCGAGCGCGTCTGGATGCGGGTAAGGCGGCGGATGGCGGCGGAGAGGTGACGATCGGAGCGGGGGTAGTCGATGGTCCAGTTGGCGCGGCCATGCTGCCAATCCGGATTGCCGCGCAGGCCGCGAACGGGGATGGCCGGATACATGAGGCGGGCAAAAGTCCATTCGCCCGGCACGCGGTAGTCGGGAGGAATGGGATAGCCTTCGTATTCGGCGCCCGGATATTCCTTCCAAGGCCGCTGGAAGGCATAGACCACGCTGAAGAGAGACACGCCCAAGGCGCCTGCCACGAGAGTCCTTCTCAAACGCATGGGCCAAAACCGACTCCGGTTTTCAGAATAGCATGGCCAAAAATGGGGCTGGCCGTGGTTCAACGCAGCTTCATGGGCGCGCCACCAGCTTCTTTGCTGCGCTGCGCTGCATCCATGAATGCGAAGATTTCGAGCGTGTCCTCGTTCGGAAAGGGTGGCTGTTTGGTCTCGAAGAATTTCACGATCTCAACGATCAGCGGGTGGTAACCGTCGTTGGCTTTCGGATCGCTCTGATTTACTTTCTCGCCCGGCCGAAACACCACCGCGCCGAAGTGGCCGTAAGGGCGCAATGTCTGGACCGTACCCAGCCGGCCGCCTTTCCACTTGCCGACCACGAGATCGCTATCGGGTGTGTAGGTGCGCGTGACCTCTTCGCAACCGGTGCCCATCAGCGTGTAGAGCAGTTCGACTGCATGGATGGCGTACCACGAAAGATCGAGCTGATGATGCGGCTCGAGGGGTCCGGGACCCCAGGTAATGGCGCTGGTAATATCGGAAAACTTCATACTGGTAGCGATCTCTGCGAAGCGCAATGAAGATGCACTGAACCACGGCACCCCTGCGGCTTTGGCAAGCCGCCCAATTTCACGAGCGTCCTCGAGCGTGGAGGCGAGGGGCTTATCGATGAACACGGGCTTGCCTGCCGCGATGACAGGCTTGACCTGCGCCAGATGCACGCGTCCGTCGCCGCTTTCGAGCAGGACGCCATCCACTTTGCGGCACAGCGTCGGGATATCGGAAACAAACTCGACTTTCCATTTCGTTCTCAATTCTTCGGCGAACTTGTCGACTCGTGTGTAGCTGGATTCGACATCCGGGCTGCCGCCTTTATAAGCGGCGACGACACGCGCGCCGGGCACGTAATCGGGTGAACTGGAGTCATTCAGCATCTCGGTGAACGCGATGACGTGCGAGGTGTCGGTTCCGATAATGCCCAAACGAATCTCGGCCTGCGCACACGTCGCACCGAGCAGGAACAGAACAGAGCAGAATTTCATTGTGGGCATTGTACACTGAATTTTTCAGTGGACCTTTCAACTCCGCTCACGTACGTCAAAGGCGTAGGTCCCGCGCGGGCAGCCATGCTGGAGTCCAAGGGCCTGCTGACGGTCGAGGACCTGCTCGCGTACGTTCCGTTTCGCTACGAAGACCGCAGCAACATGAAAACCATCGCGCAGCTTGCGCCAGGAGAGATGGCGACGGTTGTCGCGGAGGTGCGATCGGCGCGTGTCGCGGGATTCCGGCGCCGCAATCTGGGCCTTTTCGAAGCCACGTTCAGCGATGCTTCGCGCACGATTCTACACGCCAAGTGGTTTCACGGCGAGTATCTGGCGAAAACGCTCGAGCCGGGGCGGCGATTGGCGCTGTTCGGAAAAATCGAGTTCGACAACTATACAGGCGAGCTCGCGATGGTGCATCCCGAGTTCGAAATCTTATCCGACGATGATGACGACGCCGAGGCAGCGCTGCATGTGGGGCGCGTGGTGCCGGTCTACGAAGCTATCTCCAAGGTGAACACGCGAGCGATCCGCACGATTGTGCATCGCGCGTTGGGGCAGATCCCGCCGATCGACGATCATTTGCCCGAGAGCATTCGTGTGCGCTTCAAGCTTGTGGATCGATGGACAGCCGTCCGCGAGATGCACTTTCCACCCGCCGATTCCGACTTGCGCCTGCTGAACAATTTCCGCTCACCTGCCCAGTTCCGGCTGATCTTCGAAGAATTTTTCTGGCTGGAATGCGGCCTTTTGGTGCGTCGCGGCAAAGCTCGGGAACTAGCGGGAATCGGATTCGAACTCACCGATCACGTGCGCGAGCGCATCAAAACGATGCTGCCCTTCAAACCCACAGGCGCGCAGAAGCGCGTGCTGGGCGAGATTGCGCGCGATATGGCAGCGCCGCGTCCCATGCATCGCCTATTGCAAGGCGACGTGGGCAGCGGAAAGACCATCGTGGCCGCGGAAGCCGCGGTCATCGCCATCGAGAACGGGTATCAAGTGGCGATGCTCGCGCCCACGGAAATCCTCGCGGCACAACATTTTTCGTATTTGAAGCCGCTGCTTTCCAAACTTGGCTATGTGGTTGCGCTGCTCACCGGGTCGTTCAGCGATCGCGAAAAAGTGCAGCTCAAGAAGCTGCTGGCCGAGGGTTTGGTGCACGTAGCGGTGGGAACGCACGCACTGCTAGAAAAGAATGTCGAGTTCCGCAAGCTCGGCCTCGGAATCGTCGATGAACAACACCGTTTTGGCGTGATGCAGCGGTTGGGGCTGGCGCACAAGGGCGTTCATCCCGATGTCCTGGTGATGACCGCGACGCCGATTCCGCGAACGCTGGCATTGACGGTTTATGGAGATCTCGACGTTTCGGTGATCGATGAGCTGCCGCCCGGACGCCGCCCGATTGTCACTAAGCACGTGACCGCGGATCACGTGGAGGGCGTTTACAGCTTTCTGAAGAAGCAGATCAGCCAGGGCCGGCAGGCGTACGTCGTATATCCGGTAATTGAGGAATCGGAAACGCAAGCGATGAAGGCGGCCGAGAAGATGCATGGGCATTTGTCGCGCGAAGTATTTCCGGATTTGAATGTCGGCCTGCTGCACGGCCGATTGTCCGCGGTCGAAAAAGATGCGGCGATGACCGAGTTCAAGAAGGGCCGGACGCATATTCTGGTCTCAACCACGGTGATCGAAGTCGGCGTGGATGTTCCAAACGCTACCGTGATGGTGATCGAGCAGGCGGAGCGCTTCGGCTTGGCGCAACTGCATCAGCTTCGGGGGCGCGTGGGACGCGGAGCCGAGCAGAGTTATTGCATTCTGGTGACCGAGCGCGTCAACGATGCCGCGCGCGAGCGCATTCGCACCATGGTCGATACCAACGATGGCTTCCAGATCGCGGAAATGGACTTGAAACTGCGCGGTCCGGGCGAATTCTTCGGAACCCGGCAATCGGGGTTGCCGGCGCTGCGTGTGGCGAATATTCTGCGCGACCAGGAGATTCTGGTGGCGGCCCGTAACGCTGTGACTGAATTCCTCGGTGGGCGGCACGCGGGCGTCGAGTACGAACGCGCCATGGAGTATGTACACGGCCATTGGGAGCGGCGCTACGGTTTGGTCGAGGTAGGATAGTGCGCGTCATTGGCGGCGAATTTCGCTCGCGCCGTTTGAAATCGATTCCCGGCCTCGACACGCGCCCCACACCTGATCGACTGCGCGAAACATTGTTCGATATCCTCGGTTCGCGCGTCGAGGGTGCGGTGTTCGTGGATGCTTACGCCGGCACGGGTTCGGTAGGCATCGAAGCTCTCAGCCGCGGCGCCGCGCGTGCGGTCTTTATTGAACGAAGCAAGAGCGCCGCCAGAGTGATTCGGGAGAATCTGGCAAGCTTGGGAATCGAGGATCGGGCTCTGCTGATGACAGCCTCCGCGGCTTCGGCGTTGCAGAAGTGTGAAGCCGACATTGTGTTTCTCGACCCGCCGTATACCCGCGAAACTGAGTACGCGTCGACGCTGGGCGTGTTGGGCGAGAGGCCACCATCCCTGGTGATCGTCCAACACTCGGTGCGATTTGCGCCGGCCGAGATTTATAGTTTTCTCAGGAAAACTCGATCAATGAAACAGGGGGACAATGCACTGGCGTTCTATGCGGCTGGGTGATTCACTTGTATTCTGTTGTAGTCTATTCATATGTCGAAGGTGGTTACCATCCGCTTAGGCGAAGAAGAATACGAGCGCATTCGAGCGGCAGCTCAAGCCGATAACCGGCCGATCTCGAACTTCATGGAGACCGCGACGCTGCGCTTCCTCGAGGAATCAGAGTTCGTTGATGTGCCTGAAATGCGCGCTATTCGGGCGGATAAAAAACTCATGAAGAGCCTGAAAGCCGGATCGGCTGACATAAAGAGGGGCCGATACACGATTGTTCACGATCGCCGAGGCTGACGAATTCCGAAAACACTATTGAACTTACCGCCATCCGAGCAGAGACGGATCCGCGAGAAGCTAGCCGGTTCTGTCTATCCGCTATTGCGCGCTAATCCATTCAGCGGACCGAATATCAAACGTCTTACCAACTACAACCCGCCGACGTGGAGATATCGGATCGGGCCTTATCGCATTTTTTACGAAATCAGCCAAACGATGGTCTTCATAACGACGATCCACCGGTGCAAGAACGCGTACCGGTAACGCAGTCCTCCCTATAAAATTCGCAGCTCCACGGGCGCACCCACACCGCAACCCAGAATTTTTGCTGCTGACGCCTGGCTTGACGATACCTCCAGATAGCCCGAACTGCCCACGATCACGAATAGCTCGCCGGGTCCGCACTCAGCGTAATTACGCGCGAGGCGGTGCACTGTTTCGAGCCCCACGGAAATTTCGAACGGCCGCTTCTCCAACTCCGGAAAATCCTCGGCGGGGAAGTTCGTGATGAGATTTCCGAAGCGATCGATCTTGAGTACTGCACCGGTCCAGCCGCGGCGAGCCGTGCGCACAGGCGTCTCGAGATGCAGACGCATGTAATCGGCGATCAGCTTGCCCATTTTCGCCGGCGCGATGCCTCGCGCGAGGTGCGCGCCGACGGGGGAAAAGATATCACGCCCGTGAAATGTCCGGCTCACGTTCTTCAGAAAATATTTCTTCGCGGTGATCCAGCGGACCTTGTGCTTCTCGCGGGCATAGATAAAGGAAAGAACGCCGTTGTCGGGCGCGACGAAGCGCTGTCCGCCGGCCTCAACGAGAATCGGCCGCCGCGAAGTGCCGACTCCCGGATCGACCACCACGACATGAACCGTTCCTGGGGGAAAATACCGGTACGCCTGAGCGATCAAATAAGCGCCTTCGGTGACGCCGAAAGCTCCCACATCGTGACTGATGTCAACGATTTGGGCCTCGGGACAGATGCTCAAAATCACGCCCTTCATGGTGCCGACGAAGTGGTCGGACAAGCCAAAATCAGTGGTCAGAGTAATAACGGGACGCCGCATTGTTAAACTGTATGTCAGTGGAGCGTTTTTACTTCGATCATAATGCGACCACGCCCGTTTCGCCTGAAGTGATTCAGACGATGCTCGGGTGTCTCGCCGAAGTGTACGGTAACGCGTCCAGTATCCATCATTTCGGGCAGATGGCCAAGCAGCGCCTGGAACTGGCGCGTCGCCAGACTGCCGCGCTTGCGCATTGCCAGCCACAGGAGATCGTCTTCACCAGCGGCGGCACCGAGGCTGACAATCTGGCGTTATTCGGCGTGGTGCGCCACGCGAAGCGCCCGCAGCGGCACATGGTCACGACCGCCATTGAGCATCCGGCGGTTTTGAATGCGTGCGCGCAACTGGAGCGCGAAGGTGTCGAAATCACGTACGTGCCCGTCGGCGCGAGCGGCATTGTGGATCCGGATGAGGTACGGCACGCCGTGCGCCCGTCCACGCTGCTGGTTTCCGTCATGCACGCCAACAACGAGCTGGGCACCGTGCAGCCGATTGCCGAGATCGCCCGATTCACACGTGAAGCTGGAATTTATCTGCATTCGGATGGCGTGCAAGCGCTGGGAAAGATCCCGGTCGATGTGCACACCCTTGGTGTGGATCTTTACTCGATCAGCGGGCATAAGATTTATTCGCCGAAGGGCTTGGGCGCTCTTTTCGTTCGCAAGGGCACGCGCATTGATCCGATTCTGTTCGGCGGACATCATGAGCGCGAACGCCGTCCTGGCACCGAAAACGTTCCTGGAGCTGTGGCGCTGGGCTGTGCGGCCGAGGTGGCAGAGCGCGGGCTCGCAAGCCATTCTGCGGACCTCGCCAAGCTCCGCGACCGCCTGGAGAACGGCATCCTCGCGAGGGTTCCCGGTTCTGGCGTCAATGGCACGGGACAGCATCGCACACCCAACACCAGCAACATTTATTTCGATGGCATCGATGGTGAGGCCCTGGTGATTGCGCTTGACCTGCGCGGATTCGCCGTTTCTACGGGCGCGGCGTGCTCGAGCGGCGCCGTCGAACCGTCGCACGTGCTCACGGCCATCGGTCTCACACCGGAGCGCGCGCGCTCCAGCATTCGTTTCTCTCTTGGCCGCTCTAACACGCGGGAACAGGTGGATGCCCTCATCGGCGCGGTCGAAGATGCCGTCCGCCATCTCCGCAAGATCTCCCCGGTGATGCACGCGCATGCATGAGCCTCTCTTGACCAAGCCGATCGCGGTGGCAATGAGCGGCGGCGTCGACAGTTCCACGGTCGCGGCCATTCTCGTAGCTCGTGGGCACGCCGTCGTGGGTCTCACGATGCAGCTCTGGAACCAGCGGCGATTGCCCGAACTAGCGTCCGATGGCGGCACGGGCCGCTGCTGTTCGCTCGATGACGTGTATGATGCGCGGCGCGTGGCCGAGCAACTGGGTATCCCGTATTATGTGGTGAACTTCGAGAGCGAGTTTGAGCGCCAGGTGGTCGAACCGTTCGTCTCGGACTATCTGGCGGGGCGTACGCCCATTCCCTGCACGCTCTGCAATAACTTCATCAAGTTCGACCGATTCTTGGAAATGGCGGATGGCGTGGGCGCCGGGCAAATCGCAACGGGACATTATGCGCGCATCACGCGCGATGCCTTCACCGGCCGCTACCAGATGCGCAAGGCAGCGGACTTCGCCAAGGACCAGACATATTTTCTGTTTGGATTGACGCAATCACAACTCGCGCGCACGCTGTTCCCCCTGGGTGAAATGAATAAGCCTGCGGTCCGCGCGCTGGCCGAGAGCATGGGTCTCGCCGTCGCGGCCAAGAGCGATAGCCAGGAAATCTGCTTCGTGCCCAATGGCGACTACGCGGCTTTTCTTGATGCCTATTTGCGCTCGAAGGGTCTCCAGGCCGCTGAAGAGCGCGGTGAAATTGTGACCACCGATGGCCGGACGCTCGGCGCACACACTGGTGTGCATCATTTCACGGTCGGCCAGCGCCGCGGCCTGGGCATTGCGGCCGATGAGCCGCTTTACGTGATTTCGACCGATTCCACCACGCAACGCGTGACGGTCGGCACAAATGAACACTTACTCCGGGCGCGCCTGATTGCGAGTAGTGTGAATTGGGTTTCCTGGGCCGGCTTAGCCGCGCCTGCGCGCGCACAGGTGAAGATCCGCAACAAGCATCAAGCCGCCCCTGCCACGCTCCACCCCACCAGCCAACCTGACCGCGTCGAGGTGCATTTCGATGAGCCGCAGCGCGCTGTGACCCCGGGCCAGGCTGCTGTTTTTTACGACGACGATTTGGTTCTCGGTGGAGGATGGATAGAATGACGGATTCATGCGCCATCGCTCGCGGCTGCGCGACGCTGTTGAATATGCGCTCGCCCGTTTCGCGCTAGGCTCGCTCACCTACTCACCGGTTGCAGTCTCGCACGGGCTGGCCCGCTGTTATGCCAGCCTGCTCGATCTGGGGCTGCCACGTCTGCGCCGGGTGGCACTTGCCAATCTGGCCATGGCGCTCCCTGCTTTGGGCCGGGAGGAGCATGGGCGCATTGTCGACGGCGTGTTCGATTCCATCGCGCGGTTGCTCGTCACCTTCGCGCGTTTCCCACACATGGACCGCGCCAACATCGGCCAATGGATTCGCTATGAAGGCTTCGAGCATTTTGAGCAAGCACTCCGGCGCGGCAAGGGCGTGCTCTTCGCCACCGCGCACCTCGGCAATTGGGAGCTGAGCGCGTTTGCCCACGCCCTGCTGACGGCACCCATGCACGTAGTGGTGCGCCCGCTTGACAATCCGCTGATTGACGCGCTGGTGGCTCGCCGCCGCACCATGTCAGGGAACAAGCTAATCGAGAAAAAGAATTTTGCGCGCGGCATTCTGCAAGCTCTCGCTGCCAATGAAGCCGTCGGCATTCTGATTGACCAGAATGCTTCACTCGATACCGGGGTGTTCATCGATTTCTTCGGCATCCCCGCCTGCGCCGGAGCCGGCTTCGCGCGGTTGGCGGCCCACACCGAAGCAGCCGTCATTCCTGGCTTTGCGCTGTGGTCAGAGGCCGAGCAGAGATTTGTGCTCCGCTTCTATCCGGAGGTGCGGATCTCGGGCGACGTACAGCAAGACACCGAGCGTATTCACGCCGTGCTCGAGAGCGTGATCCGCGAGTACCCCGATCAGTGGCTGTGGATCCACCGCCGCTGGAAGACGCGCCCGCCAGAGGAAGCGCCGAGGGCTTAGAACATCGGCGTGCGGCTACGTTATACTAAGGAAACAATCCAGTGGGCCTGTGGCGCAGTTGGGAGCGCGCTTCCATGGCATGGAAGAGGTCGTGAGTTCGAATCTCACCAGGTCCACCAACATTCTAAAGCACTTAAAGTCTATTTCCTGCCTGAACTGCAAGCGGTTGGCGGCGGCATCGGTATATCTACTATGCTGTAGCATCTTATAATCGTGATAAATAGCAGCTGAAGTATACTATTACGCCCGGCTTGGTTGTCATTTTGGTATATTATAGATGTAATATATCGCATAATATGGCTCTTATGCATAATGGGATATACCATGAATTTGGCAACTGACCGCTTTTCATCCCGAGCCCGGGCGCGGCTTTCGGCCGTGCTGCAAAGTGCCAAGGATCTCGTGACCATCGAGGACGCCGAGAGGACCCTCTCCGTTGACCGGCATGCCGCCACAAAAGTGCTCTCCCGATGGCAGCGACAGGGCTGGCTCAGGCGCGTGGGCCGTGGCCTCTATGCCCCCATTCCCATCGATGCCGTGAGAACCGAGCAAGTGCTCGGGGACCCGTGGGTGCTGGTCCCGGCGTTGTTCTCGCCCGGTTATGTCGGCGGCTGGACCGCTGCCGAACACTGGGACTTCACCGAGCAGCTTTTCCGCAGCATCTTCGTCTTCACCGCCCGTCCGTTCCGCAGCAAGGAGCAAACGGTGCAGGGTGTCGCATTCACCCTGAAGCACATACCTGAGGATGCTCTTTTTGGTCTCAAGACTCTCTGGCGTGGGCAGGCGCGGGTTTCGGTTGCCGACAAACATCGCACCATCGTCGATCTCCTGTCGGATCCGGCAACGGGCGGTGGCATTCGCCACGTCGCGCGTTGCCTCGATACCTATCTGCGTGACCCGGAAGCCGACGACGAGACTCTGATTCGCTACGCCCACAAACTCGGCAACGGCGCGGTCTTCAAACGATTGGGTTTTCTGGCTTCGCGAATACCGGGGAAGGAACCCCTCGCCCATTCCTGCCGCCAGTGGCTGACCGAGGGCAACGCGAAGCTCGATCCTGCGCTGGAGTGCCGCCGTCTGGTCAAGGCTTGGCGCCTGTGGATTCCGAAGAACTGGGAAGCGGAGGCGGAGCGTGATTGACCGCCGGGAGCTGCTTGCCGTCGCCGCCAACCTTGGGCTATTGCCAAACGTCGTGGAGAAGGATTACGTTCTCGGCTGGCTCCTTGCCGGCATCTTCAACCATCCGGCTCTTGCTGAAACGTGGGTGTTCAAGGGTGGAACCTGCCTCAAGAAGTGCTATTTCGAGACCTACCGCTTCTCGGAAGATCTCGACTTCACCCTGACCGATGAATCCCAGCTTAATGTCGATTTCCTGGTCGGAGCGTTTCGGAAGATCTCGACATGGGTGTACGAGCAGACCGGTATCGAACTTCCCTCCGATAAGGTCCATTTCGAAGCTTCGGCGCTTGCGAGAAGTTACCCACCTCTGCTTTTCAAAACTGACCCAGGCCGGTGATCGAACGCTAGCGCTTTAGCTCCAATAGTCCCGGATGGAACCGTTCTTCCATTCCTGGAGCGTCATCTCAGCCGTGAGGGAGGGGATGCCTCGATTACTGTTCCGTATTCGTTCGAGAAGCTCGGTCGCAAAAGTTTCATTGAGCGCCAAAAGCGCGGCTGCCGCCATGATTTGCACATCAGGATCGTCGGTTGTTGAGATGCGCTTAAGAGCGGCTTCACCGCGATCGGGGAACTGGCGCATTTTTCCCTTCAGTCTGTAGATTTCGTCATATTCTTTGTTTGCTTTCTTCGGCTCGCCGGTCCGCAGAAGTTGAGACCGCTTGACTGCAGCGTGGAGGAACTCGCGCTCGACGCTCTCTTCGGGGGTCATATTTCAGGGTAGAGCATCAGGGCACGGCGATGATGATTCACGATGACCGCGCCCCGGAAAAGACCGTGCTCAATCTGCCGCCAGCGGTTCCGTCCTAATGCTCGAGTAGGACTGCGTCAACACACATGCAGCAAGGCGGAATGCCAAGCGGCGCGGCGGAGTAGAACGCAAGCGAACTGGCGCGCGAAGAACCCGGAATACGCTGCGGACTATCGCATTCAGCAGCGGAGCGCGCAGGAACAACCGCCGGAAACACTGCGTTTGCCGCCGCCGTTGAGCCGACTTCCCTGGGATGTTGCGAAAGACGAGTTCGGGCGGAAAGGCTCTGATTTTATTGGAGTTATGGGAGCACTTCTGGTGCGCTCCGCGAAAGACCAGTTCCGCGCGTATATAGTTGATTCCGCGAGAGTTTCAAGCTCACTTCCCCCTCCCACCGGAAAAGATCAGTTCCCGCCTACCTCATACTGAATCGCGACGCCACGGAGCAGCCGCCATGAAACTGGAGTTTCACCAGCTCGATCGACGGTGGGAGCACTTGCGAGTGCACCATCCGTCGCGGCAGCGGCGGCTGCTGGCATCGCTGGCCGACAGCGGACAGCAAACACCAATCGTGGTCGTAACGGCGGAAGGCCAGACGGACCGTTACGTGGTCATCGACGGCTACAAGCGGATCGCGGCCCTGGAGCAACTGGGCCGGGACACGGTGGAAGCAGTGGTGTGGCCGATGAGCGAGGCTGCGGCTGTACTGCTGGACCGTTCGCTGCGCTTGTCGGAACACGAGACCGCGCTGGAGGTGGGTTGGCTGCTGGCCGAGTTGGAGCAGCGCTTCGGTTACGGGCTCGATGACCTGGCGCGCCGGTTTGATCGCAGCGTGAGCTGGGTATCGCGGCGGCTGGCGCTGGTGGAGGTCTTGCCGCAAGCGATCCAACAGCAGGTACGCGAGGGCAAGATCCTGGCGCAGGTGGCGTTGAAGTTTCTGGTTCCGGTGGCACGCCAAAGCCTGGAGGATTGCCAACGGATGGCCGTAGTCTTCGCCCAGCATCACTGCGATACGCGTGAGGCCGGCCAACTGTATGCCGCGTGGCGCAAGGGTTCGCACGCAATGCGCAAACGCATTCTGGATGATCCCGAGTTGTTTTTCAAAACCCAGCGACAGGCGCAGGAAAAGGCTCCGACTGGGACTGGCGCCGAACTGTTACGAGATCTGGAGATGATGACCGCCATCGCGAACCGAGCGCATCGTAGCCTGGCGGGCGCCGCTGCCACGGACTTGGATCACCAGCAGCGCGAAGCCGCGCGGTATCAGATCGACCGCATTCAAAACCGACTCCGTCGCATCGACGAAACCATTTTTCCGGAGAAGAAACCGCATGTTGAGCCAAGCGCAACGCACCACGATTCTGGAACTGCACGCGAAGGGAGTGAGCAAGCGCGAGATCGCGCGAGTGATGGGAGTCTCCCGAGTAGCGGTACGCAAAGTCCTGCGCTCGAACTCCACCACAGTACCGGAGCTGCAGCGTCCGGAGAAAGCCGAGCCTCACCGGCAACAGATCCTGGAGCTTTTCAGCAAGTGCAAGGGGAATCTCGTGCGAGTCCATGAAGAGTTGGCAGCCTCTGGCGCGGAGTTATCGTATGCCGCGTTAACGGCGTTCTGCCGACGGCATGGAATCGGATATGCGCCACCAACGCCGGCGGGTCAGTATGATTTTGCACCCGGCGAGGAGATGCAGCATGACACCTCTCCCCATGATCTCGAACTGGGCGGCAAAAAGCGCCGGGTGCAGACTGCATCGGCGGTGCTGTGTTATTCGCGGATGCTGTTCTTCCAGTGCTACCCGACCTTCCGGCGTTTCGACTGCAAGGTCTTTCTCACTGACGCGTCGCGGTACTTCTCAGGCGCGGCGGGGCGCGTCATGATCGATAACACGCATGTGGTGGTGCTGCGTGGCAACGGACGCGACATGGTTCCGGTGCCGGAGATGGCCGCCTTTGCAGAGCGCTTCGGCTTTCAGTTCGTGGCGCACGCAATTGGGAATGCGAATCGTTCGGCGCGCGTGGAGAGACCCTTCAGCTTTATCGAAGGAAACTTCCTGGCTGGGCGCACCTTCAGCAGTTGGGAGGATCTGAATCAGCGGGCGCGGGAATGGTCCGATAAGGTCAACTCAACTTATAAGAAACATATCCGTGCGGTTCCACGTGAGCTGTTCGCAGTCGAACGGCTGCATCTGAAGCCGCTGCCAGCATGGATTCCCGAAGTTTACCGTCTGCATCAGCGCCTGGTCGATATCGAAGGCTATGTCGCGCTAAACAGCAACCGCTATTCTGTGCCGGTGGACTGGATCGGTCGTCGCGTGGAAGTACGCGAGACCAAAGATAAGATCGAGATTCAACTCGATGCCCGGCGCCTGGTCACGCACCGGCGCATCGCCGAAGCTGAACACCAGCGAGTCATGCTCCCCGAACATCGTCCGCCACGCGGCCAGAGGGACGCACGGCCCGATCCCCATCCAGAAGGGAAGGCCATTGTCACGGCCGCGCCTGAACTGGCCGACTATGTCGTGGGGTTGAAACAACGAAGCCGCAAGGTAGTCACGCTTGCCCTGCGGCAACTGTTGCGACTGGTGCGGGAGTATCCACGGGAGCCGCTACTGGGCGCCGTGCGCGAGGCCGGCCGTTATGGTCTTTACGATCTGGACCGGCTGGAACGGATGATCTTGCGCCGCGTGACTCGCGAGTACTTTCTGCTGGATGGGGAATCGGACGAATGACTGAAGAACTGGAACAACTGCTGAAGAATCTCAAGCTGCGGCGCATCCTGGAGATCTATGACGAACAGTTGCGTGCCGCCGACAAGGACGACATCAGCTACTCGGACTTCGTCACGCGCCTGGTGCGCGCACAGTGGCAGGCCAAGCAGGAGGGTGCGCTGGAATGGCGCATCCGGCGCGCCAATCTGCCCGAACGCTGGACGCTGGAGACGTTTCCGTTCGCCCGCCAGCCAGGCGTGAACCGCAAACAGATTCGCGGGTTTGGGGAGTTGGAGTTCATTGCCAAGGCGGAAAACATTGTCCTGGTCGGGAAAACCGGTGTCGGCAAGACGGGACTAGCGTGCGGCTTGCTGCTTAAAGCTCTGGAGAATGGCTATCGCTGCCAGTTCATCCGCGCGCAGGATCTGTTCGACGAGATGTATGCGTCGCTGGCCGACCGCTCGACGCGTCAACTACTGAAGCGCCTGGCCCGGCTGGATGTCCTTCTGATCGACGAGCTTGGGTATTTAAATCTGAAACCAGAGCAGTCGAACATCTTTTTCAAGCTGATGGAAGAACGCTACCGCCAGCATTCCACGATCATCACCACGAATCTCGTGTATGACGAGTGGCCGAACTTTTTGGGCACACGGCCCATGGTGGAGGCGCTACTGAGCCGTCTGCGACACTACTGCCACACGGTGACTATCGACGGTCCGTCTCTGCGCGATCTGCAAGGTTGAGTCATCCTCATGGACGACGGCGCCAGCCAGGAAGAATATATTCGCTGGGTTCTGGAAGCGTATCGCAAAACGCCGGGTACGATGGGGGCCATCCGCCGGACGGACCGAGTGCTGGCCGCGCAACTCTACCAACGCGGCATCTCCGCGAGCGTGGTCGAAAACGCATTCGTGCTGGCGGCAACGCGCCGCCTGATGCGGCCCGCCAACGCCCCGCCGCTGGGCTCGATTCGGTCGCTGGCCTATTTCCTTCCGGTGATCGAGGAAGTGCTCGGCTTGCGCGTCAGCCCGGATTACTTCCAATATCTCCGCCACAAACTCGAACGGATCGCACCAAGCCGGTAGGCGCTCGCACTCTGCGCGCCTTCGGCGCGGATGACGGAAAACCAAACCGCACGCCTGCGGCGTGGATGATATCGCCTGGCCATCCATATCTACCAGCGAACACGCCTTCGGCATGGATGATGCCCCTGTATCGCGATCCCAATCCCTGTTCCGGTTCTCAGTGTGGGTTAGTTTAACCAAGCACTACTGGGTCATTCTTGCCAAGCGACGAAGATTTCGAAGTCTTCCAGAACCGTCGTGACCGCCCAGCCGGGCAGGGGAGAATTTCCTATCGCGGCCCGATAGCGCCGTCGTCGGGAGACCTGCCCAGAATCAAGCTCGACTTGACGGCGGACGAAGTATTGGTATTGCCGCCCGTCGATCGCCCCGTCTCGCATCCGTATTCTGATGCCCCGGAAGGCGCGATCAAAGTCCGGTGCTATAGCTACGAAGAAGTCTTCGCCGAGAAGGTCCGCGCGCTCGGTGAACGGGCGCGGCCCCGTGACCTCTACGATGTGATCAACCTCTTCAGGCACGACGAGTTTCATCCGGCCGCCCCGGTGATCCACGATGTCCTGACCAAGAAATGCGCTTTCAAAGGCATCTCCATCCCCACAGTCGCCGCACTCGCTCTGCTACGGGAAGAGCTTGAGGGGGACTGGCGCGCAATGCTGACCCACCAGCTCCCGTCACTTCCTCCTGTCGAGGCGTTCTGGGGCGAACTTCCGGCGTTGTTCGGATGGATTGAGGAAGGCCGCCCACGCACGATACCCGCAGCGTTCCCATTAACGGCAGGCGATATCGTCATCCGCCCGCCGGCTGGCACACTATCCGTTCCGGGCATGGCGACCAGTGCCCCGCTTGAGGTCGTCCGTTTCGCAGCATCCAACCGCCTTTGCGTCGAGCTTGATTATGCGGACGAGCAGGGTAGGCGGGGTGTCCGTATCATCGAGCCGTATTCGCTGCGACGAACGCAAGGAGGCGACATTGTGCTCCACGCCGTCCGCGCCGATAACCAACTTGATCGCAGTTATCGTGTCGACCGCATTCGGGGCGCCCGAACCACGCAACGAACGTTCATGCCGCGATACATGGTTGAATTGACGCCAGCCGGTCCCATCTCCGCTCCCATCTCAACGCGCACGCCACGCGTGACGGCGCCCAGAACCTCCAGGCGGTCTGGCGCATCGAGCTATTCGGGACCGACCTACGTTTACGAGTGTGGGTATTGCAACAAGAGGTTCGAGCATTCAAAGCGCGATCCGACTCTGCGTCCACACAAGGACAAGAACGGCTGGCCGTGCCCCAGCCGCCACGGCATTTGGGTTGATACCAAATCGTGACACATTCAGGTCTCGTCGGCTCAGCCCGCTGACTCTCCACGCTATTTGCGACTGATCTGACGCATCCGCAAGCTTCCTCACTCCAGTTGCTGTGCTAACCCGGTCGAGCTGGGTCATCGTCGCTAAGGCCATGGTGACACACGGGTGGCTATCGCAAACCGACCAAGCACGATTTCTGATCCGCCGACGGAAGCGCAATTCCAAGTAAACCAGAAAGGGTAGGAGCGATAGCGCGCATATCGATTTCGCCCAACGAATGGGCAGCAGGCGTACCCATCCCCACAATAAAGAAAGAAGCGTTCATTGCCGGCTGCTGCGGCAAATAGCCGTGCATCCCGCCAGACTTGTTGACGACGACCAGAGGACCCGTGGTCAGGGAGCCGAGTCTGTACCCAGCCTTCAGGCCGATCAAGAATGCCGCCTGCGGAAATCCGCCGAGGGCATGCAGCCTCTCCCCTTGGAGCACCTCGCTGATGCCATTCTCCGGAGTATCGGCAAGCCCCTCGAGTAGTTGCCGCACTTTCGGCTCAGTGGAGCCGCTGGCGCTGGGGTTGAGCATAACGGCAGCCGAGGCACCAGCCTGCCATGTAGTCGCCTGCCAGGAAGTCACCCGATCGTTCTCATCGAATTTGATCAAGCCCGCGCTTCGGAACGCCGCCAACAGATTCACCTCTTTATCGGTCCTGACGAAACCGTGATCTGATACGACACAAAATACCGCGCGGCCTTCCCCAACCCGGTCCGCTGAGGTGCGGAGGGCGCCGATAATGGCGTCAACCCTCTCCAGGACAGCCAGGCTTGCTGGACTGAATGGACCGGAGACGTGCTCTTCCTCGTCCAACCCGCTAAAGTAGACCGTCATGAAATCGGGTCTTTTCCGCTCCAGCAGGTGTGCCGCAAACCGGCCACGCAACTCGTCTCCGCCGATACTCTCGTCATCACCGTTCGCGTAAGGCCCCAGATCTCGCTCCAACTCATCGAGCAGTCCAGTCGTGGAAAGCGCGCGCACCAGCTTGCGGTCATCCTCAGTGCCGGCACGCCAGATCTGCGGGAGGTTATAGGTAATCCTCGCACCGACGGTGACTGGCCAGTTGACATTCGCCGTGGTCAGCCCCGCATCTCTGGCTGCGTCCCATAGCGTTGGAACGCGAATATCTTCCGCGTACCAATACCAGCCGCCCTGGTTTTTACCAAAAGGATCGAAGGGATGATTGGCGTAGATGCCGTGCTTGGACGGCCAAACGCCGGTAACAATGGTCGTGTGACTCGGGTAGGTGACGGTCGGGATCACTCCCCTCACCCCAGTAGCGAAGCTACCCTCAGTCAGGAACCGCCGCAGGTTGGGAATTCGCAGACCGTGCTTTTCAGCATCCAGAACGTAATCGGGTCGAAGGCCGTCGATAGAAACCAGGACGAGCATCGGCCTCTCCGCGGCCTTTGCCTGATGGGGAGAGAGCGCCAGTGTTGCCACTCCGAGCGAACAAAGGAGCAGGTGGTAGAACACAGCACTACGCCCCGGTATGGAATGCGGTTTTTTGATCTTGATTGGCGATCGCAGCGATGCAGTTCTGACCGTAAGCAAGGATGCAGCTAGGTGATAGTGGACGAGTCTGCCCAAGGAATTGTTGCGGGCGGCCGGTGCCTTTCGCTCCATCCGGATTGTTGATGCCCCATTGTGCCCAGGGATCCCCGCGTCCGTAAGGATCCGAGGAAAAATTCCAAGAGGCGTGCAACTTCTCGATCACCGATCTAGCTGTGACGAAGTACTGATCCTTACCCGTTTTTTCAGCGAGTACAGCGAGTGCGCACAGTGCCAGCGGTGTTTCGCCCACGTCGACCTTGCCTTCGCCATGATCACCGAACAAGTACTTGATGGCCCTGTCCAAAGAATCCGCAACGCGCACATCGCTCGTAATCGAATAATAGTCGGCGAGCGCGACGACGGCGTGCTCCACAAATCCTTCAATCCTAGGCTGTTGAAGATTCCCCATGTACGCCGGCCAACTGCCATTCGGATTTTGAAGCTTCAGCAGGGCCTCGGCGGCGGCAGTCGCCGCATCGCGGAACTTGGATTGACCATTGTGAAGATAGAACTGACACATCATGTGCAAGAACACCGATACGGATCGAGTATCAGACTGCGCAAAATCCGCTTTCCACTCTGCCAGCCGATCGCCGCAGCGGGAAATCCAGCCTTGGAGCACGGGATCGCCGCTGATGTCCGCCCACTCGATCATGCCCAACAACCAGGAGTGGTCGGGTTCGCCTCCGTCACCCAGCGCAAGATAACAGTGGCCATAGCTGTGAGTCCACATGCCCCAGTGTGGGTGGTGGCGGATGTCGATGTCGAACAGATGCCGCGCCACGATCCTGGCCCGCTCCCACGCGACCGGATCGCCGCTGCGATAGTAGTAGAGAAGCAGACCTCGCAAGGTATCGCGCTCATTGTTGTGCCAGTAGCCTTCCCGCGGCATCTCCCCCATTTCGCCCCATTTCGTACCGGGACCGCACATGTAGTCGGTTGCAGCCGTGAAGTATTTGAAGTCGCCGTAATCGAACTTGCCGTAGCATTTCATTTGGTCGATGTGGCGGTTCAGCCACCGGAAACTCTCGTCGAATAACTGCTCGAACTTCGGATAAGCCTGGGGATTTCGCGGGCTGAGCAAACCCAGTGCGCCGGTGGAAGCCACGTACTCCGGGTCTAGATGGCCTCGAACGGGCTGCAAGGCTCTGCTCCAGTATTTCGGTTCGAACGACGGCGTCTCGCCCCGCCCAGCCCACGCGCTGATGATAATGTCCTGCGTCTTGGTCATGCCCTGGCGCGCGTCCAGGCACTGCGTCTTCGCATCCAAAAAAGCGACGTAGGGGTGCGGCATCACCGGCCAGTATTTCGTGTTCGAGTAGGGCCGTTCCCCAAAAGGATTCGAAGGCAGTGCCGGTTTGCTCAGCAGGTGCGCAGTGGCGCGCTGCGGCCACAACCCGACGCTGAGTTCACCCGGCTGAAGGGCCAGTTCGTTCGGGTATTCCTGCCAGAAGTTCGGGACAAACACACCTAGGCAGTGGCTCTGGTTGCGGGCGTACAACCATCCGGGACAGTGCTCGCCATTGCAGCCGCCGCTCGACAGGTTCTGCACCCGCCCGTCCGGATTCTGCACCTTGGCCCAATACGAATCGTGATCTTCCTGGAGCACGTAAACGCGCTGGTCCTTCTGAAAAGGACCGTCATAGACCCCGCTGTCGCAGCCAATCACGAGACGGTCTGGCTCGAAGGCAAACGGGAATGACAAGCGAATATCGCGCACTTGCTCCGCGGGATTGTCCGTGGCGTTGATCCACGTGGCAGAAACGAGAACCTCGGGGCGGCCTCTGTAAACGGTCCACCTCAGGATGTAATCAAACAACCGTTCCCCACCCGGCGCTCTACACTGGCCTTCAATTCGAATCGAAGCGCGCAGCGGCCCTCGCTCCTCGATGGCAACTCGGCGGCTCTCCCCGGCACGCGAGGCGCGGAATTCGGTTCCTTCGTGACGGATCAATACAAGATCACAGCCGCCGGAGACGATTTCGTGCACCCTCCCATCGGGACCACGCGCTGCAAGACTGATCAACTCAGAACCGGATTCCGGTATCGTTACAACCAGCTCTCCGGTGTCTGCCACGATCTGGCCCTTTTGGTTGGTCACAAGATCGGGCGCTGAACGACCTGTGCCTTCCTGAAGCACATAGTCGCCCGGGCCCGATTCAGCCTCGAACGCCAAAATGAGCCATCGGATGCTGCCGTCAGGCCATTTGGACCCCGAGCGCATCTGCGCCAGCACGGGCTTTCGGTCCGGCGACAATAGCGCGAGCGCCTCGGCGCGCTGCACCCGCCCACGTGGAAAAGGAACGCTCGTCTCAACCAGTGCTCCAAGCGGTGCGGGTCCCGCCGGCGATGCCACATGGATGGTGATGATTCCGGTCGCACGCCGTGGCGCAGGAGTAGGCTGGCCCAAGGCGGAGGCTCGTGCCATCGGGCCGAGGGAAGCTGCCGCGCCGGTTCCGAGCGTACGGCTCAGGAGCCTGCGTCTGGACAACTTGCTGCGTTCCTCTGGCATCTGCAATCCAGCCTATCCGCTTCGCGATTGCTGGTACAGCGGACCAAACTGGTCCGGGCGCACTGGCACGTACTCGCTTCCCAACCCTTTGACGATGCTTTCCGCCATGTCCAGGCTGGTGAGCCAGTTCGCCAGAAACACATGCAGGAAGGCCGGACGTTGCGGCGGGGTCCAGCGCTTGATCTCGTTGACCATATAGTACACAGCATCGCGGCGCGCCGACGGAGTGAACGTGAATGGGCCCGGCGGGCGATCGATCGCCCGAAAAACCGGGACACCCCCCACCACAGTGACGAGATTACCGAATGTGGTGATGCGACTCCTTCCGTAGTTAGCGAAGATCGCTGAAAGACCCGGGCTTTCCACCAAAAGATCCAGGCGTTCGGGCCGCATCTCCGCGTACGTCGCCATCACGGTAGCATCAAGTCGTTTGCGGTACGCATCCGAAGCGCGCACATAATCCCGCCAGATTTGCTCGCGCTCGGCCGGCGGGTAGTTCGCCGCGTAATCTTCTTCGTGAATGTAACCCAGGCCCGTAAGAGCGTTTAGGAAGCAATCGCCCGGGCGCGCGTGCCGGTAGTAGTAATCCAGAATGTCGGGTTGGCCATCCACCGCGCTCCCAGAGATCTGCCACCCTATCGGCACACTTCCATGTTGGGGGTCGTCGAAGAGTTTGCGGTAATAGTGCCGGTGGAAGTTCCAGCCATCTCCATCGGAGCGGATGAAAGCCAGATACACCTTGGCACGGTCTAGCTTCACCGCAGGAACGTTTTGCCGAAACGTTGCTGATGTGCCGGAATGAACCGAGAGGTTGCCGACAGTCGGAGAGTAGGCATCAAACGCTGTACATGCAGAGTATTTGGCGCACTGGCTGGTCAGGCGAACGCCGGGCGTCTCTCCGATGCCGCCCAGCTTGTCGCCGCTCGTTGGCCAGCCAAGGCACGGAATATTCGGCGGCCACTGCATCAGAATGTCGCGGGCAAACTTCAGTTCTTCTTCCGAGGACGCCTTTGGATTCCTTTCTTCGTCCTGGGGCCCTGAGATCCACAGAATCGGAATTTTGAACTCAACCAGATAGTCGCGCAGCGCCACCTCTTCGGGCGCGAGTATCGCAACGGCTTGGCGGGAGAGTTGTTCGCCCAACTGCGGGTAAGCCCATTTGTACGCGTCCAGGTCCTTCTTCCAACGAAACGTTCTCAAATCGAGACCCGTTGCGCTGGAGTCGGGACTCACTCCCATCGGAAGGCTGAACTGGTCGGCGATCGCCGGGGTGGCAACCAGGCCGCCGCGCACCGCTGCTAGCATGGTCGCGACGTTAACGCTCGCGGGGACCGTTGGGTCGGTGACGAACATCTGGGAAACTGATGGCAGGAAGCGCTCGAAAACCTGGCCGATCTCGGGCCACTCGATCTTGTCGATGTCACCGCGCTCCCGCAGCCAGTCCAGCCAGAGCTCGTCATAGCGATCATGAATGAGATAAAGCTGCGGCTGTGCCCGGTTCGCGATGCCTTGCAGGCATGAGAGCGCCAGTCTGAGATCCCAGGACCAGGAGGTCAGATCACTCGCGCGAAAGGCATACAGGGTACGCGCCGGCGGGCGGGATTTCGGGACGGCAGAATTTGGTTTCTGTGGTTGTGCGCCGGCATGGTACGCCATGACACCACCCAACGCGAGCCCCGACGTGCGCACGAATCGCCTGCGACTGATTTCCACGGCGCTCATGGCAATTTCTCTCCTGGCTTCAGGAAGGTGATTTTCTTTCGCGAGATGCCTCCCATGAAAAAACGCCCTGTCCGGCCCGCAATCTTATCTGTCTCTCCTTTTTCGGTCCCGATGACCTGCGGATACCAGCCATTGTTCAGTACTGAGGGTGAGACACTGGCGCCCGCCACCGCTTCCTGTATATCTGGCCGGTTTAGGATCATGACCGGCTTACTCCAGCCGGCGGGGTCTTCCAAATGCGGGTTGTAGCTGATGAAGATGCCATCTGCCGTGAGCTTCGTGTCCACGGCGTGGTTGAGGAGCATCACGTAAGTATTGAGATACGTGTTCCAGTGAACGGCCGGCCCCCAAAACATCGAGCCATATTCACGGTGATAATCACGCTCGGATGGAAAGACAGGCGTTACATGGCCCCACAGCGCGGGCTCGCTCCATTCGCCTTTGTGCCACTTCCAGACCTTTCCCACGGGATTGTCGCGGTCCGCCACGCGCATCCGCGCGGCCCAGACGCCTTGCTCGTCGACGCGTGGATCGTAGCTGGTTCCGAAGAAATAGAAGAACTCCCCCTTCGGGTCCGGAACAAAGGCGAAGTCGCCCGTACCGCCGGCGTCCCAGGGGCTCTGGGTATCGCACTTGATAGCGCACGGCTTGGCTTCGATGATGAAACCCAGGTCTTCCCAGGTCGCGCCGTTGTCTTGCGACCGCATCCATCCGATCTTGGGCATCGTGGGCAGATGGCGATTAGAGAAGCAGATCAGGTCGGGTTCGTAGTGATAGGCGGCGTAAAGGGTGCCGTCGGCGTCATCTTTCCAAGTGGCTTCGATCCAGATCGACAGCTTGTCGTCTAATCCTTCCAGGCGCGTGCGGATGCGATTGCTGAGATGGAAGAGATCCGGCCCGGAACTGCGCCAGGAATGCTCATAGGAATTGAAGACAAACAAGATCCCTCCATCCCAATGGAGCGGGCTGTTCGAGTCCGACTCCTGGTGCAGGTCTCTCTCGGGAACATCAACGCCGGGCAACATCAACAGGGGCGCATCGGAGAGGACCGCGGACGGCTGCTTGCTCGCCCCCACGCATGGCGCCACGAATGATGACGCAAATAAAGCGATGACGACGACTCGGAGGAAGTTCATTGAGCCTTCTCCCCAGGCTGATAGAACGTGACTTCGAATCGCGACATCCCGGTGAGGAAAATGCGCCCCGTCCGGCCGCAGATCTTGTCGGTCTCCCCCTTCGCTGTCCCGACGATTTGGGGATACCAGCCGCTCGAGAGCGTATCCGCAATCACAGTACCCTTTCCTGAAGGCCGCAACTCACCGTAATAGACGCCCTGCGGAACCACGAGCATTCCGCCGGCGGAAACGGAACCTATAGCGGTCCCATTCAGCATTTCCGGCCGGTCCAGCAACATCTGGGGCTTCGTCCAGCCGGTCGCGTCATCCAGGCGGTGGTTGTACGTAATGAAGATTCCGTCGTTGGTCAGTTTCGTGTCGATGGCGTGGTTCAGAACCATCACGTACCTGTTGAGGTACGTGTTCCAGTGGACGGCCGGCCCCCAGAACATAGTCCCATCCTTACGGTGATAGTCCCGGCGAGCCGGGAATATTGGCGTCAAATGACCCCAAATTCCAGGCTCGGACCACTCGCCTTTGTGGAACTTCATCACCTTGCCCGCCGGATTGTTGCGGTCGGCGTAGCGCATTCGCGCCGCGAAGATTCCCTGCTCGGCGAACTCCGAGTCGTAACTTGTCCCGAAAAAGTAGAAGTATTCTTTATTCTGATCTGCCAGAAACACGAAGTCGCCGGTACCGCCAGCATCCCAAGGGCTTTGCGTATCGCATTTGATGGCGCAAGGATTGGCCGAGATGATAAAACCCAGGTCCTCCCAGGTGGCACCGTTATCCCGCGAGCGTGCCCATCCGATCCTCGGCGCGGTAGGAAGATGGCTGTTGGCGAAGCAGACCGTGTGCGGCTCGAAATGATAAGCGCCGAACAGCGTGCCATCATCATCCTTCCAGGTGGCCTCGATCCAGAGCGGCATTTTGTCGTTGAGCTCACCCAGGCGCACGGAGATACGTCCACCCAGGTGCTCGATGTCGGGCCCGGAAGTGCGCCACGGATGACCGTAGTTGTTAAACAGATAGAGCGTGTCGCCATCCCAGTGCAGCGGGTTATTCGAGTCCGCTTCGTGCAGCAGGCTGCGTTCGGGCACCTCGACTCCGGGCATCTGGATTAACTGAGCCTCGCGAACAACAAAGGAAGGGACATCAGGGGACGCTCCAGGACCGGCGGCACCCTGCGCAAACGCCGCTGCGGCCAGCCCGGTCGTAATCCATAGAACCAGAAGCCACGACTTGATGAAATGTTTCATCGTGGACAGGTTAGGTCGCTTACAGGGGAAAAGTCAAGGTTTTTCTGAACGGGCGGCACACCGCAATGGGCCAGATGCGTGGATACTGCTTACTGACTATTGCCGTTTTCCACAATGGAGCTGTCGCGGGCCAGAGGACGCGTCGTACCGCGTTTGACCAGGCTGGTGGGGATGACTATTTCGGGCAGTCGTTTGCCTGGGAACTTCAACTTATCAATGGCCATTCTGGCGAGGTGCCGTCCCAAAGCAAACTTATCGACGCGCACCGTCGTGAGGGGGGGGACCTTGAATTGCGCCTGGTCCTCATCGTGAAAGCCCACCAGGCTCACATCGCCAGGCACCGTCAAACCGTGCTTCTGCAGCGCATCCCATGCGCCATACACGATGTCATCATAGCCGGCAAATACCGCAGTGACAGGACTAGAGCTCTGCAGAATAAGCTCCATGCAGGCATACCCGTTTGCGTAGTAGTTCTCCGAAAGAGCGACCGTTTGTCCGCGAGGCTCAAGACCGGACTCGCGCATCGCTTGTGCATAGCCGTCGTAGCGCACCTGATACCACGGCAGCGAACAATCCGCGATGTACCAGATGTCGCGGTGTCCCAATTGAATCAAGTATTTCGCAGCTTCGTACGAGCTGCTGAAGTCATCCCAGCCGACGTGGTCGAAGGGTTGGCGCGGGCTTTTGCTGATGAACGTGTTCCGGAAGAGCACATAGGGAACTCCGAGCTCCTCTAGGCTGTCGGTAAAGTTCTCGTAGTTGATGCCGGCCAGGATCAGACAGTCCGCTACGCCGTGGCTTCGCAGAACATTCGGCAGTTTGAGGTCCGCCCGCTTTGTCTCGCCTGAGTAGTTGTAACGCGCAAACATGACATAGTAACCCTCTTCGGCGCAGTATTCCTCGACACTCTGCAGCACATCAGAGTGGAAGGCATGAAGCAGCTGGCGGTTACTTTGAATGAAGGAAATGACGGGCGTGGAGTTCTGCACGAAGCTCCGCGCGCGGGCATTGGGTCGATAATTCAGGTCCTTGATGGCCTTTTCGACGCGCTGGCGGAGTTTTTGATCGACATCGGCGTACTCATTAATTACACGCGAGACGGTGCCAATGGCGACCCTTGCCCTTTTTGCAACGTCTTTGATCGTTACCGCCATCTCGCCTAATCCACGACAGTCAGGTCTTGTGAAACATTACATCAAAACTTTAACTGGCTTGGGGTCCAACGTCAAGTGAGTGGGTGGGGTGGCGTACAATCGCATTCTGGGTCGTGTTTCAATGACATAAGATACGGGAATACTATTGACATCGCTACGGCAGGCTGATATGTTCGGGCTGTCGGGTGAACCGTTTCATGAAGCTAACGATCGATCCCGCGGGTCAGAGGTTGCCATGATGCCGGAGCCGACGATCATAGCCGATTACGGTGATCTCTGTGGTGAATGCCCGGTCTGGGACGCTGAGAGTGGCTTCGTCTATTGGATTGACTGCGTCGGTCTGAAGTTCCTGCAATACGATTGGCGTACGCGGGAACACCGCATTGTTAGACAGAGCCTGCCTGTGAATGGCTTCCGCCGAAACCGTCGGGGTGGGTTCGTGATCACGAACAATGATGGTGTCTGGCTGTGGGAAGCCACTGGTGAGCCGCAACTCGTCACCCCGGATGCGGAGGGCCCCCGCTGCCCGTTGAACGACTGTGCGGCCGACGCCGCTGGCCGTCTTATCGCCGGCTCCTATTTCTACAATCCTGCTGGAGCGTACGAACTGGGTAAGCTGATCCAAGTCGGAACCGATGGCAAGGCCGTCGTACTCGACGAGGGCTTCCACCTTTCCAATGGCCTGGGCTTCTCCCCAGATGAGCGAACACTGTACTTCGCGGATTCAGTCGCCCGGTTGATTTACGCGTACGACTATGACGTCGCCACCGGGTCCGCCGGTAACCGGCGCGTCCTCGTGCGGGTGCCCCGGGAGGAAGGGCTTCCGGATGGCTTGGCTGTGGACGCCGAGGGTTTCGTCTGGTCCGCACAATGGTACGGGAGCTGTGTCGTTCGATATGACCCGGACGGCAACGTCGAACGCCGCATCCAAACTCCCGCGAAGCAGACCTCTTCGCTCGCGTTCGGAGGGCCGAACTTGACCGATATGTTCATCACGTCGGCCGGTCAGTCTGAGCCTATGCCCATCATGCCGCCAGGATACGATCCGACGGCTGGATACTTCGGTGGCGCGCTCTATCATGTGAACCTGGGCATCCGGGGCCAGTTGCAGCACATGGCGAACATCACTCCGCACAGTTGAAAAGCCTTGTCCCATGCCTGATACCACCGAGTTCAAAACCATCGCTCGAGCAGCAGCGGACCTGCTCCTAGCCCATCCGTGGAAGCTGTGGTTCTGGGGGGATTCGATTGGGCTGGAGGGATTGCTCGATGCCGCCGAACTCACAGGCGATCAGAAATATCTCGGCTTTGTTCATGGTCTGTTTAAGGGCTGGCTTGCGCGCGAGCGACATAGAAGCGAGTTCGACTACACCGCGCCCGGCGTCGCTTTACTCCGCGCGTATGAAAAATCGGCTGATGTCGCTCTGTTGGATGCAGCCAAGCGGCATGCAGAGTACCTCGCTGCTTTTCGCAGGACCAACGGGGGTGCTTACGTGCGGTACGAAAACGCCGCCATTGAACTGCCGCCCGAGTTGCCGGCCGACCACCCTGATCTCCATCTCGTCGTTCGTGCAGCGGATCAGGTGAGGAATGGTGGCCCTTGTGTTTTCGTGGATTCGGTTCATTTTGACGGGCCCTTCTTTGCCAAGCTGTATCAGGTGACAGGCGACGAAAAATACTGGCGCTTGGCGCTTGACAACATCGTGCCTCAAGTAGACCTGCTGTACGATCCGAACGACCGCCTCTTCCATCATTTCTGGATCGAGAGCGCCGGCACCCGCAACGGCGTCGCCTGGGGCCGGGGTAACGGCTGGGGACTCCTCGGCGTCGTCGAGACACTGGAGTTTCTCCCGCCGGACAAGCTCGCCGGAACATGCCTGATCGAGGTACTGCGAGCGGTTGCCGAACGCCTGAGTGATTTGCAGGACTCCGGCGGGGGTTGGCACACCGTACTTAACGATGCTGACTCGTACATAGAGACGTCCATCGCCGCCTTTGCGGTGGACGTGTTTGCGCGCGCGATCGAGCAGTCGTGGCTCCAACCGGAGATATATTTTCCTGTTATTGAGTCCGCGATGGAGTTCTTGCTGCGCCGCGTGCGTTCCGACGGCCTGCTGGAAGGCGTCTCCTATGAGACTTTCCCCAGTACACGGGTCGAGCATTACTGCCGCATGCCGCGCGGCGGTATGGTGCCGTGGGGCCAGGGCCCCCTGCTGACCGCGCTAAACTCGTACGTTCGGTTACTCGACTTCATGAGAGTAAACGGCACCCTGTCGGAAAGGACCGTCTGGAATGCGCCTTGACGACAGAGTCGCGTTAGTCACCGGCGCGGCCATGGGCATCGGCGCCGGAATTGCGCAGCGATTTTCCGAAGCTGGGGCAACCGTGGTTGTCTTCGATATAAATGGCGAACGCGCGGCCGGGACCGTGAGGGCGCTGGCGCCTGGGCGGGCGAAAGCGATTACCGGCGACGTCTCGTGTGAAGCGGACGTTCGTTCCGCCGTCGACGAGACCGTCAGAGAATTCGGAGCACTGGATGTACTCGTAAACAATGCCGGAATCGAAGTGCCGGGCCAAGTCGTCGATCTCACTTCTGCCGATTGGGATCGTCAGCTGGGTGTCAATCTCAAGGGCGCCTTCTTTTTCTCCAAGTACGCCATCCCGCATATGCGGACGCGGAAGCGCGGTGTAATCATCAATATTTCCTCGGTCCACGCGTTTGTCTCGTACGCTGGCAATGCCGCGTACGATGCATCTAAGGCCGGCCTGATCGGGCTGACGCGTACCCTGGCTCTCGATCACGGAAGTGATGGAATTCGTGTGAACGCCATCTGTCCTGGGTACATTGACACGCCGCTCATGGACGCGTGGCTAGCCACGCTCTCCGATCCGGAAGCTACCATGCGCCAGGTGCTAAGTTTCCATCCGCTTGGCTGCATCGGCACACCGCGCGATGTGGCCGAAGCCGCCCTTTTCCTCGCCTCGGACGCCGCTTCGTTCATCTCCGGTACCTGTTTAGTCGTCGACGGCGCCATGACGGCCTCAGGCCACTAGGGAACCATGCGAGTCTCGCCCCGAGCTGCCACCGACACTGGCCTCCTAGTCCTGGTCAATGCCATGTGGGCCGCTCAGTATCCGGCCTATAAGACGGCTACGACGCAGATCGGCCCCGTCACCCTGAGCGTCTGGACGTTTCTGATTGCGTCTGCAGTGCTGGCGCCGTTTCTCATTCGGGAGCACCGTGCGGCAGCGAAGGCCCATTCTGGGAACTCGCTTTCAGTGGGCGCGGCATGGGGCAATTTTCTACTTCTGGCGCTGCTCGGCCTGGTGCCGGCATCCGTCATACTAGCGTGGGGCACAGCTCTTTCCAGCGCTTCAAACGCCGCGCTGCTGTACCTTACGGTGCCGATCCTCACTGCTGTGCTTGCCATCGGAATCGTCGGCGAGAGGATGAGCCCGGTACGCTGGCTGAGCCTGGCGTTGTCACTGGCAGGAGTGCTCATCATCTCCGGCTTCGACTGGCGACATGCCGATTTCCGAAGCACCAGGTTCTTCGCCGGTAACCTGCTTGTTCTGGTGGCGTGTGCCGCCAGTGCCTTCTACAACGTGTACTCAAAAAAGCTGCTGCGTCGGTTCACGCCCCTTGAGGTGCTCGTATTCGGCTATTTGCTGACGGCCGGCATTAGCTTGCCTCTGGTGCCATCGATCGAGCCATTCTCTCTGGCCTCCGTGCGCGCCTACACAGCCGCAACTTGGACCGCCGTTCTGGTCTTGAGCGTCTTCAGTTGGGGCCTGGCCATGGTGCTGTGGATGTATCTGCTGAAGCGCCTGGACGTCAGTCAGGCTTCGGTTTCCATTTACCTGTTGCCGTTCCTGGGCGTCCTTCTCTCCGCCATCACGCTGAACGAAAAAATCACCAAGACCATGGTGTTAGGCGGACTGGTTACCCTGGCTGGAACAATTCTCATTACATCCGCCGAGTCTACGACTGGCGCGGAGCCCGTGGGGTCCTCATCATGAAGATAGCGAAGATTGAATGCCTTGAGCTGCGTGCGCCGCAAGCCAACGCCGCCGACTGTGACGGCGCCGTTGATACGGCGGTCATCCGTGTAACCGCCGACAACGGAGTCTACGGCCTTGGGGAAACCGATGCGCCCCCAAACGCCATCGCCGCTCTGCTCGAAACTCCCTCCGCGCACATCTGGAGCATGAGCATTCGTGACTTACTGCTAGGCGAGAACCCGATCGAGGTTGAGCGGTTGTGGGACAAGGTATACGAAGGCACCATCTATCATGCTCGACGCGGCCTCGGCGTCATGCTGATGTCCGCCATTGACAACGCGTTGCACGATCTTCGCGGCAAGCTGCTGGGCGTTCCGGTTTATCAGTTGCTTGGTGGGGCGGTCAGGGATCGCGTCACGCCCTACCTGACGCTGTTTCCCAGCATGCCACAGGGCCGTTCGTGGACGGAGATGAAGAACGCCTGCGTCACCCTGATGAAACAGGCGGTCGCCGCAGACTACCGTGCGGTCAAAATGGAGATGCTGTTCTACGATCTAGTGAGCGACCGCGAGATGGTTAAGTTCATCCATGAATGCCGCGAAATCGTAGGCGACGACCGTGAGTTCATGATCGATGTGGGCTACCGCTGGAAGAACTCAAACGACGCGCTGTGGGTCTTGCGGAATGTGGAGGACGCAAAGCTGCTGTTTGTGGAAACGCCTGTACACACCGACGACCTTGACGGCCTGGCACGTTTAGCGGACGGAACCACTACACCCGTGGCAGTCGGCGAGTTTCTGCAAACCCGCCACGAGTTTCGCGAACTGATGGACCGGGGACATTGCGACGTCATCCAGCCAGACTTAGGCCGAGTTGGCGGCTTGACCGAAGCCCGGCGGTGTGCTGCCATGGCGGCTGAACGCGGCATCCGTTGTATTCCGCACGCCTGGAAGACGGGTCTAACCGTCGCTGCCACGCGACACTTCGCCGCTGCCGTGCCCAACTGCCCGCACACCGAGTTCTTCCATCACGATTTCTTCCCCTCCTTCCTGCGTTCGAAGCTCGCCGAGCCCGAACCCGATCTGCGAGACGGTCGGTGGGCGCTTCCCAACATGCCCGGCCTTGGCGTAGACCTGAACCAGGATGTGGTCAAGCAGTGCCTGGTCCGGCCGCCGACCGTGATTCAATAGCGCGATCATGCCTGGGTGTTCATTTCGCGAGCATGTCATTGGCCGTGGCTTTCGTGCGCTGACCATTGAGAACGATTTCGTCTCGGTGACGCTGCTTCCGGAAAAAGGGGCCGACATCTATTCGCTGCGCTACAAACCGCGCAATCTCGATGTTCTCTGGAAATCACCGTGGGGCTTGAAGCCCCAGGGGGCCGGTGTGCCGTCATTTGGCGCGAGCACTGAGACGGCTTGGCTCGAGAACTACGAAGGCGGCTGGCAGGAGATCTTTCCGAACGGTGGTGACGCTTGCGTCTACAAAGGTGCTGCCCTGAATTTTCACGGTGAGGCATCGACCTTACCGTGGGACTACACCGTTCGCCAGAACAGCGCCTCCGCCGTTACCGTCGATTTCTACGTCCGGTTGTACCGCAGCCCGTTCTTGTTGCGCCGCTCCGTCACTGTTGAGAGCTCGCTGCGAGCGGTGCTTCTCGAAGAGGTCATCGAAAACCAGGGTGAGGAAGATCTGCATTTCATGTGGGGCCATCACCCCGCATTCGGGTCTCCCTTTCTGGACGGCGGATGCCGGCTGTACGTGCCAGCCCGCAAATTCCTGACCCACGATGTCGAGATCAGCCCCCACAGCCGCGTCGCGCCGTCTGTATCGGGCCCATGGCCGGTGCTGAGCGGAAAAAACGGCTGCGCGGTTGACCTCAGTATCGTGCCGCCTGCCAGTGAATGTGTGACTGAGTTTGGCTACCTATGCGACCTGGAGGAAGGTTGGTACGGGCTTGTCAACCAGGCCCTGGGATTTGGGGTGGGGATGGCATGGAGCAAAGAAATCTTTCCTTACCTCTGGTTCTGGCAGGAACTTCGGGGCAGTTTCGGGTACCCGTGGTATGGAAGCTGTTACGTCATGGCTGTCGAGCCGTTCAACAGCATACCGGGCAGCGGTCTCACGAGGGCAATTGCAAGCGGCACGGCGCCTATTCTGCGCGCTGGCGGCAAACTCGAAGCACGGCTGTCTGCTGTGTTCTTTGATGCCGGCGAACCGCAATCGATCTCGACTGATGGGGTTGCCAAGGTGCGATGTGTTTGATGCCGGCTCAGGACGGCTAGCGGGTCTGAATGATCGAATAAGGCACAACCCGCACCGGCCCCAGCAGACCGGAAGGCAGGGGGGCGGGTATTGTGGCTTTCTCTTGCGGCAACGGGAATCGCAGCGGATCGAGTCCGGTGTAATCCGGTGTTGGCGCGCCAAGAACCCTGTTGACCAGCAGGTTCGTGATGTCAACAGAAATAACATTACGTCCTGGCTTCGCCCACCTTGTGATGTCGATGTGGTGCGGAAGCTTCCAGCAGGCTCCGGCTGGGTGTCCGTTAATCGACACTTCGGCGATTTCGCGCACTGCGCCAAGGTCAAGCCAGAGACCGCGGTCCGTGCCGACGGCCGCTGCCGGCAGATCGACTTCTGTCCGATAACTTCCCCGCCCGGAGTAGAAGCGGTACCTCGGAATCTCCGTCCAGGATTTGAGAAAGTGCAGGCTGGACTCGTCGTTTCCAATGCGCAGAGTCCATCGATGATCGAGCACGATAGGGGCGACAGGGATCGTCACATTCCGTTCCACGCGCCCATTTGCGGTTTCGATAAAGTACCGGCCCGGTTCCGCCAGCCGTCCCATCCAGGTATTCCGTGCCGTGTCGAAGTCGAGGTTCTCGACCGGAACATTGGTGGCGTGGATTGGAGCAGTGACTTCTGTGCCGTCAAACACTACAAGAATCGAACCGTACGGTTCGAGGTGAACACTTACTTCCGTTCCATCCCGAGTCTTTCGGGACAGGGGTGCATCGCTAACCGCGCCGGCCATGGCGTCCCAGAACTGTGGGGTGGCTTTTCCATCGCGGAAAATGGCTTTGAGCGTTTTGCCAGCGGGCGATGTGTTTGCAAGAAAATAGATGTCGCGTTCGCCGTCGCCGCGATGCACGAACGCCACATCGGCATCAGCCCTTTCGAAGCGCACTTCAGGACCGAGCGAGGCGAGCACCCGGCCCAGTTCATCGGTATCGTCCGGCACGTAGATCGCAATTCCACGTCCATAATCGTTTCTTCGTGTTTGGTTGCTCGGACCGCCGCCAAAAAGTTCCGCAATGAGACGTTGGACCCGAGAGTAGTTCGCGTCACGGTCCTTCAACCCATACGCCGCGTCTGGCAATCTCCGCGTCGCAATCAGCACCCCACCAGAACGGCAAAAATCCGCGAGATGCTCCAGGATTGGCAGCGAGATGCCGCGCAACTCGGGCAGAATCACAATGCGGTAAGAGACGTCGCCGACCTCCAGCCGCCCGGCGGAGGTCTTCAAGCCTGGCTGCAGGATACTGCGATCAAAGCCATCAAACGAGTAGCCGGCGGTCATGATCGTCTTAAGCACGGCCGACTCTGCCTGGTACGCGGAAGGAAGCCCGAACTCCTGGACCGGCTTGTCGCCGGAGAGCCTGAATTTGGTGGACATGTACAGATTCAGACCCTCACCTTCGCCGACCGGCTGCTTCGCCATCACATCGTCCTCCGGCAGGTACACAGCCACGTCTACGCGCGGCGTCCCCAGGCTCATTGCGTAGCTGGTGCGGCGTACGTAACCGGCGAGAAGACGGAAGTACGGCCACCAGGAGTTGTTGTCGTTCAACATGATCGAGGCGTAGTAGCCCCAGCCCGGCACGCCCGCTGCCGGCGGCGAATATCCGTAACCGTGCGCGACCAGCCGGTTGATACCGCAAGCGAACAGCAGATCGGAGCCGAGCTTCACATCCTGAAGGGTCGAAACGTAGCGCGGGAATCGCAACCATGTGTATGCCTCGGCCGATACCACACGTTTTCCATATTGGTGGGCCGCGGAACTCGCCCACCGCGAAGCCACGAACGTTTTCCAGTCATAACTTTCGCCCATGGGGTATTCGATGTCGACAAAACTGGTCATGTCTACAGGAGGGATCCCGTAGGATTCCGATTGCAGCATGACGCCGTGCTTTGCGCACCATTTGTGAAGCGGGCGGACGTAGTTGTCCAATGCCAGTTCGCTGACGGTACGCCAGAAATCGTATCGGACATCTGCGGTCCGAGGCCCAGCGTCCGTAACGAGCACCGGCAGATAATGCTTCAAATCGTAGCCGCGGCGCTTCGAGAATTCCGACAGGAAGCCAGGCGTCCACTCTTCGTTGAATACCTCGAGGCTATCCGAATGCAGGGCTCCGAGATTGCGCGCACCCGCCGCGGCCACCAGCTTGTCCGCGACATCGTCAAGAAACCAGTTGAGCGCATGGGCGTTCAGGTGGTCCAGAACGAGGCCCTCTGCTCCGAGCGATGCGCGTTTGACTCGCATGCCCGTCGGACTGTCGATGAACGTCATCAACAGGCGCCCGCGCGAAATTGGAACACTCACGCCGCGAGAAATTTGTTCGGTGACGTCGACCGCCGTTTCCAGATCAACCGCGCTCTCATTGCCGTCGATCAGCAGCGCTGCCTCCAGCTTTTCACCTGGTTTCAGGCACGGGAGACTCCCCGAGCCGACGGGCGGATGCTCGACCATTTCGACACGCAGCCGCCGCGCCCCAAGTTCCGGCGTAATCTGCGGCCCTCCGAATGGCCATCCCGTGCCAATCACCAGGTCCACCCTCAGGCCGAGGTCTCGGGCCTTGCTCACAGCATGTCCCAGGACATCGAGGAACTCCGGAGAGAGATGCCGCAGGTTCTTGATACCGAGTTGCGGGTTATCGGCGCTAATCGGGTACACGGGATAAATGAGAACCGATGCAATTCCCGCGCGATGCATCACGTCGAGTTCGCGATCCACCTCCACTTTCGTTACTGCGGGACCGAACCACCACCAATACACGCCCATTCCGTACCTGGGCGGTGGATCACGGAACTCATCCGCCCAGTTGGAGGCTCTGAGTGAAGCGATCAGACATATCGACAGCAGCAGGCAGGCGGTCCGTAAAGTCATGCTGGAAGAAATCGCAGACATCTAGAAATCCGTTGTCGAGAGAACCAGTCTATATAGCAAGCTCCACACCAATGGAGGGTCCAGTGTCCACGCCGTGTGAATCCGCCGTGTCCCGGCTGCAAATCAATAGGCGGGATCTGTGTCGCATCCTTGCAGGCGTACCGTTTTTGCAGTTCGCATCGGCACAATCCGGAAGCTACAGATTTGAGCGAGGCGACGGCGACGCTCTTGAGTGGACGATCGGCAACCAGTCCTTCGCCCAAACGCTGAGCTTCAGCCGGGGCGGCCTGTTCTGTATCGCTCTCCGAGATCTCCGAACGAACCGCGAGTGGATTCACCCGTCGAGGAACTCGGATGAGTTTCTGGTCGCACTGGGTGGGTCCGTAACCGTTACAGGTAAAACTGGATGGACATACGCATCGCATCGCCAGGACAAGGCCGGAGTTGACTGGCAGGAGCTGGCAATCACCGTACGGTCCGCTGAGCAGGGTCTCAGAGTCACGAGGATCTATCGGTGGCATAACGTGCTGCCCATCGTTCGCCAGTGGACGGAGGTGGAAAACGAGTCGAGGGCCCCGCGTGAGATCAGTCAGATCGACACCTTTCGGCTGCTCGTCGCGCCCGTGCCTGAGCCGCTCGAGTTGCGGTGGATGAACAACTTCGGCCGCGCCATGGTGCCCAACCCGGGCGACCCCATCCACTACCGCAGCATCGACGACAACGTGGATCAGCTTGTTCGCACCGGCCCCTACTCGCCGGATTGCGCATGGTTCAGTTTGAGCGCGCCGGCGTTGAATGAGGGTCTGGTGGGCGGGTGGGAGTGGTCGGGTCCGATGGCCGTCGGGTTTGGCGGCTCTGAAGATCCGTGCCTTATCCATGGTGGGTTGGACCCTGGGGGCATGCGGGAGCCGCTGGTGCCAGGCGGCGCTGTGAAGTCGCCGGTCGGATGGTACGGCTTCTATGAAGGCGACCAGGATGACGCCGCAGCACTTTGCCACGAACTTGTGCGGCACTCGCTCGGACCACCGCTGCCGGCGACCAACTTTCCATGGGTTGGCTACTGTACGTGGGCGACTGCCATCGACGAAGCCAGGAACCCGTTTAATGAGCCCGGTACGCACCCGTGGTTTCCGACCGAGAAGAATGTTCTGGCGCAGGTTCAGGCCGCGGAGGAACTCGGCTGTGAGCTGTTCCTTTGGGACTATGGTTGGTTCCCACGCGTCGGCGACTGGTGGTTCGATGCGTCTCGGTTTCCGCAAGGACCGAAACGGGTGGCCCAAGCTGTGCATGAGCGGGGCATGAAACTGGGCCTCTGGTTCGGCTTCGGTAACGCCACTGATGAATCGCGCGTGGTCCGGGAACATCCGGACTGGCTGGCCGAGTATAACGGCAAACCCATTCCCGACGATTTCTTCATACGGACAGGCGCATCGACCTGGAAGACCAGGATCCTCTGCCTCGCTCACAGGCCCGCTCGTGAGTGGGTGAAGGTACAGCTTGCGAGGACCATCGAAGCGGCCGCACTGGATTGGCTTAAACACGACTTCGATCTGATCACTATTTGCCAGTCCCGGTACCATACACATACACCAGGAGACGGTCGCATCGCTGCCTGCGAAGGCTTCTACGAGATCATGGATTTCGTGCGGTCGCGGTACCCGAACTTGGTTTGCGAGCATTGGATGAACGATAGCGCCACACCTGACTTCGGCGTATTGCAGCGGCACCACGTGCAGTTGATCGGCGATGCGTATCAGGCGTTCTCCTTGCGACAGATGGTGTACGGACATTGCCAAATGTTCCCGCTGGACAGGCAGCACCGCTATCTGCGCCTGGAAGACTCCGCAGGCGATCTGACCAACACGCTGCAAAGCTCGATGATCGGGGGGCCGTGGACGCTGTTGAGCGACCCGCGCCTGCTCGACGCTGATCGAAAAGAGATCCTGAAACGTGAGATCGAACTCTACAAACGTTTCAGGCCCTTGTTCGCCAGCGCCAGAGTCTATCGCCTCATCGGGCGGCCACATCCCCGCGGGTGGGATGCCACACAACTCTGGGACGAAACGCGGGGCGAAGGAATCGTTTACGTGTTCCGCAGCGAGCACCCGTCGCCCATTCATCACATCGTGTTAAGAGGACTCACCCACGAAACAAAATACCGGGCAGATTATATCCGGACCGCGCGGAGCGTCGAACTTGTAGGAAGCATTCTCTTAGCGGAAGGCTTGCCGGTGGACCTTCCAGAGCCCGGCACTTGCGAACTCATCAGCCTTCGGCGGGTCTGATCGTGCCGCTTCGTCAGAACACGAACCTCAGTCCGAATTGCATCGCGCGAGGATCTGTTTGCACGTTAGTGATCTTTCCAAATTGGCAGCCGAACTGGTGAATCAGATCTGTGGATCCGTCGGCATTCGGCGGCAAACACCACGCGGTATTCGGCTCGCCTAGATTCTGGTGATTCAGCGTGTTTAGGGCGTCGTAGCGAAACGTGAGGCTCCGCGATTCTTTGATCTTCCATTCCTTGGAGAGCGATGCGTCCAAGTTCCAGAAACCGGGCCCGCGTCCAGAAGGCGGACGGAGGCCGGAGTTGCCGTACACCCAGTAGCTGTCGATAGTGTCGGGATTGAACGACGCGCCATTTGGATACACGCCGTTGGCGAGCGCGTAGTTAAGGTTGGGATCCAGCCCCCAGGTTGGCTGAAGAGCGGCTGCGTTAAACCACTGGTCTTCTCGTTGGGCCTTGGTTTTGCTACCGCGGCCCGCGCCGAGATTGCCCACGGCATTGCAGTATTTGCTGTAGACGCCGTTGTACGGGCACGTGAAGGCTAACGGAACACCGCTCTGGAAATTCCAGTTCTGCGAGATCTTCCAGCCACCGAAGGCTTTCTCCGCAAATCCGTGACCGGATAGGAAACGTTTGCCTTTTCCAAACGGCAGTTCATAGGTGGCCGCGAGATTGAGGACGTGTGGCGTGTCGTCGGGAGCCAGCGCGTCATAGCGTTTCCGGTTATCGTAGTCGTCTGCGTTGGTATGCGTGTAGCCATCGGCTGAGCCGCCGCCTGCCGCGCCGGGCACCCATGCAATACGTCCCACGCCTTTCGTACCGCCCGAGGTCGGTCCCAGCGTATTGGCCACCAGTGCGCCCAGTCCCTCGCTCACCATGTTCTTCGAATAGGTGTAGGCGGCGATGAGGTTCAACCCTTGCGAATACCGCTTCTCAACGCGCAATTGGGCCGAATTGTACCGGTTGTAGCCATCGGGCGCCATCATGGCCGCAATTCCCGAGTATTCCGGGTAGGGCTCGAAGGCGTACCAGCCTGAGCACATGGCTTTGTTGGTAGTCGGATCAACGCTGCACCCATATCCGGGTGCGAGAGTGGCAATAGCAGGATTCAGCGGGTAGTTGAGGTTGATCTTGCTTCGCAGCGATTCCAGGACGCTGGTGGGAACGTTGTTCAGGGCTCGAACCTCGTCACCCGCAAGATGCAAACCGTGCGAACCCACATAACCGGCATTAATCACCCAGCTTCCAGGCAGTTCACGCTGGATGAAGAAGCTCCACGTTTCGACGTACGCATCTTTGGGTGGCTTCAGAAAGGTTGCTACCCACGTGCCAAGATCCTGTGCGTTGCTTTTTGCGTTTGCGGAGAGGTCGGGTAACGCAAGTGTCGGGGCAGGTTGGCCCAGGACAAAACTCGGTGTCACGCCGTTGGGATAAGGGTCGCTGGTCGGGACGCTTACCGGGACCCAGTTGCCCGCTGAACTGAAGGCACCATTGTCCTGACCGAATACGGCAGAACCGCTGTTGCTATACACGATACCAAAGGCGCCTCGGATAACCGTCTTGGCAATTGGTGACCAAGCAAACCCGAAGCGCGGGCCCAAGTCACCCTTGTTGGCCGGGTATAGATCTCGGCCCGGATGGTTCGGCGTGCCCATGTAATCCAGCCGGCCCATGTAGGCCGGGATGTCCGGATTCGGCTCGTTGAAGTTCATCACGGCGAGCAGGTTGTGGCGCTCGCGGATCCAGCCGTAGACATCCCATCGGAGGCCGTAGCTTAAAGTAAGATTTGGCCGGATACGGAATTCGTCCTGAACAAATAGGGAGTAATCGTCGTTGGTCTGCCAGGGATCAGCCTGTACGGCGGTGTTGGGTTGGCCTTTATCTACCCAGCCAAGCAGAAAAGTCGCCAGACCGCTGCCGCCCAGCCCAGACACGGGATCGTTAGTTGCGTCTGTGCCAAATGAAAGGTTGTAGCCCAACGCCGACTTGTTGAATAGATTGTTCCGCCGGAACGCAAATCCCCCTTTGATAGTGTGTTTTCCGAGAACCTTGGTGATGTTGTCCGAAAACGTGTATTCTTGCTGCCCCATTGACAAGCTCGATTGATATGGCAGCGGGCCCCACATCAAGCTATCTACTGAGATTGTCGGCACGGATTGCAGGGGATCGAACAGCCAGAAGTTCATGCCTTGAACTGCTTTCTTGACGGCCGAGTTGCCGGTCACGCTGTCGGGATTGGGCAGAGCAATGAGCGGCTGCCGCCCGAACGACACTCGTGCTTCATTGACCAGCGTCGGAGTAATCGAGGAGGTCAATCCTAGAATGGCAAGCTGGTTGCGGGCGTCGAACGGCTGCGCTCCCATAACACCGGTCTGCAACTGCGCGGTGGGGCCGTTCCAGGGATATCGGAAGTTGTCGTAGTGGCTGGGGTTATAGAGCCAGTCGACAAACAACGAGTGCTTATCGGAAATCCGGTGATCAATCTTGACGGAAACATTGTGCGTGGTCATCCCGCTACCCACAGCCCCGATGTAATTGTTGCATGTAATACCACAACCGCCCGGCCCCTGCTGGAGCGGATCGACAAAGTTCGGATTCGGAATCGATGCTAGATAGAACTTCGCCAGAGAATTGATTCTGCTGGCGGGAATAACCGGTGTCGGAAAGTACTGCCGATGCTGGTAACCATTGGCATCCGGAACGGTGGTCGTCCACGGATCGTACAGGCAATTGCTGGCGCCCGCCGCCGGATTACAGACCGCCGCGAAGGCCGGATCGCCACGAAAATCGCCATTCTTCTCGGCTGGCAGCGGAACCGTCAAGATGCGGTTGACGTTTTCGTGCAGGATGGAAACATCCTCGGAGACAAAAAAGAACGTGCGGTTGCGACCGTTATAGACTTTCGGAATATAGACCGGACCGCCAAACGTGCCCCCGGGGGCGTTGTAGTTAATGCGCGGTTGCAGGAACGGATTCCCATTCTCGTCGCGGCGCGCAAACGGGTTCGTGGCGCTGAAGAACGAGTTGCGGCTGTAGGAATACAGGCTGCCGTGGGGCTGGTTGGTGCCGGACTTCAGTACGACGTTCACCACGGCACCGCTGGTGCGCCCGTACTCGGCGGCTAAGCCATTGCTCACGAGGTTGAATTCGGATACGGCGTCGGGTGACGGGTTGACTACGGAGCTTTCTGCGCCAACCGTGGCATTCAGCGAGCCTTCGAGATACCAGCCGTTAGCGCCTGCCTGGCTTCCGTTCACACTGATGCTCGATCCGACCAGGTGCATGGGGTCCGGAAAACCGCCGAACTGGCTATTGAATCCGAAAACAGCCCCGGAAGGACCAGCGGACTGAATCACGCCGGGGATGAGCTGAACCAACGTCTGAATGTCGCGTCCCTGAATCGGCAGGTCTTCGATATAGCGTGTCTCGATCG
>Ga0335069_10000878_pt1 | contig 48345 bp, 36 predicted proteins | sample Lox_Sample_11_FD_206714 | JGI IMG/M metagenome (GOLD analysis project Ga0335069, IMG submission 206714) | Soil microbial communities from Loxahatchee National Wildlife Refuge, Florida, United States - Lox_Sample_1.1 | ecosystem: Environmental > Terrestrial > Soil > Wetlands | place: USA... | reverse complement strand
GGTAGACTCACGGGTGAGAGCGAACGCGAGGAGCTCGAGCGGCTGCGCGGCGAAGTGGTGGAGCTGAGGGCCAAGCTCCAGGCAGGCTCCTGGATCCGGTGAAGGTTCGACGTTCCCTTCGACTGGATCAGGAGGGCTTGCGAGTGAAGAGCGTGGTATGCGCGTACCACGCGGGCGCGTCGACCGCGGCCAGGCGCTCCACGAGGGCGCGAGAACTCGGCTCGTCCTTGACAAGGCCGTGCTCGGCGAACAGCGATTCCCAGTAGGACGACGGCTGCAGATTGATGTGATCATCGCCGAGTTCACCGGGTCCGGAAGCCGCGAAGATCACGCCTCTTTCCGCCGCAGCGCTCAGCATCGTCACCAAGCCGCGCGCGGCGCGCTTCGGAAGGTGCTCGGCGACCTCGATGCAGAGTACATGGTCGAACGTACGATTCAGCCGCAGCGGCTGGCGCAGATCGGCCTGGAACACGAACACGGACCGGGGGCACATGGCGACACCGTGCTCGCTCCCTTCGCACCCGAACGCGGGCACACCCAGATCGGCGAAGGCGCCGAGCAACGACCCACGACCACATCCGAACTCGAAGACGGAAGCGGGCCCGACCACGTCGCGGATGACATACGCAATCCGTTCGGCTGCGACAATCGTCTGACCGCAGGCGGAGCCGGTGTAGAAATCGGGTCCGTAGATCGCGCTCGGAGAGAATCCGAATCGCTGGGAGATCACCGCCTGTCTCAGCCTGAATGCCGCCGATCGGAGCTTGCGCGTTAACGCGGCCATACGAGCGAATCCTGGCGGAGGGGACCTAGCGGTCAGAGTGGGAGACGAGAAGGTCCGACGAACGTCTCGAGCAGACCCGAGGGGCCGGAGCTTTCCTCTCGTCCGGGGTGTTTTCAAGGGCGCGTCGCGGCAACCCGCGAATGCCTTTCGACTGCGGATCGGGAGTCGTGTTGCGTGGCCGGCGAGCGTCCACTAATCCTCGCGACTCCTCGCGCTCGCGGGGTCGAGGCAAGCATGACGGCCCCGTCTCCGCCCCGCCGCGATCTAGGGCTGGCCGCGTGGGTGACATTCTGGACGGCGGTATTCCTCGTCCAGTCCCTCCTGTTCCTCGGCTCCGCCATCGATGACACCTGGATCTTCGCGCGCTACGCGCGGCACCTGTTGCGTTACGGGGACGTCGTCTGGAACCCCGGCGAGGCCCGCATCGAGGGCTTCTCGAGCTGGCCCTGGCTTGCCGTCTATGCAGCGGCCGAGCGATTCGATCTCGATCCGGTGCTCGTCGCCAAGCTTGTCGGGATGGCGCTCGGAGCGGCGCTCGTCACCCATTTCTCGTTCGTCGTCCTGCGCGACCGAGGTCACCGGCTCGCGGGGAACGCGTCGGCCGCGATCCTCGCCTCTCCGAGTCTCGCCTACTACGCCTCGTCGGGGATGGATCACATCGCCTGGGCAATGGCGGTGTGGATGTACATCGTGTGGGTCTGCACCGCGGAAGAACCGCGGCCGCGTCACTTCGTAGTCGCCGGACTCGGAGTCCTGATGCGGCCCGAGGGGTTCCTGCTCTTCGTCCCGGCGCTGGCCCTGATGGCGTCGAGCTTCCTGCTCGCAGGAAAGGGAGCGCGCTCGCTCGCCAGCTCCGCCTGGACCGTGGCTCCTGGCCTCGCGGTGATGGGGGCGCTCCTCCTGTTACGGTTCGCGTTGTTCGGTCGCTGGCTGCCGAACGCTGCCGCGGCCAAGCACTACGGCGGATCGCTCATGGTCGCGCTCGTCGAGGGGTCCGTCTATCTGGCTCGCGGTTTCGCCGATTGGGCCGCGATCCCGGCGGTCGTCGCCGCTGTGGTGGCCGGCACGGCCGGCCTCGGTGGCACCCGAGCCGCCGGCATCGGGGAGGGCGCAGGTGCCGTCGGACGGCGGATCGCCTTGGCGAGCGTCGCTTTCAGCGTCGTCCTATGCGCATTCGTGCTGGTCGCGGGAGGTGACGACACCAGCGCCTTCGGCTCAACCCGGCTGCTGACCCCTGCGTTCGCACCCGCGGCGTTCGTGCTCTTCTGTGTGCTCCGCCCCGTCACCTCGCGCCGGGCCGTGCCGGCGCTGATGGGGGTCGTCCTCGTGGCCTTCGTGATGCGCGTTCCCAATGCGCTGGATCTCCTCCGCAACGCCACCGGGAGCACGAATCTCTCCACGCCGGCGGATGTGCTGCTGGCATGGAGGCGCGCGCTCGAGCCGAGCCCGCTGACGCCGATCTCGAAATACCTGCTCGACCACACGCCATCCGGTGCATTCGTCGCGGTCCCCTGGGCCGGCCTCGTGCCCTACCAGACGGATCTGCCGACGATCGACATGCTCGGACTCAACGACCGTCACGTCGCCGCCGCGTCCAACACCGGAAGATCGGGCCGCGGCAGTCGTTACGATGCGGAGTACGTTCTGCGCCGCGGTCCCTACTTCATCTGTGAGAACTTCACGGTGCGTCAGCCGCTGGCCAGCCTTCGCGCGCTGAGCGACGCGGAGCTGCGCGCCATGGGCGCCTTCAAGTCCGGACAGCGAGATCTGTTGCGCAACCCGTTGCTCGAAGAGCAGTACGAGATCGCCCTCGACGCTCCGACCGATGGGACGTGTTTCCGTCGCAAGTCGTGATGGGTGCGGACACTCGCGTACTGCTGGTCGGTTCGGCGCCGTTCGACTCGGTGATCGACTCCTACCGTCGCGCGTTGTCGCCCCACTATCAGGTCCAACACTTCGATCCGTTCTCGGTGTTGGGGGGGCTCGAGAATCGCCTCGGCCCGTCCCGGGCGCTGAGGCTCAACGTTCGAATCGGGTATCTGGTGAACATGTTCGTGCGGGAACCGCTCGCGCTGGTCGAGCCGCGCCTGCTGCGCGTGGCGCGGGAGTTCGCGCCGGACATCGTCCTCGTGACGTGCATCGAGTCCCTGCGCCCGAAGGTGGTGGCGGGGCTCCGCGGTGGCAACATGCGTTGCAAGGTCATCGGCGTCTTCTCGGATGCGATGGTGAACTTCGGGCGCAGCTATTTCTTCGGTGCTGACTACCATGCGCTGTTCTTCAAGGACCACTACATCGTCGACCGGTTCAGGGCGAAGCTCGGCTGGCGGCACGTCCACTATCTGCCGCAAGCCTGCGACCGGGTCCTGCACCGCAAGCTCCCGCTCAGCGACGCGGATCGCGCGACCTATGGCTGCGACATCACCGTGGCCGGAAACCTGTATCCGTGGAGGGCCGCGATGCTCGGGCCGCTCGTCGGCCGCGACGTGAAGATCTGGGGACCTCCGCCGTCGAGCTGGCTCGAGTATCCGATCGCCGCTCGACACACCGGGCGCTACGTGGCCGGAGACGAGAAGTGCAAGGCGATGCTCGCCAGCCGCATCGTGCTCAACCAGAACCACTACGCCGAGGTCGCCGGGACCAACAAGCGCACGTTCGAGGTCGCCGCGATCGGCGCGTTCCAGCTGACCGATACCCCGGCATTGAGTGACGTGTTCGATCCCGAGACGGAGGTGTCGTCGTTCGGCACGCAGAAGGAGATGATCGAGAAGATCGACTACTTCCTGGCGCGGCCCGAGCTCTGCGCCGAGATGGCCGAGCGCGCGCGTGTTCGCGCCCACGCTCAGCACACCTATGAGCACCGCTGGGTGGCGCACCTCGAGACCGTGGGACTGCGACCTCCGACGGAGTTCCCCGTTCAACCGGAATCGCTCGTCGTGCGCGCGGTGTAGCGGGAGGACGGTCCTTCGCCTATGTGCGGAATCATCGCCCTCTGGGATCCGACGGCAGACGCTGCGTCGCGGCGCTTCCTGGCGGAGGAGATGTCCCGGCGTCTGGTCCACCGGGGACCGGATGGACACGGGAAGTGGGAGCCGCCCGGAAACGACGTTCCGCTCGTGCTCGCGCACCGCAGGCTCGCGATTCGCGGACTCGGAGAGCAGGGCGCGCAGCCGATGCAAGGCGATCGCGGTGTGCTCGTCTACAACGGCGAGCTCTTCGGAGCCGAGGCGCTGCGCGACCACCTGCAGGCGACGGGCGTCGTCTTGCGGGGAACCAGCGACACCGAGATCCTGCTGCGCTCGCTCGAGACGTGGGGCATGCCCGGGACGCTCGAACGGGTGCGCGGTCAGTTCGCCTTCGTCTGGTGGGATCGCATCGCCCGGAAGCTGTACGTGGCGCGCGATCGAGTCGGCATCCGGCCGGTGTATCTCGCTCGCGCAGGCGAGCGGCTGGCGGTGGTGTCGGAGCAGAAGGCGCTGCTCGCGCTGTCCTGGGTCGACGCAACGCCTTCCGTTGCCGCGATGCTTCGCTTCCTCCTGATGGGACGCACGGACGACGTGCCCGGCGAGACGCTGCTCGCGGGCATTCGCTCGCTGCCGCCGGGTCACTGGGCGGTGTGGGACGGTGATGCGCTGCGCGTCGAGAGGTATCACCGCTTCTCGACCACTCCGCCTCCCGCGGCCCCCCGGGACGTGCGGAAGCAGCTGGAGCGCGCCGTGGCCGAGCAGCTCGTCTCCGACGTGCCCATCGGCGCGACGGTCTCCGGAGGCCTCGATTCGTCGACGGTTGCCCTGCTGGCGGATCGCGAGAGACTGCAGCGCGACGACGCCACGACGTTGCACCTGTTCGCGTATCACGATCGGGCGGCGGAGCAGGACGAGCGGTCGTTCCAGGAGGCGGTGATCCGGGCGATCCGCAGCCCCCATCGGGTCCATTGGGTCTCGTCGAGCCCGGAGGCGCTCCGCGACGGCTTCGAATCCTATCTCGGCTACCAGGAGGAGCCCTACGGCGACGTCTCGAGCTACGCGGAGAAGTGTCTTGCGCAGGAGGCGCAACGGCACGGCGTCAAAGTGCTGCTGAGCGGTCTCGGGGGTGACGAGGTGTTCGTGGGCTATCCCACCTTCTTCGGCCCGCTGCTCCTGGACGTTGCGAAGAGCGGGAGCCTCGCCGCCCTGCGCGACTTGGTCGGCATCGCGCCGAAAGTGCTCGGTCGACCGGGCGCCTACTGGTTCCCGCTGCTGGCCGCGGCCTATCACGCGCTGCCCGCCCGGCTACGCAACGCCGTGTCCGCCGCAAGAAACACGAGAGGGCTCCGCCTGCCGCTTTCCGAGAGGTGGACGGGGATCGTCGACGCCCATCGGCACTGGCATCCCCACGATGGCGCCGGCAACACGAACGCAGCGCTGCGCGGCTCGATCGAGTCCTGGTGCATTCCGCGCTTCCTCGCGCACAGCGATCGGATGGGGCTGGCCCACGGCGTGGAGGGCCGGGTCCCGCTGCTCGACGAGGGCGTGATCGAGGCGGCATTCGGCATCCCTCCGAAGGACCGGGTGAGCCGAGCCGGGCTCAAGACCGGCCTGCGGGACGCCGTTGCGGATGTCCTGCCTCCCGCGGTCCGCGATCGCGCGTGGAAGCTCGGGTTCCACGCTCCTCTTACCGCCTACGTGGCGGCCTTGGAAGAGCCCCTCCGGACCGGGCACGCGTGGGTGTGCGAGATCCTGAATGGAGGCCCTGCGTGGGAGAACCTGGCCCCCGATGTGCGCTGGCGATGGGGAAATTTAGGGGCGTACCTCGCGTGGGTGCGCGGTGAGAGCCTCCCGCATGCGGGACGCCGTACCGGATGACCCCCACCCATGTGCTAAAGAGGCGCGTTCGCCGAACCTGCCGCTGGAGAGTTCCTCGACATGGCCGTGATACTCGGGATCAACGCGTTTCACGCGGGCGCGGCGGCGGCGTTACTCCTCGACGGACGGCCGGTCGCGGCAATCGCAGAGGAGCGGCTCAACCGCGTCAAGTACTATGCGCGGTTTCCGACCCTGGCGGTCCGCCGCTGCCTCGACATGGCCGGGCTGCAATTCAGCGACATCGACGCGGTCGCGATCGGTCGGGATCCCGCGGCGAACCGGCGGCAGAAAGTCGCTTATGCGTTGTCGCGCGCGTCGCAGCTCCGGAATCTGCTGAAGATCCGCTCCAAGCGCAGCCGGCTGGACGATCTACGGGCGCTGATCGCGAAGGAGTGTCAGGTCGATCCGGCGACGCTCCGCTTCACGCAATACGGCGTCGAGCACCACGTCGCCCACACCGCCAGCGCCTATTTCATCTCTCCGTGGGAGCGCTCGGCGGGATTCACGCTCGACGGCTCAGGAGACTTCGTCACCTGCATGATGAGCGTGTGCGAGGGCAACCGGATCTCCGCGAAGCGGCGCATCTACGTTCCCCATTCGCTCGGGTCGCTCTACACGATGATCTGCGAGTTCATCGGTTACCGGAAGTACGGCGACGAAGGCAAGGTCATGGGCCTCGCTCCGCTCGGGAAGGATAGCTATCGCGAGAGCTTCGATCGCCTGGTCCGCCTGACTCGCGACGGCTTCCGTCTCGATCTCGGCTACTTCCAGCCGCTCGGCGCGAACCAGGGCGTCGTTATCAACGACAGGGGCGAGATGGATCTCGCGCGCCACTACTCGGACCGGATCGTTGACCTGTTCGGGAAGCCGCGCGAGCCCTACGCCGAGATCACACAACGAGACATGGATCTCGCGTTCGGGCTCCAGCGAGTATTCGAGTCCGGCTACATGCACCTGTTGCGCCTGCTCCACCGGATGGTCCCGGAGAGCCGCGTGTCCATGGCCGGAGGTTGCGTCCTGAACAGCGTCGCTAACGGCAAGCTCTTCGACGAGACGCCCTTCCGCGAGACGTGCATTCAGCCCGCAGCCGGCGACGACGGACTCGCGCTCGGCGCGGCCCTCTATGTGAGCAACTCGATCCTCGGCGAGGGCCATCGCTGGGAGATGAAGAACTCCTATCTCGGCCCCGAGTACGCCGAGTCGGAGATCCGTGCGGAGCTCGAGCGGCAAGGAATCCGCTACGCGCGGCACGAGCGCGAGGACCTCCTGCGCGAGGTCGCGTCGGAGATCCAGGCCGGCAACGTGATCGGCTGGTTCCAGGGGCGCGAAGAGTGGGGACCGCGAGCCCTCGGCAACCGATCGATCCTGGCGCATCCGGGGCTGCCGGGCATGAAGGACGTTTTGAACGCGCGCATCAAACAACGCGAAGCGTTCCGGCCGTTCGCGCCGTCGGTGCGCGCGGAGCGCCAGGCCGAGATCTTCGAGCACACGCACCCGTCGCCGTTCATGCTGCACGTCTACACGATCAAGCCGGCGTGGCGGGATCGGCTGTCGGCGGTGAACCACGTCGACAACACGGGCCGCCTCCAGACCGTCTCGCGCGAGGAGAACCCCCTCTACTACGACCTGATCGTGACGTTCGAGCGATCCACCGGCATCCCGGTGATCCTGAACACGAGCTTCAACGAGAACGAGCCGATCGTCAGCACGCCCGCCGAGGCGATCGATTGCTTCGCGCGCACGAAGATGGACGTGCTCGCGATCGGTCCGTTCGTCTGCAGGAAGACGGACGCGGTCGGGCGTTGAAGATCGAAGCCTCGGAGTGGCAGATCACACCCGAGCCTGCGCTCGAGCACTACACGGTCGAATGGGCGGAAGAGGGCGACCTGCTGCTGTCGCGCAGGAACCGCCTCTATCGGACCGCGTCGCCGGACGCGCCGCCGACCGCGATCGCGACGTTCCCCGCGCCGCGCTGGAGATCGGCGGCCGCGCGCTTCCGCCCGGCGCAGCGGATGCTGCGATTCCTGTTCTACAACGTCGTCAAGCTCGCTGACGGGAGTGTGTTCGCGACCTTCGATGACGACATCGGCGTGCTGTCCGGGGAAGGGTTCGAGCCGATCCGCGGACTACTCCGACCCTGCCGCGTGCTGCGGGGCGCCTGCGCATCGGGTCCCGACGGCAACCTCTACTTCGGGGAATACCTCTCGAACGCCGAGCGCGGTCCGGTTCACCTGTATCGCCATCGTCCGGGGAGCCGGGAGCTCGAAGTCGCGCATCGCTTCGATGCGGGCGCGATCCGCCACGTCCATGGGATCTACCACGACCCCTTCGGCCAGAGCCTCTGGTGCCTCACCGGCGATCGCGGGAAGGAGTGCAGGGTCGCTGTCTCCCGAGACGGCTTCCGCACACTCGACGTCGTGGGAGAGGGCGACGAGACGTGGCGCTGCGTGAGTGCGCTGTTCACGGAATCGGCGATCTACTACGGCTCGGATGCCGAGTTCCAGCCCAACCATTTGTACCGGATCGACCGCGCCACGGGACGCCGCGACGTACTCGGAGTGATCGACGGGCCGGTCTACTACTCGTACGCCTGCGGGAGCGACCTCTTCTTCGCCGTCACCGCGGAGCTGTGCCCGAGCCAGGTGGGGCGCAGCGCGACGCTCTGGCACGTCTCTTCGTCCGGTCGAATGACACGGGTGGCGTCGTTCGAGAAGGACACGCTGTCCGTTCGCTTCTTCCTGCCAGGCACGCTCCACTTTCCGCGCGGGCCCGGCTGCTCGCGCGGCTTCTGGATCCACGGCGTCGCGCTCGAGGCTGCCGACGATCGCACGTTCGCCGTGCGACCCGCCTAGCGAGCTCGCGCTTCAGAACTGGAAGTAGATGAACTGCTGCTGTCCGCGCAGGTAGCTCGCGACGAGCACCACGAGCAGCGTGTACACCAGCGAATGGGCAATCCATCCCACACGGTTCCATGCACGAGCGAGCGGGTCGCGCGCCAGCGCCTCGCGCAGAGCGAACGTGGCGAAGAATCCGACCGTGTAGAGGAAGGTGACGAGATAGAAGTTCTCCTTGTAGGTGATGGAGAGATAGGCCTTCGGCTTGGCGAGCGTGGCGAGCATCGTGAAGGCCTGCTCCACGCTGCTCGCGCGGAACAGGATCCACGAGGCCATGACGGCAGCGAGGGTGATCAGCACCCCCGCGAGCTGTCCGAGCGCAGAGCGCTCCTGCATGCGTCGAAGCGAGGTGGTGCGGCGCGCTAGGCCGCTCCAGGCCCGGTAGAGCAGGAGAAGGAGCGCGTGCCAGAGCCCCCAGAGCACGAAGGTCCATGCGGCCCCGTGCCAGAGTCCCATGAGCATCCAGGTCACGAGCAGCGCCAGGTTGCGGCGACGCGCGTCCAGCCGACCTCGCTCGTCCCCTTCTTGGACGCTGAGTCCGCCGGTGGAATGAGACGGGCCCGGCATCACGCCCTGCAGGGGGATGTACAGGTAGTCGCGGATCCAGCTCGACAGCGTGATGTGCCAGCGTCTCCAGAACTCCCGCGGTGACGAGGCGACGTAGGGGAAGTTGAAGTTGTCGGGGAACCAGATTCCGATCAGCCGTGCGCTGCCGATCGCGATGCTGCTGTAGCCGGCGAAGTCGAAGTAAATCTGGAAGCCGAAGGCGAAGGCGAGCGTCCAGTTGTCGAGCGCGGAGTTGCGGAGATAGGTCGCCGTCGAGAATCCCTCGTCCACGAAGGGAGCGATGTTGTCCGCCAGCACGACCTTGAGGAACAGGCCGTACACGATGTACGCGAGACCCTCGCTGAATCGCTCGTAGGAGAATCGCTGCGGCCGTTGGAACTGCGGGATCAGCTCGTGGGAGCGGACGATCGGACCGGCGATCAGGTGGGGCCAGAAAAGTGGGTAGAGCGCGAACGAGAGGAACCTCCGCTCCGGGAGCCGGTCGCCCCGCGCGATGTCGATCACGTAGGACATGAGCTGGAATGTGTAGAAGGAGATGCCGAGGGGAAGGACTAGGTGCAGCACCGGGACGGGGCGCTCCCCGGTGAAGGCATACGCGATGCTGTTCAGGGTCTCGGCGAAGAATCCCAGGTACTTGTAGTAGCCGAGGATCGCCAGGTTGAGCGCCACGGCGAGCGCCCGCTTCGCGTGCGACGGGCTCGGATGCAAAAGCCTGCCGAGCTGGAAGTTGATCGCGATCGACGCGATCAGCAGCAGGCCGTACTGCCAGCGCCACGAGCAGTAGAAGGCGAGGCTCCCGATCAGCAAGAAGGGCTGACGCGCTCGATGCGGGAGGCACCAGAAGCCCACCGCCATGATGGTCAGGAATACGAGATACGTGAGGCTATTGAACAGCATCTTCGGGTGAGCTCGTCTTCAGAGCACTGTTGCGCTCGGCCGCGTCGATGCCGAGGAGCGGCGCGATGTCCGTCGCGACCTGCGTCGCCAGCAGGCGGTGACCCGCAGCCGTGAAATGAGAGAAGTCCGGCATGTCGGTGTCGTACCACCTGCCCCAGAGATCTCGCGGGATCAGGTCGTCGTAGTCGCGGAACGTCGCACCGTGCCGGGCTGCGAGCGCGGCGAGATCCCTTCGGAACGCCGCGTAGTCGTCGGGGAGGTACGGATTGTCCATCTCCTGACGCAGCGGGACGTTGTACAGCAGGGTCTCGATCCCGTGCTCCCGAGCCACCCGCAGCGCCAGCTCGATGAACTGCATCGACAGCAGGTATCGCGACTTCAAAATCGGGCGCTTCGTGCGCGTGTCGATGCGGAAGACGCGATCCCTCAGGTTGTGGATCCGGTCCTCGATGCTCGCGTAGAGCCATTCGCGTTGCCGGAAGATCGGCAGATGCGGACCGAGGTGGGCGACGAGCCACGCCTCGAGCCCTTCCTCCTTCTTTCGCTCCGAGTCGGCCAGGTCCGCGTCGGCGCGCAGGCGAGCGATCGCCTCGCCGTACTCCGGCGGCGGGGGGTCCTGATTCGCGAGCCATGCCTTCACGGACTCCTGTTCGAGCAGCGGCCGCAGCATGCTGCGTACGCCCATCTCGCGGGCATCGTGGAAGCGGACGCCCTGGACGATCACCGCCGGCCGTCGCTCGGGCTCGCGCAGCGCGAGCGCCAGTGTGAGGAGGAACTGCTCCTCGAAGCGCAGGTTCGGATAGGAGATGCCGATGACGGGCGCGCGTCCCGGGTACATCTCCCCATTGAGAGCCAGATGCAGATAGACGCTCGCGACCGTGTCGCCCGGCTTCAGCGAGTTGACAGCGTGCTGATGCGAGTTTCCGAGCCACACGATCGGCAAGACGCCGCCCTCACGGGTCGGGAGGGAATCGAAGACCTCGAGCACGGGCCGCCCGTTGTCGCGGACGGCGACGCCCGCCACGGATGCATCGCGGACGCTGGCCGTGTTGTTGCCGAGACCTGGGGCCTCCGGATCGAACTCGGTGGGTGCCAGCCAGATGGCCACCGCGATCAACAGAACGAGGGTCAGGATCCCCGTGCGGAAGCGCTGCCAGGCTCCCAGCCCACTCGCTTCCGCGTGCGCCGTCGGGCGCGCTTCGTCCGCCATCCCGAGGGCCCTCGGCTCAGGACGCTGCGTCGGCGGGTGCGGATACCGCGTAGGGCGCTCGACGCGCTGCCGGCGCCCGGTCGATGGGAATCGTCCATCCCATCGCTCGCAGCGCGATGTGCGTGGCCGCGATCGGCAACAGGAAGAAGACCGTCGTCGACCACGAGGCGCCGACGTTTCCCTCCACGCCCATCGCCGTCTTGTAGAGGATCACGACCGCCGCGAGGATCATCGGAGCAGTCCGGGGTCGGGCCAGCAGCGCTTCGTCGGCGAAGCGCAGGATCAGGCCGAGCAGCAGCATGCCCGCGAACACCGCCGAGTATCCGTAGTTGATGTAGAAGTCTCCGATCGCGCTCGGTGCGATCCACGTGTCCACCGCGAGACTCGACGTGTAGGTCCGGGTGATCCAGCGACCGGTCGAGGTGTTGGGCTTGTCGGGCCAGAAGACGCGCGGAACGAACGCGATGAAGAACAGTCCGAGAGTGCGGCCGTTCTGGAACGGCGACACCCGCGGCGTATCGCGGATCAGGACCGATGCGACGCCGAGGTCGTCCATCCGGTTGCCGGCCGCCTCGAAACCCTCCAGCAGGTGGTCGGCGATGCTCCCGCTCGAGGCGAACTTCTGGATCCTCTTCGTCGTGGATCCGAGGTCGCGAACCGCATCCAGCACCGTGACCTGACCATCGACCAGGATCGCGTTCCGGACGAACATCACCGTCGGATATGTGACGATCAGCGCCACCAGTCCCGCCGCGATCCAGTGCACGTAGATCCGGCCGCTCAAGGTCATCAGCGTGATGCCCACCATCGCTGGGGCCACCAGGAAGAACTCCTTGCTGCCGCCGAAGAAGCCGACGAAGCTGGTGAAGGGAACCGAGATCGCGAGGATCAGCAGTGCGAGCCGGGATCGGTATCGCCAGACGGCGATCGTGAGCAGCACGTTGGCGTAGATCAATCCGGACCCGAGTGCGCCGAGGAATCCGCTGCCCGCTCTCTCGGGCACCAGCCCGAGCAGGCTGGTGATGTAGATGGTCCAGCCGACGACGAGCATTCCCATCGCCACGAGGAGCATCACGCCGTGCGACCAGTCGCGTCGGGGGGGCCGCATCGCCTGCGCCAGGTGGCGCCCGATGGGTAGATAGTGGCCGAGCAGGAGCGCGCACAACCCCAGCAAAGCCGTCCACTGGCCGCGGACGACGTCGGGCAGGGCGAGCGACATGCCGATGCTCCCGGGGATCGCGAATCCCTGCATGTGGATGTAGTTCGTGAAGACGGGTACGACGAAGAGAAGTGTGAACCAGATGGAGAGCATGCAGAAGATGATCCCGCGCCGTTCCGGTCGTCTCATTTGATTGAGGACGAGCGGAACGAGCCCGAGACACAGCGTCACCAGCGCGAGCGCGAGCATGGTGAGCTTGCCCCCGCGAAGCCCGACGACGAGGCCGATGGCCGTGCCCAGGAACGCGAGGCTCGGCAGCGCGAACAGCGTGAGGAGCAGCCGGCTCGTCGAAGGCGACGGGACACCTCTCGGCCTCGTGTAGGGCGCGGCTGTCACGAGTCGATCTCCACCGGGCGTCTCTCTCGCGCCGACACCAGGGCTGCGCAGGTAGCGCGGAAGACCGCGTCGATCTCCTCCACCCGGAACGGAGAGGCCGCCCCGGAGCGCACGCACTCGAGGATCTCGGACACGGCCCCGGCCTGTCCCTTGTCCTGGTTCAGCGTGCGGATCTTGCGGCGCCCGCTGCCGAGGATGCGGGTGGTGCGGAAGTTCTCGCACAGCACCGTCTTGCCGTCGCCGGAAATCTCGAAGCGCTCCTTCGGAAGCTCCTGGCTCGCACACGCGAGGTACTCGAGCGTGGCGATGGAGCCGTCCGGGAACGCGAACTGAGCGACGAGCGAATCGTCGACCTCGAGGTCGCGGCCGAGGGCGCGCGCGAAGACGCTCGTTGGGGGCGCGCCGATCAGGAAGGCGAACAGGTCGACGAAGTGGCACGACTCGCCGATGATGCGCCCGCCGCCGACGGCGGGATCCGTGGTCCAGCTCTCTCGCGGCGGAGGCGCGACGCTGACGCTGTAGTGGATCGCCAAGGGGCCCTGGCGGTTCTCGAAGACGCGCTTCACCTCGATGGCGTGGCGCGAGAAGCGGCGGTTGTAGCCGATCGCGAGGAATCCCCCGGTCTCACGAGCGGTATCGACGACGGCCTTCGCCTGCTCGGCGGTGAGGCCGACGGGCTTCTCGAGCCAGACCGCCTTGCCCGCGCGCAGCGCTCGGATGGCGAGCTCCGCATGGCTGTCGTGGCGCGTCGTCACGAAAACGAGGTCCACGGACGCGTCCCCGAGCGCTGCCTTCGGGTCCGTGGCGCAGGTGGCGAAGCCGAAGCGCTCGGCCGTTCGACGGGCGGACGCGCCGCTGGCCGTGACGAGAATCACTGGGCGCACGTCGCGTCGCCCAGCCAGCAGGGGTAGCAGCACGGCCTTCGCGTAGTTTCCGGCGCCGAGGAACGCCACACCGAGGCGTCCGTCCGCCATGCGCGCCGGCGAGACCTGCGCGGAGGCGGCGAGCTGGAGCGAGCGGCCGAGCGCCGGCGACGCCGAATAGCGGAACACCACTGCCAACGTGCGCTGTTGACCCTTCGCCAGCTCGTCATAGACCTGGACGGCATCCTCGAATCCGATCACTTCGGTGTCGAGCCGATCCGGGTGGATCCGTCCGCTCGCGATCAGGGCGAGGAACGCCTGGAGATTGCGGTTCTCCGTCCAGCGCACGTAGGCAAGAGGGTAGTCGAAGCCGTCCTCTTCGTACGTGCGGTCGTAGCGTCCTGGTCCCGACGAGGTGCTCATGCGGATCTCGAGCTCGCGCTCGTACACCGCGCGCCGATCGAGCTCGATCGGCAAGGTGCCCACCACCACGATGCGGCCCTTGCGACGACACAGCTCCGCGGCCAGGGCGAGCGGCGCCGCGGTCTCGGACGCCGCTGTGACGATCGCGAAGTCCGCCCCTTCGCCTGCCGTCCAGCGGCCGCGCCAGGGCGCGAAATCGTCGCGAGGGCTGCCGCCCCACGCGGCCCCGAGCGCGAGCGCCTGCTCGACCCGCTTCCCGTCGAGGTCGATGCCGAGCACGCGGCAGCCGTTGGCGACGAGCAGCTGGACGGTGAGCTGGCCGACGAGCCCGAGACCGATCACGACCGCGAACTCGCCGAGCGTCGGTTGGGCCACGCGCAGGCTCTGGAGCGCGATGGCGCCCACCGTGGAGAATGCGGCGTGCTCCAGGCTCACGCCGTCCGGAACGCTGGCCGCGAGATTCTCCGGGACGACGATGATCTCCGCGTGGCTCGCGTAGCCGGCTCCGGAGCAGGCCACCCGATCACCGGACGCGAAGGCGGTCACACCCGGGCCGACCGCCTCGACCACTCCCGCGGACGAGTAGCCGAGCGCCTGGGGCGCATCGAGGCGATTCAAGACCGTGCGGATCGTCGGGATCGGGCCTTCTTGTCCGAGCTTCCGCAGCGTCTGCCTCAAGAGGTCCGGACGGCTACGGGCCTTGCCGAGCAGGGACTTGCGCGCGAAGCCGAGCACGTATTTCTCCGTACCCGGTGACACGACCGAGAAGGCGTTTCGCACGAGGATCTGCCCCTCGGCCGGCAGCGGCGCCGGAACCTCGAGCAGCTCAAGCTCGCCGGTGCGCGCGCTCTGCACGATCTGCCTCATCGCGGTCCCTCTGCGGCGGCTCCGCTCGGAAGAGAGAGCTCGTCGCTCTCGCTTGCCGGACCGATCTGCGCGTCGCCCCAACCCGTCATCCGGCTGTAGAGGCTGATCGCGTAGCTCGAATTGGCAGTTCCGGCGAGGCTCACGCGCGTGCGGCTCGCCTGCGAGCGGAGGAAGATCAGGCCGCCGGGGGTGTTCATGAATGCGAAGTTGGGCGTTGCCGGACCCGGCGACCCGGTGAGAGTCAGGTTCTCGAAGAGCAACGGAAAGGGCGCCCCCGACGAAGCCACATCGACGAGCTTGCGTGAGTCGGAGGTGAGGTCGCGGAAGTACCAGACCCCCGCGGCCGAGTTGATGAGGGAGAAGTCCTTGTCGGAGGTTCCCGAGATGTCGGCGCCGAGGACGGCCCACGTCCCCCCATTCTTCTTCTCCGCGACGTGGCCGATCGCGATCTGGTTGTCGACGAAGCGGGCTCCGTACACGAGATTCGCGAGCGCGTTGTAGGAGCCGACGGCCAGTCCGTAGCCCGCGTTGCGGAACTCGGTATCGATCATCAGGTTCTCGGAGCACTGCGTGCCCGAATCGAGCCCGATTCCCAGGCCGTATCTGCCGCCGACGAACGCGACGTCGTAGAAGTCCACCTCCTGGCTCGCGGGACTGGCGCCGTCGGCATGCTCGAGTGCGAACGTGGCTTCGCGGAGCCTGTCGCGGGCGTCTCCGGCGAACGGGCTCGTCTCGAACGTGATGCCCTGGAAGGTGATGAAGGCGAGCGCCTGCGAAGCGAAGACGCCGCCTCCGTCGGTCGGCGAGCGCACGATCCGGGTTCGCTCGCGTCCCTCGCCGGCGATCCATCCGCCCGGAGGATGGGTTCGGCAGCCCGCGTCCTCGTGGTTGTACACGAGCGTGCGACTGATGCGATAGGTGCCGGCCGGGAAGAAGAGCACCTTCCCCACCTTCTTTCCGCAGTTCGCATCGAGTGCGGCCTGGACGCTCGCGGTGTCGTCCTTCTGGCCGTCTCCCAAGGCGCCGAAGTCGCGGACGTTCGACATCCCCGGGAACGGGCGTGTCAAACGCGGGCGCGGGATCGCCGCGGGAAGCGGGATCTCCGGAACTTCCGGGAAGCGGGGCTGCTTCGAGAGCTTCGCCCCGGCGTCCACAAGACGCTGGAAGGGATCGGTCAGGTCTCCGGTCAGCCAGCGGTGGGTATAGAGGTTTCCAGCCGCGACCTTCCGGGTCGCCTCCACGGGTAGGAGCTTCTTGTTGTCGAAGGAGATGTTGCCGATCGCGACGATCGTGGCCTTCGGCGCTCGCCCCGTCACCAGCGAGCGGCCTCCGGAATCCGCGTTGTTGCCGAGCAGCCACAGCGTTCCCGCCGCGTCGTAGTCGACGAGGCGGCCGCTGCCCGGGCCGAGGTGGGACCACGCCCCGCTGTTCGACTCGAGCAGGACGTCCACGGCCTCGTCGCTCGGCGGGACCCGCAGCAGCGTCGACGGATAGCGACCGGCATTCGCGCCGCCGTTGCCCTCGCTGCGCACATTCGCGATCAGGTGCGGCCCGTGGTGCGAGGCGGAGTCGATGCGGAAATCGGCGATGCCGAGCGAGGCCTGCACGCCGGTTCCGTAGATCCGTATCCGCCCGCGCTTCGCCCAGGCGTGGTACAGATCCGAGCCCGGGACGAGAGGAGGATCCCCTGCATTCGAGATGTTGCCGCCGACCATCACGAGCTGGGCATCCGGATGGTCGACGAGGATCGGCGCCTGGACCCGCCCTCTAGGCGTGATCACCGTACCTTGGAGTGTGTAGCTACCCGGCCCGGCGAACTCGAGCACGGAATAGCTGACGTTCGCGTCCTGGAGCTCGACGACCGTCGGATCGACGTTGCGCGCCAGGATCGCGCGGGCGCCCGCCAGAGAGGGGTCCTCCGACGGCGCGAGCTGGAGGTTGGTGATGTTCAGGAGCGGCGCCTTCTCGATCACGAACAGCGGCTTCTTGGCGTCTCTGGCGACGATGCGGGTCTGGATGCGGTCCGCACCGAGCAGATAGAGCGGCTCGGTCCGCGAGAGGACGATGGGGTTGTCGACGACGTAGGTATCGGGTGGCAGGTACAGGTACTTCCCTGTCGCAATCGCTTTCGCGAGCTGAGCCGGTCCCGTCACCGTCATGAAATCGTCGTAGGTCGGGGGGCGGTCGGTGGCCTGCGCGCCCTGCCACGCGAGCGCGATCAGGGCCAGCGACAGGGCGGCCGTGCTCGGGCGTCCATGCATGGTGGCCGTGCCTGCCTCACCCGGTGCTGCGCTCGACGAATCCGCGCCATCCCGGATGGGGCGCGAACGCGCGTGTCGATGTGATGTCGTCCAGCTTGCGGCGGCTCGGCTCGAGGCGGTCGGCGTCGATCTCGAAGACCTCGACGTCGTCCGGCGATCGCACCGCCGTGATGCGTAGCGCCGTATCGCCCATCGTCTGCGCGAGCTTCGGAAGGCGGCTCTCGTCGAAGCCCATCAGCCGGACGCAGGCGAGATCGGCTGCGATCGGATCACAAGCTGCGACGATCGCGCCCAGCGGGACGTCGCCGGGCGAGAGCGGACCATCCCCCTCGCCCGCGACGACGCCGTCGACGACGCTCAGCACGCGGCGCACGGGCTCCGGCGCGTCGAAGTGCTGACCCGAGCGGGTGCTGTAGTAGAGGCAGCGGTTCAGATCGACGCACATGCGCCAGGTGGTGCGGTTGCCGTGCCAGTTCCCGCTGCGGATGAACTGATCGCCGCGCGCCGCGGTCTCGAGGCGCCGGATGAACCGCACGAGGCGCACGCCGATGCCGCGCGAGAGGAGGTGGCGCGCCAGCTCCGTGGCGCGGCTGCGCACGCGGTCGAGGGCCCTTGCGCCCGGGAACTCGTCGCCGCCTTCGTCGATCGATCCTACGCAATGATGCGGCAGCAGGTTCTTGTCGCCGTTGATGCCAACCATGTTCTTCAGGGCCAGGGTCACGCCGGTCTTCTTGTGGGTCTTGAGCTTCGGGAGGTTCAGGATCAGATCGGCCGACAACACCGTCTCCGACAGCAGGTATTCGTGGTGGCCGTTCGTGTGGTGGAGGGTCGTGGGGCCGGGATCGTAGTCGGCTCCGCGGAAGCGCCGCGGATCGAGGCCCGAGCTCTCGAAGCAGCTGCGCCTCTCGAGGTCCACGAGCCGGTAGCCCCGCGGATCGCCCGGCAGCGAGCGCCGCTCCACCACGACGCCGTCGCGGTAGCGTACCTCCTCGCGGCGCAGGTCGATGATGTCGAGGGAGCGCCCGAGGGTCGTGGTGTAGAAGTCGACGAGCCTGTCCAGGCCTGCGAGCTCGCGGATGCGCGAGAAGTCGCAGTCGTGCTGAGGCGCCTCCGCGAGTGTGACCGAGCCCTCCGTCCCCGCCGCGAGGAATGCGTAGTCGGCGAGGGCGCGCACGACGGAGCCGTGAGTGATCACGGACTCGAGGCTCGCTCCAGCGTGGGGGTTCCAGTGGCGGATGAAGTTCGGCTTGAGGACGATCGAGCTTCCGCGCGCGACCAGATCGCCGAGGGGATTCCAGAACTCGGAGCCGAAGCGCGCCGCGTCGAGGCCGAGGCCGTAGAGCGCAGCGCGGACCGCCGCGTAGACGTGATTCGGCGGACCGTTGCCCGCGCGATCGCCGAACAACGGGGCGAGCTCCGGCCACGCCTTGCCAGGCCCGTAGGGCGCCTCGAGCCCGCGATAGTGCCGGAGCGTTCGTGCGAGACCCACGCGAATCACGTGGTTGCTCGAGCGAGGTTGGGCGCAGGCGGATCGATGAACATCCTGCACCAGAGCTCGATGCAGATCATCGCGAAGATGGTATAGGCGGCGTCGACCTTGCGGGCATCGTTCTGGAGGACGAGCCGGTGCACGGCGTCCGGGTCGAACAGGCCGCGCGCACGAAGGGACTGCGGCGACAGGACCTCTTCCACCAGGAACCGGAGCTGGTTGCGCAGCCAGTATCGCAGCGGCGCCCCGAAGCCGGTCTTCTCGCGCCGCAGCACCTCGTGCGGCAGGTAGGGCTGCATCGCCTGTCGCAGGATCCACTTGCCGACGCGGCCGCGCTGCTTGTACGCGATCGGCAGGCGCGCCACCAGCTCGACGAGCTCCCGGTCGAGGAAGGGAACGCGCACCTCCACGCCGTTGGCCATCGACATCTTGTCGACGTAGTTCAGGTTGTGGTCGGCTAGGAAGAACTTGGCCTCGAGGTACAGCATGCGGTGGAGCGGCGGCACGCCCGAGCCGAGTCGAGCGATCGCCTCGTCCACCAGGTCGCGGTGCGAAGCCGCGAGCTCGTGGCGAAGGTCAGCGCCGAACAACGGCTCGAGCAGGCGCGGTGAAATCCAATGGAAGTAGCTCTCGATGCGGGCGTCGCCTTCGAGGTCCGCATAGCGCAACGCCTTCGCGAACCGGCGGCGCAGCTCGCTCGTCGGATGGATGGCATCCGACAGCTGGCGCAGCTTCACGCGAATCGGATCCGGCAGCCACGACCACCAGGGCTCCAGCATCAGCGCGTGGTGACGGCGGTAGCCGGTGAAGATGTCATCGCCGCCGGCGCCCGAGAGCAGCACCTTGATGCCGTGCTCGCGCGCGAGCTTCGTGATGTAGAGCGCGTTGATCGGGGCGGGATCCGCCTGGGGCTCGTCGAGGTGGAAGAGCATGCGCGACAGATCGTCCACCATCTCGGGCCCGACCCAGATGGTGTTGAGGTCTACGCCGAGGTGCCGGGCCACCTGCTCCGCATAGGGCAGGTCCGCGGCCATGCCTTCGATCCGCGCCTCGGGGCTCCGGAAGCCGATCGTGAAGCACTGGAGCCGCGTGCCGAGGCGCCGCTGCGCTAGCGCGACGATGCTGCTCGAGTCGAGGCCGCCGGACAGGAATGCGCCGACGGGCACGTCGGCGACGAGCTGGCGCTCGACCGCGCGCGTCAGGTACTTACGCGTCTGCACCACGACGTCGCCGATCGGCCAGTCCAACGTCGACTGCTCGTAGGGCAGGTCGTAGAAGCGGAAATGCTCCTGCACGCGCCCGTCGCGGACGCGGAGCGCAAAGCCCGGCTGGAGCTTCCGCACGGAGCGCAGCATGGTGCGCGGCGAAGGGCACCAGAGAAAGAGCATGTGATCGCGCACGGCCTGTGCCTCGAGCGAGCGATCCAGGGTCGACTCCTGGAGCAGCGCCTTCAGCTCGCTGGCGAAGAGGAGACCTCGCGGCGTCTCGGCGTAGTAGAGCGGCTTCACCCCGAAGCCGTCGCGCGCCACCCACAGCTCGCCGTTGCGCGTGTCGTAGAGCGCGAACGCATAGATGCCGTTTAGCCGCTCCAGCATCTTGGCGCCGTCGCGGAGGAACAGGTTCAGCAACACCTCGGTGTCGCTATGCGAACGGAAGCCATAGCCGTCGGTGACGAGCTCGCTCCGCAGCTCGCGGTAGTTGTAGATCTCGCCGTTGTAGACGATCGCGACCGTCTCGGTTGCGTCCCACATCGGCTGGTGTCCGCGCGGCGAGAGGTCGATGATCGAGAGCCTGCGGTGCGCGAGACCCGTCCGGGTCCGAGAATCGAACCAGACACCCGCGTCGTCGGGTCCGCGGTGCGCGATCGCGTCGTTCATGCGCTTGAGCAGGGCGGGATCGTAGTCCCCCTGGAAGCCGGCGATGCCGCACACGCTCAGCTCCTCCCACCCGGCGCGGCGACGACAGGCTTGCGGGTCCAGGCGTACGCGGGATGCAGGCGCTCGATTCGCCCGACTCTCGATTTGACCGCGCGGAACTTGCCGTTCGGCTCGCGCGGGATCTCCTCGACCAGCTTCACCTCGATTGCGATCTCGTTGCCGAGGCGGGCCCGCATCTCCTTCAGCAGCTGGCGCTCGGACGCGCTCGAGTAGCTCGCCCGCGGCACCAGCAGGACGCGCACCGACGCGGCGCTCTCCTGCACGATCTGCGCCTCCGCGACCTCGAGCTGCGCCTTGAAGATGTGATCGACGCGGCCGATCAGGCGGCCGTCGGGCGTCAGCACGTAGTCCTCCACGCGGCCGTCGACCTGCAGGAAGGCCGGTCCGGCGCGGCCGCACGGGCACGGCTGCTTCGACAACGTCCCGACGTCGCCGATGCGGTAGCGGAACATCGGCGTCGCGTGCGAGGACAGCCCCGTGCAGAGCAGCGCGCCAGACAGGCGACCCTCGCTCTCCTCGGTCGCCTCGACCTCGACGATGCAGAACTCCATGTCGACGTGCAGCAAACCGACCTCGCATTCCGTCATCGAGACGACCTTCTCGCTGACTCCGTAGCGGTCGCGAATGGGCGCCGAGAACGCCATCTCGATCGTCTCGCGCTGGAACGCGAGCAGGGACTCCGAGGAGGTGAACACGGCCTGGATGCGTCCGGGCGGCAGCGGATCGCCTTCCGCGAGCATCTGGAGCGCGACCAGGTGGATCGCAGACGGATACCCCTCGACGTAGATGGCCGGCAGAGTGCGCACCGCCCGCGTGTAGCTGCGCAGGTTGGCGGGCGTCATGTGAAAGATCGAGAAGAGCGTCCGGTGGTCGTAGGCGCTGTGCCGCCAGAAGGGCGGTGCCAACTGCCGGAAGGGGACCACGATGTTGCCGTTGAAAGTCAGGTTCGCAGCGTCGGGGCCCGGCACGCCGCAGGCGCGGCGCATGCGCCAGGAGACCGCGTATTCCTCGGCGAGCGTCTCGGGGGTGTTCCAGAGCGGCAGCGCGGTCCCCGTGGTGCCGCTGGTGCGGCCGCGTAGCAACCGCCGGCGCGCCACGTCGCGCGCGAGGAACACCTCAGGCTGGTCGCCGTACTCGCGTTTCTCGAGCGGCGGGATGCGCGAGAGCGTCTCGGCGATCGCCTTCTGGGGGTCGCGCGCGTCGGACGGCTCGGGCAGATCGCGGTAGTACGGCACGCAGGCGCGCGCGCGGCGCACCAGCTCGTCGAGGCGCTCGCGCTGCAGTTCCAGCAGACGCTCGAGCGGCCAATGGATCGTCTCCTCCCAGCGCGCCAGGACCCTGTGGAAGTGGGCGTTGAAGCGCGAGCGGAAGCGCGCGTATCCGGCTGCACTGCAAACCAGGTTTTGCGCGAAGATGGGCAGAGTGGTGTAGATGGCGTCGTATAGCTTCAAGGGCGGCACACCACGCCAGGTCGGTCGATTCAGTTCGGTATGTAGGGCGGAAGCTGGGGGAGCACCTGGAGAGCGAGGTCGCGGAAGTCTCGATCGGCGCGCGGCTCGTCGTCTTCGCGCTCGAGCGGGATGGTGAAGCGCACCAGCGCGCCGTCGGTCCTGCCGTGCAACGCGCGGTCGTAGCCGACGTACAGAATCTTCTTCCAGTCCTCCGACACCACACGGCCTTGTGTCTGGTACCAGTAGTAGACGACCTGCCGCGCCTTGCCGCGAGCGATCACGAGACGCTTCACGTGCGCGTTCGGCTGGGGCAGGCCGGGCAGGTCGAGCGGCACGGTGCGTGAGTCGATGATGTCCCAGCCCGAGCCCGGCAGGCAGTGCGCCGGCGGGTGGATCGAGTTCTCGCCCGAGCCGCCGCCCTCCTCGCGGATCTGGGTCGCGTGGTAGCCGACGTAGAGCGACACGAGCTCGTGACTGGGGTCCTGGTAGTCGCAGATCAGGTAGTCGGTCGCGCCGAGGTTCTCGAGCACCGCCGGCTCGAGTGACTGCTTCTGATCGCAGCGCCAGTCGCCGAACTCCATCGGGAAGCTCGCGAAGGTGGTGCGCGGCGGGATCACCGCCTGCCGGGCCATGAAGTGATAGATGTAGAAATTCAGGGCCAGGAAGGCGATCGCGACGGCGAGGCGCGTCATGCCGCGAACCGCCGCGCCGCGGGCGGCTTCGGCTGCGGCCACAGCCAGGCGAGCAGGCGCGCCTCGATCAGGAGCAGGCCGAAGGCGAGGCCGAAGGTGAAGAAGCCCTCGGTCTGGTGGATCACGCCCTCGGCCATGTCCGGCCCGTAGCGGTAGGTGAGCGCCGCGGTCAAGAGCACGCGGAAGGCGTTCACGAGCACGGCGATCGGCAGCGTCGATGCGACCAGGATGAGCCGCTCGCCCCACGTCTTGCGGAAGAAGTAGGCGAAGACGACGCCGAGCGTGCCAAGAGCCATCAGCGAGCGCAGGCCGCTGCAGGCCTGTGCGACGAAGAGCGGAGCGTTCGGCAGGTGGATGATGTTTCCCTCGCGCAATACGGGCTCGCCGAGCAGCTGCAGCGTCTTCACCGCGAGGTCGGCCGCGAGCAGCTGGAGCGGGAACGCGATCACGTTCACGAGCGACTGCGGCAGCGGCACCATCAGGAACAGGAAGCACAGCGGGAAGGCCAGGATCCGGAAGATTTTCCGGCCGAGCAGCAGGAGCACCAGCCCGATCAGGGTCAGAACGAAGCCGGTTCGCATCGACATCAGCTCGACGCCGAGCCGACCGACGGCGAGCGCGAGCGCGCCGAGCGAGAGCGGGACCAGGCCCCACCACGACGGCTCGATCGGCGCCCGCTCGAGCGCGCGTCGACGCTCCCACGCGAAGTACACCGCGAGCGGCGCGATCACGAACCCGTGCGAGTAGTCCGGGACGGCCCGCCAGTGCAGGACCATGTAGTAGAGGACCGGCGCGTAGACCGCGACCGCGAGGACGCACGTCCCCACCGCGCTCGCCACGGCAAAGCGGCGCGCGCCGCCCAGCGATGCGACGGCGGGAGACCCGACCTCGGTCGTCACAGGGTTCCTGTCAGAAGAGGGCGTAGATGAATGGTGCGACGGCGGACCCCTCCGTGAGCACGATCAGCACCGAGAGGAGCAGCATCGTGACCACGATGGGTCCGAGCCACCACTTCTTGCGCACGCGCATGAAGGCCCAGAGCTCGCTGAAGATCGACGAACGGTTGCCGCCAGCCTTTGCCATGTCCTGTCTCCTCGTGCCGGCGTGGCCGGCGAGTGGTTCAGTCGAGCTCGTACAGCTCGCGCCAGTCTATGTCCTCGTGCAGCTCCGGCTGCTCCTCTTTTCGGAGGATCTGGTTGCCGAGCACGAGCACGTCCATGTTCGTTCGCATGAAGCAGAGATACGCGTCCTGGGGCGTGCACACGATCGGCTCGCCGCGCACGTTGAAGGAGGTGTTGATCAGCACCGGGCAGCCCGTCTGGCGGTCGAACTCCTCGAGCAGGCCGTGGAAGACGGGATGCTGCTCGGGTCGCACGGTCTGGAGCCGCGCCGAGTTGTCGACGTGGGTGACGGCCGGGATGTCGCGGCCCGCCTTGACCGGGCAGACCAGGAGCATGTAGGGGCTCTCGCGATCGATCTCGAACCACTCCGACGCCTTCTCCGCGAGCACCGCCGGCGCGAACGGCCGGAAGCTCTCGCGGAACTTGATCTTCAGGTTGACGCGCTGCCAGTTCTCGCGGTTGCGCGCGTCGGCGAGGATCGAGCGGGCGCCGAGCGATCGCGGTCCCCACTCCATGCGGCCCTGGAGCCAGCCGACCACGGCCTGCTCCTCGTGCAGGCAGCGCGCCGTCTCGCGGATCATCTCGCTCTGCGAGAGCGTCCGATAGGGGAGCTTGCGCGCGTCGAGGAACTTGCGGATCGAGGCGTCGGAGTACTCCGGTCCCCAGAAGGCGTGGTCCATGCGGAAGGCGCGCGGCTTGCCGAGCACCGCGTTGTGCGCGAAGAGCGCGGCGCCGAGCGCGCCGCCCGCGTCACCCGCCGCGGGCTGCACCCACAGCTCCTCGAAGGGTCCCTCGCGAACGATGCGGCCGTTGGCGACACAGTTCAGCGCCACGCCGCCGGCCATGCACAGATTGCGCATCCCGGTGCGGGTGTGGAGATCGCGCACCATCCGCAGCACGATCTCCTCCGTGACCTTCTGGATCGACGCCGCCATGTCCCAGTGGAACTGCTCCATCTTGCTCTCCATCGGGCGCACCGGGTGCCCGAAGAGCGCGGCGAAGCGGTCGTTGGTCATGGTGAGGCCGTAGTCGTAGGCGAAGTACTTCATGTTGAGCCGGAACGACCCGTCCTCGCGCAGATCGACGAGCTCCTCGAAGATCTTGTCGACGTATACGGGCTTCCCGTACGGCGCGGCGCCCATGACCTTGTACTCGGCGCTGTTCACCTTGAAGCCGAGGTAGTACGTGAATGCGCTGTAGAGCAGACCGAGCGAGTGCGGGAAGCGGATCTCCCTGGAGAGCTCGAACGAGTTGCCGCGCCCGATGCCCTGCGTGGTCGTCGCCCACTCGCCGACGCCGTCACAGGTGAGGATCGCCGCTTCCTCGAACGGGGAGGGCAGGAAGGCGGAGGCGGCGTGCGACTGGTGGTGCTCGGCGAAGAGCACTTCGCCGCGGTAGCCGAGGTCGTGGCCGATCGCGCGCGGGATCCAGAGCTTCTCCTTGAGCCAGATCGGGACCGACTTCGCGAAGGAGGGCAGCGAGCGCGGGAAGGTCGCGATGTAGGTCATCAGGATGCGCTCGAGCTTCACGAAGGGCTTGTCGTAGAAGACGACGTAGTCGAGGTCGTTCATCTCGATGCCCGCGACCTCGAGGCAGTAGCGGACCGCCTGCACCGGCATCGCCGGGTCGTGGCGCTTGCGCGTGAAGCGCTCCTCGTGGGCGGCGGCGACGAGCACGCCGTCTCGCAGCAGCGCCGCCGCCGAGTCGTGATAGAACGCGGAGATTCCAAGGATGTGCACGCGGGCGTCCTTTCTCGCGGGCGATCAGGTCTGCAGCTTCGCGCGTTCGAGGTCCGGCGGCGACGACTCGGCATCGCGCCAGGCGGTCCGGCCTCGATCGAGCTGTCGCTTGTCCAGGTAGTCGGCCCCGCTGAGCCGCGAGAAGGCCGAGATGGGACCCATGAGGAAGAAGTAGAAGAAGGCGAGCAGCACCACCGTCTGGATGCCACCGAAACGGCCGGCGATCGCCATCCAGCCCTGGTATAGGCGCGTCTGGGACAGGCGCTTCAACACGCTCATGAATCGATCCTCGCGTGCGGATGGATCAAAGACGTCTCGGCTCGGGAACGGGTTCCGGACTTCTCGAGCAGAGTTTCAGCGTCGCATCGCGATCGGACACTCGCATCGGAAGAGTGGCCAGTGAGGCTCCTTCCGTAACGGAGGGTTCGCCGAGGAAGGCCGAGTATCTCGCCATGCCGCGAATGAAAACATTTCCCCGAGGGGTCCAAAAAATGGGAACATGTCTTCCATCTGGAAAAGTCCTTCCCATCGACGGAAGGATCTTACACACTACGCCGATTCTGGGTTCTATCTGTGCTGGTCGGTTCGCTGATGATTCGGGTGGAGAAGGCCTCGTGGTGAGCGGCATCGAAAAACGTGGCGCGCGTGGGAACGATCCCTTCCGGGTCATGGTGATCGACGACGACCCGAGCGTGCGGGACTACATGGAAGCCCTGGTGTCGCGCCAGGGCTACCGCGTCTACGCGGCGGCGGACGGAGAGCAAGCGCTCGGCCAGCTCGACGACGTCCGACCCGACCTGGTGACGCTCGACGTCGTGCTCCCCGGTGTGGACGGCCTCGAGACGCTGCGGCGGATCAAGCAGCGCATGCCCGAGGTGCCCGTCGTGATGCTCTCGGGCCACGGCCAGGCCCGGAACATCGTCGAGGCGATGCGGCTCGGCGCGACCGACTTCCTGCGCAAGCCGTTCGAGGTCGAGGAGCTCGAGCTCGCCTTCCAGAAGGCGCTCGAGAAGCGCGCGCTCAAGCAGGAGGTCGAGCGGCTGCGTGGGCGGGCGCGCTCGGAAACCGAGCTGCTGCTCCTCTTTGGCGACAACCCGAAGATGCGTCAGGTGCGCGACATCATCGAGCAGGTCGCCGACACCGACATCACCGTGCTCGTGCGCGGCGAGAGCGGAACGGGCAAGGAGCTCGTCGCGCGCACGATCTTCCAGCTCTCCAGCCGGCGCGACCGCCCGTTCGTGAAGGTCAACTGCGCGGCCCTGCCGTCGGAGCTGCTCGAGAGCGAGCTCTTCGGCTTCGAGAAGGGCGCCTTCACCGGCGCGCAGAAGCGCAAGCTCGGAAAGTTCGAGTACGCCAACCAGGGCACGATCTTCCTCGACGAGATCAGCGAGATGCACCCGAACCTGCAGGCCAAGCTTTTGCAGGTACTGCAGGATGGCGAGTTCTCCCGGCTCGGCGGCGAGAGCGACGTGCGCGTCGACACGCGCATCATCGCGGCGACCAATCGCAACCTCGAGGAGGCGGTCGCCGACGGCTCCTTCCGCGAGGACCTCTACTACCGACTCAATGTGGTGACGGTCCACATGCCGCCGCTGCGCGAGCGGCGGGATTCGATTCCCCTGCTCGTCGATCGCTTCCTCCAGAAGAACAACGAGCAATACGGGAAGAGCGTGAAGCACCTCTCGAACGAGACCATGGAGGTGTTCATGCGTTACCACTGGCCCGGGAACGTGCGAGAGCTCGAGAACATGGTGCGGCGCATGGTGGTGCTCGGGAACGAGCAGGCCGTGCTCGACGAGATCTCGCTGCGCGGACCCGAGCCGGAGCCGGAGGAGGCCGGCGCCCGCGACATGCTGGATTTCGAAGGTCTGGGCGCGGAGCTCGACAAGGGCGAGTCGATTGATCTCAAGGCGATATCGCGGCGTGCCGCTCAAGTTGCCGAGAAAAGAGTGATCGAGCGCGTGCTGCTGCAGACCCGTTGGAATCGCAAGGAAGCGGCCGAGCGACTGCAGATCAGTTACAAGGCCCTGCTCTACAAGATGAAAGAGAACGGGTTGAGTGAGGGGCGTTAGCCCCGACGCGCCTCGATCGAACGGGTGAGCGACACGATGCGACTTTCCTTCGAGCCTGCGAGGGTCCTTCTCACCCTCGCGCTCCTGCTCGGTGCCGGTTGCGCAGGGCGCGCGCCGGCTCCGCCCCCGCTCGACCCGACGCCGACCGACCGCGAGACCTACACGATCGGCGTCACCGACGTGCTGAAGATCAGCGTATGGAAGAACGAGGAGCTGTCGGTCGAGGTGCAGGTCCGCGCGGACGGAATGATCTCCGTCCCCCTGATCGACGATGTCCGCGCCGAAGGCCTGACCCCCCAGGAGCTCAAGGAAGTCATCACGCGACAGCTTTCCGAGTACGTCACCGCTCCGGACGTCACCGTGCTGGTTCAGCAGATGAACAGCCGCTTCGTCTCGGTGCTGGGAGAGGTGAGACAGCCGAATCGCGTGCCACTGACGCGAGATCTGCGAGTGCTCGAAGCCATCGCGCTGGTCGGCGGGTTCACGACCTTCGCCAACAAGAACGACGTGCGAATCGTACGTCGGGATCTGGACGGCAACGAAACGGAGTACCGCTTCGACTACGACGCGTACGTCCGAGGTCGGGCGCCCGGGTCCAACATCGTGCTGCAATCCGGCGACGTCATCATCGTTCCTGATTGAGGTCGACCATGCGCACGATTCTCGTACTCGCGCTCTGCGCGTGCGCGCTGGGTGTCCCCGGCGCGCTGCGCGCCGCGGAAGTCACCTTCGCGATCGACGGCGCGACGGAATACGACAGCAACGTCTTCCGCTCCCATCAGGACGAGAAGGACGACGTCGTCTTCCGCCTGCGTCCGTGGGTCCAGCTCGCCGAGCCGCGCGGCCAGGATCTCAGCTACTCGCTGACCTACGCACTGCCCGTCGAGTTCGCCGTCGACCACACGTCGGTGGATGCCATCGACCAGGAGCTCTTGGGCAACGTCGTCTACCACGTGAACGACCGCTTCCAGCTGTTCGCGAACAACGGCTTCAGCTACATCCGGAGCGAGCTGCGCACGAACTTCGACCAGACCCAGGGCGGCGCCGAGTCGCCGCTGGTCAACAACGAGCGCAATCGCGTGCTGCTGAACACGGCCGTGATGGGAGCCAGCTACGAGTTCACGCCGCGCCTCGCCGCCACGGCGCAGCTCTCGAACAACTACTTCGATCCGAGCCGCAACGACCGCCAGCAGAACTGGCAGCTCCAGGGCATCACCGACCTCTCCTACACGCTGACGCCGAAGCAGCAACTCGGCGGCGGCGCGCGGATCGCGTACCAGAAGTACTACGAGTCGCAGGACATCGTCGGCAGCCAGGCGCAGATCTACAACGTGTTCGGGAGCTGGCGCTGGTCCATCGACGAGAAGACGGAGTTCGCCGTGAGCGCCGGCCCTGCCGTGATCCACAGCGAGCAGGACAACGCCGACTCGACGAAGGTGCGCGCGATGGTTCCCTTCACGCGCATCAGCGGGGATTTCACGGCGCCGAACGGCTTCGTCGACATCGAGGGGAACCCCGTCGGGGGCGTGAACTATCAGAACGGAGTCGTGCTGCTCTCGCAGTTCACGGATTGCCCGAGGCTGAAGAACGGCAGCCCCGATCGCGTTCTCGTCAGCGACAAGTCCTGCAACCCGAGCGTCGTCCTCGACGAGACTCCGGGCGCCGAGCAGCCCGGGCTGATCGACGCGATCACGGGCGCCACCTCGACGGTCCAGAATCAGGATCCGAGCGGCGAGAGTTCGACCGACGTCACCGTGTTCGCGGACGCGACCCTGGTCCGCCACTGGACCCCCGACCTGAACACGGCACTCAACTACACGCGCGAGCAGGGCAACGCGTCGGGCCTCGGCGGCGCCGTGGTCGGCGACACGCTGGTCCTCTCGAATACCTGGAACCTGACGGAGAAGTGGCAGATCGCGACCCGCGGTGAGTGGGGCCTGCGGAAGTCGGTGTCCCAGGCCGGGCAGGTCAATACCAAGGTCGTGGGCGACGCCACGGCCGCGACCCCTCCGCCCCAGGGGGTGAGCCCGACCATCTTCGGAGTGCCGGCATCCACGATCGGCCTCGCGGCACTCTCTGCCGCGACGAGCGGGGCGGGAACCTCATTCGTCCAGCGCGGTCAGACCACCGATATCGACACGATGCGTTGGGGAATCGCCGCACGTGTTACCCGTTTTTTCACGCGTAACACCTCCGGGTATCTTCAGTTCACTTACAACCAACAGCAGTCTCAGAACAACTCCCTGGGCGACCCCTCCGATTTCAACGACTACCTCGTGACCGTGGGCGTCCAGCACGTCTTCACACCGATCAAACTCTGGTAAAACCAGCGCGGTGATCTCCTCCCATGAACGTTGACGGCGACATCCAGCTCGGTGACTTCGCCGGGATCCTGCGCCGGCGCGGCAAGCTCGCGGGCCTGACGGCGCTCGGCGTGGTGCTCGTCGCCTACTGGGTCGCGATGGCGCTGCCAAACATCTATACGAGCTACGCGACGGTGCTGGTGGAGCCGCAGTCCGTGAACGAGAAGCTCGTGCAGTCGGGCGTACAGGACAGCGACATCAACGAGCGCCTCCACATCATGAGCGCGCAGATCCTCTCGCGGCCGCGACTGTCCGCGATCATCGACAAGGTCGGGCTCTACAAGCCGGAATCCAGCTACATGCTGCGCGAGGAGATCATCAACCTGATGCGCTCGCGCATCCGGGTCGAGCCCGTGATCCCCGAGCTCGAGCGGCAGCAGGTGCGCGCGCGCGACGTCGCGATCAACGAGTTCCAGATCTTCTTCGACGACTACGACGCGAAGACGGCGCGCGACGTCGCGCAGCTGCTCGCGAACGACTTCATCGAGAGCCACATCGACTCGCGCGTGGTGGTCTCGCAGAAGGGGCTCGAGTTCATCCAGGGCGAGCTCGCCCGACTGGCGGAGCAGATCCAGGACGTCGAGGGGCAGATAGCCAAGGTGAAGAACGACAACTCCGGCAAGCTGCCGGAGGACCTCGACCCGAATCAGCGGCGCCTCGAGCGGATTCTCGGCGACCGCGCCATCGCGCAGCGGGAGATGGCCGAGGCGACCAGCGACGAGGGCTTCTATCGCAGTCAGGTCGCGCAGGCGGCCGCGTTCTCCGCGCCGAACGACGACGCCAGCCCGGCGCGCCGCCTCGACCTCCTGAAGCTGACGCTGACGGACCTGCGCTCTCGCGGCTACACCGAGAAGCATCCGGACATCGTGAAGACCAAGGCCGAGATCGAAGAGCTCGAGAAGACGGTCTCGAAGCTCAAGCAGAAGAGCGCCGAGGAGCCGTCGGGAAACCTGGTGGAGCAGCAGGCGCAGGCGAGCCTCAAGCGCGCGACCTTGCGCCGCGAGCAGGCGCAGGCGGAGATCGAGCGGCTGCAGGACCTCGCCGACGAGGTCCAGGGGCTGATCAATGCGACCCCCGCCGTCACCGAGCAGCTCGACGCGCTGAAGCGCGAGTACGAGCACCTCTTCACCAGCTTCCAGGACTTCAGCAAGCGACAGCTCGAGGCGTCGGTGCAGGCGCAGCTCGAACGGCGGCAGCTCGGCGAGCAGTTCCGCGTGATCGAGGCGGCCTTCATCGCGCCCGGACCGAGCTCGCCGCATCGGGCGGTCATCATCGTGCTCGGCGCGGTGTTCGGGATCTTCTTCGGCGCCGGCGTCGGACTGCTGCTCGAGGTGCGGGACCGCTCGCCGCACGACGCGCGCCAGCTCCAGGCGCGCATCGAGCTGCCGGTGCTCGCGACCATTCCGCAGATCTGGCTGGAGGGCGATCGCGTGCGGCTGCGCCGACGGCGCCTGCGCGAGGCGATCGCGACCTCCGGGGTCGTCCTCTTCGCGCTCGTCGGGGGTGCGGCGAACTACATGTGGGTCAATGGGATGCCAGGCTTCCTGAGGAGCTCCTCCTCGTCCTCCTCTTCCTCCCCCTCCGACAACGCCGCGCCCGCACAGAAGCCCCCCGCGGCACCGGCACCCGCTCCGGCGCACGAGGGGTGACGCGTGTATCGAGACTTCTACGGCTTGATGCGCGCGCCCTTCGAGATGACGCCGGACCCTACGTTCCTGGTGCTCAGCGACACGCACCGCGAAGGGTTGGCGATGCTGGTCTACGCCGTGCGCGCGCGGAAGGGCTTCGTGGTGCTGACAGGCGAGGTCGGCACGGGCAAGACGACCTTGCTCCACGCGCTGCTCGGCCAGCTCGAACCCGAGATGCCGTCGGCCTTCCTGTTCAACCCGCGGCTCGAGCCGCTCGACTTCTTCCGCGTCCTCTTCGACGAGTTCGGCATCGAGACGTCCTGCCGCACCAAGGCCGAGTACCTGCTCAGCCTGAACCGCTTCCTGATCGATCGGCTGAAGGAGAACCGCACCGCGCTCCTGATCATCGACGAGGCGCAGAACCTGTCGCCCGAGATGCTCGAGGAGGTGCGGCTGCTCTCGAATCTCGAGACCCCGACCTCGAAGCTCCTCCAGATCATGTTGGTCGGGCAGCCCGAGCTCGACGCGATGCTCGATCGCCCCGACCTGCGCCAGCTCCGCCAGCGCGTCGTGCTGCGCCACCACCTCCGCCCGTTCGACGAGGGAGAGCTATCGGGCTACGTGGAAGAGCGGCTTCGCCTCGCCGGGTACACGGGCAAGGGTATCTTCAAGCGCGCCGCACTGAGGCGGCTGTACGAGGTGACTCGTGGCGTGCCGCGACTGGTCAACGTGCTCTGCGACGGCGCACTCCTGAGCGGCTACACGCGGGAGCAGACCTCGCTCGACGCGTCGACGATCGACGACGTCGCGCGGGAGCTGCGCCTCGTGGAAGCGGCGCCCAACGGCCAGCGGACTACTCTGTCGCCTTCCCCACGGCGGCGGAGCTGGCTCGGGTTGTTTCGGTAGGCGAATCGATCGATGGCGAAGGTCTACGATGCGCTGCGCAGGGCGGAGGCGGAACGGCGCCGCCGCGCGGGTCAGGACTCGGCGGTCGGCGGTCCGCTCGAGTGGGAGCCCGAGAAGGCCTCGGCCCCGGTCGCACCGATCGCCCCCGTCGAGCGGGGATCCTTCTGGTCGCGGCTCTTGTCGTGGCGCCGGGCCGCGGTCGAGACGACGGGCGACCTGAACAAGCGCCGCATCTCGCTGCTCCAGCCCGACTCGTTCGTCGCCGAGCAGTTCCGCGCGCTGCGAGGGCGCATCGACGCGATCGCGGCGGACCGACCGCTCCGCACGATCGCGGTCACGAGCGCCACGCCCGGCGAGGGCAAGACGACCTCCGCGATCAACCTCGCGATCGTGACGTCGCTCTCGGTCGGGAGGCGCGTCCTGCTCGTCGACTGCGATCTGCGCCGGCCGAAGGTCCACAGCGCGCTCGGGATCAGCCCGGAAGCGGGACTCGCCGAGGTGCTCACCGATCAGATCGGGCTCGAGCAGGCGATCGTGAAGCCGGAGGGCATGGGACTCGAGATTTTGGCGGTGCGCGGGCGCCCCGCGAATCCCTCCGAGCTGCTCGGCTCGGCGCGCATGCGCGAGCTGATCGAAGAGGTGGCTGCGCGCTACGACCGGGTCATTCTCGACACGCCGGCCGCGCTCGGACTCCCCGACGCCAAAGCGGTGGCGGATCTGTCCGACGGGATCGTCGTCGTCGTGCGCGCGGACGTGAGCCGGCAAGAAGACATCCAGACCGTGCTCGAGATCATCGACCGGCGAAGGGTTCTCGGGCTGGTGCTGAATGGAGCCGTCGCGGACCAGGGACGCTACGGCTACGTGAGCTAGGAGAAATGGACTTCGCTCGTGCGCGTCGGTCGGCTCTCGAGTCGGATGCCTGACGGCGCCCTCGAACTCCGAGTGCACCATGGAACCGCTCGACATCGCCATCCCCGTTGCGAGCGCGTTCGCCGTGGCGGCCGTCACGACGCCGTTCGTCGGGCGCTTCGCGCGGGCGATCGGCGCGATCGACCGGCCGAGTGATCGAGGCGTCAACCAGCGGCCCGACATGCCGCTGTGCGGGGGGCTCGCGGTCGCGGGCGCGTTCGCCGTGGGTCTGTACGCGGCGCTAGAGCTGTCGGAGCACGGCCCGGATCCCCGCGTGCGCGGACTGCTGCTCGGCGGGCTCGTGATGCTCGCCACGGGCATGTACGACGACCGCTTCGGCATGAACGCCTGGCAGAAGCTCAGCGGCCAGGTGCTCGCGGCGGGCATCGCGATCTCGCAGGGCTTCCGCTTTCCGTACTTCACGAATCCCTTCACCCAGGGACTCGTGGACGTGCCCGAGGGACTCGTCTGGGCCGTCACGCTGGTCTGGATCGTCGGCATCACCAACGCGCTCAACCTGCTCGACGGCCTCGATGGACTCGCCGCCGGTGTCAGCGCGATCATCGCCGCCACGCTCGCCGCGATCGCGTTCCAGGGCGATCAGACCTTCGTGCTGCTCGCGGGAGTCGCGCTGACCGGCGCGCTGCTCGGCTTCCTGCCGCACAACTTCTCGCCGGCTCGCATCTTCCTCGGCGACACCGGCGCGCTGTTCGTCGGCTACACGCTCTCGCTGCTCGCGCTCGAGTGCTACCGGCGCGTCTCGCTGATCACATTGATCGTCCCGATGCTGGCGCTCGCCGTGCCGATCCTCGACACGCTGATGTCGATCGTGCGGCGCATCGTGCAGCACAAGCCCATCTTCAAGGCGGACCGCCAGCACATGCACCACCGGCTGCTCGCCTACGAGGGCTCGCCACGCGCGGCCGTCACGCAGTTCTATCTGCTGACCTCCGCCTTCTGCATGATCGCGGTCTCGTTCACGCGCCTGCAGGGGATCACCGCGGCCGTCTTCCTAGTCACGGTGCTCGCGCTGACGGTGCGGCTCTTGTGGAACCTCGGCGTGATCGGCCGGACCGCGGACGAGGACGCCCCGGCGCAGGACCCGACCTCGGCGCAGAGGCACACCGAGGGAGGCGCGTCGTGAGCCGCGCGCTCGTCACGGGCATCACGGGTCAGGACGGCTCCTACCTCGCGGAGCTGCTGCTCGAGAAGGGCTACGAGGTGCACGGCATGGTGCGCCGCTCGAGCACGGAGAGCTTCGAGCGCATCGCGCACATCGCGGATCGCGTGAAGCTCCACCAGGCCGATCTGCTCGACCAGAGCTCGATCGTGAGCCTGTTGCGCGCGGTGCGGCCGCGCGAGCTCTACAATCTCGCGGCGCAGTCGTTCGTGCCGACGAGCTGGCTCCAGCCGTCGTTGACCGGCGAGTTCACCGCGCTCGGCGTGACGCGCATGCTCGACGCCGTGCGTCTCGTGGACCCGCAGATCCGCTTCTACCAGGCGTCGAGTTCCGAGATGTACGGGCGCGTGCGCGAGATGCCCCAGAACGAGTCGACGTCGTTCTACCCGCGCAGCCCCTATGCCGTGGCCAAGGCCTACGGCCACTGGATCACCGTCAACTACCGGGAGAGCTACGGACTCTTCGCGGTGTCGGGGATCCTGTTCAACCACGAGTCGCCGCGCCGCGGACGCGAGTTCGTCACGCGGCGCATCAGCGAGGGCGTCGCCCGCATCAAGCTCGGCCTCCAGGACGAGCTCACGCTCGGAAATCTCGACGCGCGCCGCGACTGGGGCTACGCGCCCGAATACGTCGAGGCGATGTGGCGCATGCTCCAGCAGTCCGCTCCCGCCGACTACGTCGTCGGCACGGGAGTACACCACTCGGTGCAGCAGTGCGTCGACTTCGCCTTCGAGCACGTGGGCCTCGATCCGGCCGACTTCGTGCGCATCGATCCCTCGCTGCTGCGCCCCGCCGAGGTCGACACCTTGCTCGCCGACCCAACCAAGGCGCGCGAGCAGCTCGGATGGTCGGCGAAGACCAGCTTCCGCGAGCTCGTCCGCATCATGGTCGAAGCCGATCTCGAGCGCGGCGAGGCGGCGAGCGGCGCGCGGCGCGGTCGCGGGCGCGCGCGATGAGTCGCGCGGAGTGCGTGCTGGTGACGGGAGCCGCGGGCTTCATCGGCTCGACCCTGGTCGAGCGCCTGCTCGCCGACGGCCGGCGCGTGGTCGGGATCGACTCCTTCGATTCGTTCTACGCGCCCGAGCAGAAATGGCGAAATCTTCGCGTCGCGCAGGACCACCGCGGCTTCCGGCTGATCGAGGGCGACGTGCGCGACGCGTCCGCCGTGGGTCGCGCGCTCGAGTCGGGTCCGTGCGACGGACTCGTCCACCTCGCGGCGCTCGCCGGCGTACGGCCGAGCCTCGAGCGCCCTGCGGAGTACGCCGACGTGAACGTGCGCGGCACCGCGGTCGTGCTCGAGCAGGCGTGCGCGCACGGCATGCCGCGCGTGGTGTTCGCGTCCTCGTCGTCGGTCTACGGAGAGCGCGCGGACGACGCGCCCTTCCGCGAGAGCGACGCCACGGATGCGCCGGTCTCGCCCTACGCCGCGACCAAGCGCGCCGGCGAGCTGATCGCGCATGCCTTCCACGCCGCGCGCGGACTCTCCATCGCGTGCGCCCGCATCTTCACCTGCTTCGGCCCGCGCCAGCGACCCGACCTCGCGATCCGGCGCTTCGCCGAGCGCATGCTGCGCGGCGACTCGGTGCAGGTCTTCGGCGACGGCTCGGCGCTGCGCGACTTCACCTACGTGGACGATCTCGTCGCGGGGCTCGTCGCGGCGCTCGACGCCGAGCCCGGCTATGCCGTCTACAACTTCGGCGCGGGCCGCAGCATCTCGGTCGCGCAGGTGCTCGGCGTTCTCGAGCAGGCGCTCGGGGTGAAGGCGCGCGTCGAGTGGCGGCCCCGGCAGCCGGGCGACGTGTCGCGCACCCTGGCCGACATCGGCGCCGCGCGCCGCGCGCTCGGCTACGCGCCGCGGATCTCGTTCGAAGAGGGCGTGCGCCGCTTCGCGGCGTGGCTCGAGGAGACGCGGTGAGCGCACGCACAGCGTTGGTGACCGGGGGCGCGGGCTTCATCGGCGGGCATCTCGTCGAGCGTCTCGTCGCGGACGGCTGGCGCGTGCGCGTGCTCGACGATTTCTCGAGCGGCAAGGAGGACAACCTGGCCGACGTCGCCGAGCGGATCGAGCTGCTGCGCGGCGACGTCCGCGACTCCGACTGCGTCGCGAAGGCGGTGCACGGCGTCGAGGTGGTCTTCCACGAGGCGGCGGTCGCGTCCGTCCCTCGCAGCGTGGCCGAGCCGATCTTCACGAACAGCGTGAACGTCGGCGGCACGCTCTGCGTGCTCGAGGCGGCGCGCCACGCGGGTGTTCGGCGGGTCGTCTACGCGGCTTCGTCCTCCGCCTACGGCGACGCGCCCGGTCTCCCGAAGGTCGAGGACATGCCGACGAACCTGCTCTCGCCCTACGCGCTCCAGAAGCACGCGGGCGAGTCCTACTGCCGCCTCTACTCGGAGCTCTACGGCCTCGAGACCGTCGCGCTCCGCTATTTCAACGTCTACGGGCCGCGCCAGGACCCGAAGAGCGAGTATGCGGCGGTGATCCCGAAGTTCATCACCGCCTGTCTGCGCGGCGACGCGGCGATCCTCTTCGGCGACGGCGAGCAGACCCGCGATTTCGTGATGGTCTACGACGCGGTGCAAGCGAACCTGCTCGCCGCCGATGCGCCGCGCGCCGCCGGCAGGGTGTGCAACATCGCCGCGGGCCGGCGCACCAGCCTGAACGAGCTCATCGCGGTGATTCGCCAGGAGACGGGGGCGAAGGCCCTGCCGCGTCACGCGCCGCCTCGCGAAGGCGACGTACGTGACAGCGTTGCCTCGTTGGACTGCGCGCGCGACCTGCTCGGCTACGAGCCGCAGGTCGCGCTCCGCGAGGGGCTGCGCATCACCATCGAGAGCTTCAGCGCGAGGATCGAATGAACGTCTGCGTGATCGGCACGGGCTACGTGGGTCTCGTCACCGGCGCCTGCTTCGCCGAGTTCGGCTGCCAGGTGATCTGCGCCGACGTCGACGGCGCGAAGATCGCGGCGCTGCGCCAGGGTCAGATGCCGATCTACGAGCCCGGGCTCGAGGATCTCGTCGTGCGCAACGTCGCGCAGGGTCGGCTCTCCTTCACCACCGACACGGCCGAGGCGGTGCGCGCGTCGCTGGTGGTCTTCATCGCGGTGCCGACGCCGCCGCGCGAGGACGGCAGCACCGATCTCGGCGCGGTCGAGTCGGTCGCGCGCGAGATCGGGCGCGCGATGGACGGCTACAAGGTGATCGTGAACAAGAGCACCGTGCCGGTCGGCAGCGCCGTGAAGGTGCGGGGCTGGATCGAAGCCGAGCTGCCGCGCCGCGGGCAGCGGCGCTTCAGCGTCGCGTCGAACCCGGAGTTCCTGCGCGAGGGCGCCGCGATCGGCGACTTCATGCGGCCCGACCGGGTGGTGATCGGCGCCGACGACGAGGAGGCGACCGCCATCCTGAAGAGCCTCTACCGGCCGCTCTACCTGATCGAGACGCCGGTAGTGGTGACCAGCGTGGCGACGGCGGAGCTGACGAAGTACGCCGCCAACGCCTTTCTCGCGACCAAGATCTCCTTCATCAACGAGTTCGCGAATCTCTGCGAGATGGTCGGCGCGGACGTCCACGACATCGCGCGCGCGATCGGACTCGATCGCCGCATCGGCTCGAAGTTCCTGCACCCGGGGCCGGGCTTCGGCGGGTCGTGCTTCCCGAAGGACACGCGCTCGCTGGCGCACTTCGCGCGCGAGAAGGATTCGCCGGTGCGCATCGTCGAGGCGGTGGTGCAGGTGAACGAGTCGCAGCAGCGGCGCATGGTCGACAAGATCTCCGCCCTGCTCGACGGGGAGCTCGACGGCCGCGTGATCGGCGCGCTCGGCCTCTCGTTCAAGCCCGAGACGGACGACATGCGCGACGCGCCTTCGCTGTCGATCCTGCGCGGCCTGATCGAGCGCGGCGCGAGGGTGCGCGCCTACGACCCGCAGGCGATGGAGAACTCTCGCAAGCTGCTGCCCGACGTGTTGCTGTGCGAGAACGCCTACGAGGTGTGCGAGGGCGCGGACGCGCTGGTGGTGCTGACCGAGTGGAACCAGTTCCGCATGCTCGATCTCGCGCGCGTGAAGTCGCTGCTGCGCCAGCCGCTGGTGGCGGACCTGCGCAACATCTACGACCCCGCCGACATGCGCGACGCCGGCTTCACCTACGTGTGCGTGGGTCGTTAGGCACCGCGAGCCGGACCGAGCGTGAGCCTCCACGCCGTCATCCTGGCCGGAGGCGCCGGGGAGCGCTTCTGGCCGGCGTCGCGCGCGCGGCGCCCCAAGCCCTTCCTGCGCGTGGTCGGCGGCCGCACCTTGCTCGACGCGACCTGCCTGCGCGCGCGCCGGATCGCCGGCCCTTCGCGCGTGTGGGTGGTGTGTGGACGCGAGCACGCGCAGGCGATCCGCCGCGCCACGGGCCTGTCCGCGTCCCGCGTACTGGTCGAGCCCGCACGACGCAACACCGCGATGGCGATCGCCTTCGCGGCGGTGCGCATCTCGCGCGCCGATCCGCAGGCGATCCTGGCCGTCCTGCCGGCGGACCATCACATCCCCGACACCGCCGCGTTCGCCGCCGATCTGCGCGCCGCGGCGCGCGCCGCGCGCGCGGGCGCGCTCGTCACGCTCGGCGTCCGCCCGACGCGTCCGGAGACCGGCTACGGCTACATCGACGTCGGCGTTCCGGTCGGCCGCGCGCACCCGCGCCTGCGCCGCGTGCGCCGTTTCGTCGAGAAACCCGAGCGCCGCGTGGCCGAGCGCTACCTGCGCGGCGGACGCCACCTGTGGAACGCCGGCATCTTCGTCTTCTCCGCGCGCGCGATCCTCGAGGAGATCGAGGCGCACGCCCCCGATCTCGCAGCCGCCCTCGAGCCGCTGCGCGCGCGCGCCCGCAGCTCGAGCGCGGAGCTGGCCCGCAGCTATCGCCGCGCGCCGTCGCTGCCGATCGACGTCGCGGTGATGGAGCGGAGCCGGCGCGTCTGGACCTTGCCGGTGCGCTGGCGCTGGAGTGACGTCTGGACGTGGGAATCGCTGGCCGGAGAGCTCGGTGTCGCCCCGGGCCGCTCCCGGCTCCTGGCCGGAGACCTCGTCTACGACGATGGCGCCGGCAACCTGGTCTGGGGGCTCGATGGCAAGGCGGTGGCACTGCTCGGAGTATCGGGTCTCGCCGTGATCGATGCGGGCGATGCCCTGCTCGTGGCCCGCCTGGATCGCAGCAACGAGGTGCGGGCTATCGTCCAAGGCCTAAAGGAGAAGGGCCGACTGGACGTCACGTAGTCGGGCGGGGGAGCTTCCCCTCGGAGGCCTGGGTCCGGGATCGGGGGCTCGGAGGAACAGAGACACCTGGAGGCGGCAAGGTGGGAAGAGAGCAAGTCATGGCGATGCCGCGGCGAGGTCGGGAGGCACTCGACTCCCTGCGCAACATCCCGCTCTTCTCGTCGGTGCGCGATGCGGACCTCGAGAGCATCGCGGCGCTGCTGATCGAGCGGCGCTTCCCGAGACACAAGACCATCGTCGAAGAGGGACTGCCCGGCGACTACATGTACGTGATCTGCGAAGGTCGCGTGCAGGTCTCGAAGCTCTCCGACGACGGTCGCGAGAAGATCCTCGAGTTCCTCGATGCGGGCGACTTCTTCGGCGAGATGTCGCTGCTGGACAACGCGCCGCGCTCGGCCAGCGTCCGCGCGCTCACCGACTCTCGCATCCTGGCGCTCTCGCGCGCCGACTTCCTCGCCGTGCTGCGACGCAGTCCCGATCTCGCGATGGCAGTGATCCAGGAGCTGACGCGGCGCCTGCGCCGCGTCGACGATCAGGCCTCGTCACTCTCGTTCCAGCGCGTCGAGGAACGCACCAAGGGTCTGCTGGTGCGGCTCGCGAAGCAGGATCCGCAGCGCATCGATCGGCGCGTCACGCCGGCGCTCACACACCAGCAGATCGCGGACATGATCGGAACCTCGCGGGAGACGGTCACGCGCGCCCTGAAGGGCCTGAAGGAGCGCGGCTGGCTCGAGCAGGAGGGCAAGAAGTACCTCGTGCCCGCGAAGGAAGAGGACTGAGGTCGGACGCCGGCGAGCCGCTTCTCATCGCCGAGCGGGTCTGATCTTCTGAACTTTGCTCGGCTTCGCTTCGCTGCGCGCCAGGGCTTCGCCCCGGCTTGGCCCCCCCTTGCCGACTCCGGGGATCGATTGAACCCTAGGCTTCCCGCCGGGTTCCAAGGCCCGGCAACTGTGTGTCCGCCCGGCGGTGTCGTCTGGCGTATCGGGGGTCCGGCCAAGCAATGCGCATCCACATCGTTCGAGCTCTCACCGCGGGGCTCACCCTGTTCCTGCTGGCGGCCTGCCAGTCCGACTCGGAGAAGATCTCCCAGCATCTCTCTCGCGGGCAGGAGTACTTCGACGCGCAGAAGTGGCCCGAGGCGATCATCGAGTACAAGAACGTGCTCCAGATAAACCCGAACCACGCGGAGGCGCACTGGAAGCTCTCGCAGGCGTACCTGAAGAGCGACAAGCCGCGCGAGGGATTCTGGGAGCTGCGCGAGACGGTCCGCCTGGATCCGAAGAACCGCGACGCGAAGCTCCAGTTCGCGCAGATCTCGATCTACGCCGGCGAGCTCGAAGAGGCGCTGACCCGCGCGAACGAGGCGATCGCCGACGACAACACCAAGGCCGACGCCTACATGGTCGCCGCGCAGGCGCACGAGGCGCTCAAGCAGGTGGACGAGGCGAAGGCTGCCTACGCGCGCGCGGTCGAACTCGAGCCCGATCTGGTCCCGCCGCGCATCCTCTACGCCAGCTTCCTGCGCCGGAACAACGACCGCCAGGGCGCCGAGGCGCAGTATCTCGAGGCGAGCAAACGCGCTCCTTCGCCGGAGACGTACGTGGCGCTCGCGGGCTTCTACGCCGAGGGCGGAGATCGCGACCCCGAGGCGGAGGACGCCTACAAGAAGGCGCTCGAGACCTCGAAGGAGGGCCAGATCGTCGGCGCCTACTCGGTGCTCGCGTCCTTCTACTATGTGCGCGATCGCTTCCCGGACGCGGTCGCCACGCTCGAGAAGGGCATCGAGGCGACCAACAACTCCGTCGACCTGATCTACCTGCTCGCGCGCATGTACCGCGAGAAGGGCGACCAGGCCAAGGCGGACCAGCTCGCCCAGAAGGCGACCGAGGTCAAGCCCGACGACTACCACACGCACCTGGTGCTCTCGGCGTACCGCGACCAGATCGGCGACCTCGACGGCGCGCTCGAAGCCGCGCGCAACGGGCAGAAGGTCGCGCCGAAGGACACGTTCGACGCCGACTTGCGCGTGGCCGAGGTGCTGCTCGAGATCGGCTTCACGCGCAAGGAGCCCGACAAGGTCAAGGAGGGCCGCGAGATCGTCGACCGCGTGCTCGCCGCCAAGCCGACCGATCCGGGCTGCCTGTTCGTCAAGTCGAAGCTCGACATCGCGGAGAAGCGCTACGACGACGCGATCCGCGAGCTACGCAGCGCGATCGATCAGCAGCCGGACTGGGCCAAGGCTCACTTCCTGCTCGGCTCGGCGCTCGCGCTCTCGGGCGAGCGCACGGCGGCCCGCACGGAGCTCGCCCGCGCGCTCGAAATCGACGGCACGATGGTCGACGCGCGCCGCCTTCTCGCCGACGTCCACGCAGCGCTCGGCGAGCACGAGTACGCGGTCGAAGAGGGGCGCCGCTACCTGAAGGAGCGTCCGGACGCGATCAACGTGCGCCTGCGCGTCGCCCAGAGCCTGATGAACCTCGATCGTGTCGACGAGGCGCTCCAGGAGATCCAGGTCGTCGACGAGTCGAAGCGCAACGCCGAGGTGAACTACGCGATCGCGCGGATCTACCTGCGCAAGGGCCGCCTCGACATGGCGCGCAAGTTCCTCGAGAAGGCGCTGACCGAGCAGCCGCACCACCCCGACATCCTCTCCAACCTGCTCACCATCGACAGCTCCGAGGGACGCACGGAAGAGTCGGCGAAGCGCATCAAGGCCGCGCTCGCCGAGGAGCCGAACAACGCGAACCTGCAGCAGCTCGCCGGCCGCCTCTACGTGATCGAGAACAAGAACGACGAGGCGGAGGCCGCCTTCAAGAAGGCGATCGAGCTCGATCCGAACCTGATGACGAGCTATCGGCTGCTCGCGCAGTTCTACGCGCGCACGGGCCGCACGGGTGAGACGATCGGCACCTACGAGAAGGCGCTCCAGGTCAAGGAGGACCAGCCGCAGATCCACCACTTCCTCGGCGTGCTCTACGAGTTCGGCGGCGAGCGGGACCGCGCGGTGCAGCACTACGAGGCGGCGATCCGCTACGAGCCGAACCTCGGCGAGGCCAAGAACAACCTCGCCTACCTCTTCGCCGAGAAGGGCGAGAACCTCGACCGCGCGCTCGACCTCGCGCAGGAGGCGAAGGCCCTGATGCCGGACGATCCGAACACGGCCGACACGCTCGGGTGGGTGCTCTACCGGCGCGGCGTGCCGTCGGCGGCGATCGGCTACCTGAAGGAGGCGGCGGCGGGCACGCGCCCCGGCGACTCCAACCTCGGCCTGATCCGCTACCACCTCGCGCTCGCCTACGAGGCGAGCGGGGACAAGGCCAATGCCAAGGAGGCCGCCCAGCAGGCGCTCGCGGACCACCAGAACTTCACGACCTCCCAGAAGGCCGCGGGAGCCGCGGCGGTGCCGGATCCGCCCTGGATTCCCGACGCGCGCAGCCTGATCCAGCGGACGGCGAGCCAGTAGCTCGCCGCTCCGCTCCGGTTCGGCAGAACACGCGCATCAAGCCGCGACACCGGCGCGCCGATAGGGCGCCGGAGGTCCCCTCCGTGGGGTCCTCTGCACGCGGAGGGATGCGATGACGTGGAGCAAGCTCGGGCTCCTGGTTCCGGCGTTGACGGTGGGCTGGCTCGCCGGCGCGGCGGCCGGGGACGAGGTCGCGCCGAATCCGGCGCCGGCCAGTGGCGCCGTCGCGGATCTCCCGCCCGATGATCCCGCCGCGCTCCCGAGCGCCGATGCCGCGCAGCACGAGGCGACCCAGCCTGCCGCGGTCGCCGACCAGACACCGGCTGGCGACGCCGCTGCGCCCGCCGCACAGGGCAGCGAGCCCGCGATGGCCGCGCCGGCCGACGCCGCGGGCGCGGAGGCGCAGACGAGCGGTGCGACCGCCGCGAAGCCGAGCGAGTCCGAGCCCGTCGCGCCGGCGCTCGGCGCCATCGGCTACGACTCACAGGGACGCCAGGGCCGCGTCCACATCGTGCGCAAGGGCGACACGCTCTGGCACATCTCAGAAGCCTATCTCGGCACGCCGTGGGTGTGGCCGTCGATCTGGCGCGACAACGGGCAGGTCGCGAATCCGCACCGCATCTATCCGGGCGATCGCATCTGGATCACGCCGAACGAGATGCGGAAGGTCAGCGCCGAGGAGGCGGCGGAGCTGCTGTCCAACCTGCCGCCCGGACAGCCGGCCGAGCCGGCCGCCGCCGAGGAGGTCTTCCCGGCTGCGCCCGCGCCCGAGGCGGCGCCCGCCGCGACGCCGGCCGCGCCGGCTAGCGTCCACGTCTCGGCGCGCGAGTCGACGGGCCTGCTCACGGCCGAGGAGTACGAGGCCGCGGGAAGCATCGTCGGCCGGGTGCCCGAGCGCGTGTTCATGTCGCAGGAGGATCAGGTCTACATCGGCGTCGGCGAGGGCAGCGTGAAGGTCGGCGACCAGCTCACGATCTTCCGCACGCGCGACAAGGTCTACGATCCCGACACCGGCCGGTTGCTCGGCTACCACGTCGAGTTCCTCGGCTATGTCGAGGTGACCGAGACGCATCCCGAAGCGTCGCTCGCGCGCATCCGTATGTCGACCGGCGAGGTCATCGAGGGCGACCGCGTGACGCCGCGCCAGCCGATGCCGCAGGACGTCGCGCTGCGACCGAGCCCCCAAGTCGACGGCATGGTCTGCTACTTCCCACAGAAGCGCGTGGTGATCGCCTGGAACGACTTTGTGTACCTGAACCGGGGCAGCACCGACGGCCTCGAGGTCGGCAGCCCGCTCGAGGTGTTCCGACTCGGCTACACGACGGAAGAGCCGGTGCGCGACGAGCGGGTGCAGGTTCCGGATCGCGTGATCGCGAAGCTCGTGGTCGTGCGCGTCGGCGAGCGGAGCTCGGTCGCGCTCGTCACCAAGGCCACGACGGAGCTGAAGCTCGGCGACCGCTTCCGCGGTGCCGTCGACGTGTCGGACATGGCCACGACGCCGCCTCCGGCGGAGGTCGCGATCCCGGTGGACCAGGATCGTGCGCGCGGGACGGTCGGCCGCAGCGCGCACCCGGCGAGCCGACGACACTAGACCGTCGACGCGGCATCGGTCCGCGCCCGCGCTCGCCGCGCGCGTGATCGCTGCACGCTTGCCCGCGTGCCGAGGCGCGGGCAAGCTCACGGCCCTCCGGTCCCCGGAGAGATGCCTTGGACAGAGCCTCGCCGGGCCCCGGCGCGCTCGATCCGTCCGACCCGGGCTGCGAGGCCGAGCTGCGCCGCTGGCTCGCGTTCCAGCAGGCGCTCGCGCTCGAGCCGATGCGCGCCGCGCGGGCGCTGCGATCGGCGCGGGGAGACCCGCGGCGCGCGCTCGTCCTCTCGGGCGCTCCTCTGCCGTCCGAGGCCGAGATCGCCGAGGCACACGCGACGCTCCGGCGCGTCGGCGCGCGGGTGCTGCCGCTGCCGGCCGCCGGCTACCCGTGGCGCTTCGCATTGCTGCGCGAGCCGCCTCCGGTGCTGGCGGTGCGCGGCGACCCGTCGCTGCTTTCGCGCCGTGCGGTCGCGATCGTCGGCGCGCGCGCGGCCACCGCCTACGGCCGCGCGGTCGCGCGCCGTCTCGCCGCGGACCTCGCCGCCAGCGGACTCGTCGTGGTGTCGGGCCTCGCGCGCGGCATCGACGCGGCCGCGCACGAAGGCGCGCTCGAAGCGGGCGGGGCGACCGTCGCCGTCGTGGCCTGTGGTCCGGAGCAAGTGTACCCGCCCGAGCATCGCGCGCTCGCCTCTCGCATCGCCGCGAGCGGCGCGCTCGTCTCCGAGCTGCCGCCCGGTACGCCGCCGCGGTCGGCCCACTTTCCGCTCCGCAATCGCTTGATCAGCGGGCTGGCGGAGGCGCTCGTCGTCGTGGAGGCGAGAGTGCGGAGCGGATCGCTCCACACGGTGCGCCATGCGCTCGATCAGGGCATCGACGTGCTCGCGGTGCCGGGACCCGTGGACGCGCCGACGAGCGCGGGACCCAATCTCCTGCTGCGCGACGGCGCCGCGCCGGCGCTCGACGCGAGCGACGTGCTCGCCGCGCTCGCCGGCCCGCCGCGCGTCGCGCACGACGCCTCGCCCGCGCTCTCGCCCGAGCTCGAGGCGCTGCTCGCGAGTCTGCGCCGCGAGCCTGCGACGCGCGACGGGCTCTCGCGCCGGCTCGGCCTCGCGCCGCAGGCGCTGGCCGCGCCGCTGCTCGAGCTCGAGCTCGGCGGGCGCGCCGTGGTGGACCCCGACGGTCGCTGGCGAGCGCTGAGCTAGCGTTGCGCGCCTTCGGGGGTCGCCCTTGCAGACGGCGCAGGTCAGCGTGGTCGGGGCGGGTCTGGCGGGCTGCGAGGCCGCCTGGCAGGCGGCGCGCCGCGGCCTGCGCGTCTCGCTCTACGAGATGAAGCCGCTGCGCTTCTCGCCCGCGCATGCCGCACCCGACTTCGCCGAGCTCGTGTGCAGCAACTCGCTGCGCTCGAACCAGCTCGGCAACGCCGTCGGCCTGCTGAAGCAGGAGATGCGGAGGCTCGACTCGCTCGTGCTCGCGGCGGCGGACGAGTGCGCGGTGCCGGCCGGCAAGGCGCTCGCGGTCGACCGCGTCGCCTTCGCGCGTCGCATCACCGAGACGCTCGAGTCGCACCCGCGCATCGAGGTGCGGCGCGCCTGCATCGAGCGCATCCCGGACGAGCGTCCCGTGGTTCTCGCCACGGGTCCGCTCACGGACGGCGCGCTCGCGGCCGATCTCCAGCGCCTGCTCGGCGAGGAGTACCTCTACTTCTACGACGCGCTCTCTCCGATCGTGTACGCGGACTCGGTCGATCCCGAGATCGCGTTCCGCGCCTCGCGCTACGAGGAGGGAGAGGGCGACTACGTCAACCTGCCGCTCTCGCGCGACGAGTACGAGCGCTTCCTCGACGCGCTGATCGAGGCCGACACACTTCCTCTCCATCCGTTCGAGGCGGCGCTCTACTTCGAGGGCTGCTTGCCGGTGGAGGAGATGGCGCGCCGGGGGCGCGACACGCTCGCGTTCGGGCCGATGAAGCCGGTCGGGCTGATCGATCCGCGCACGGGTGTCCGCCCGCACGCGGTCGTGCAGCTCCGCCAGGAGGACAAGCGCGGCCTGCTGCTCGGCCTCGTCGGCTTCCAGACGCGGCTGCGGCAGGCGGACCAGAAGCGCGTGTTTCGCGGGCTGCCCGGCCTCGCCGAGGCGGTGTTCGCGCGCTTCGGCTCCGTCCATCGCAACACCTATGTGAATGCGCCGCGCCACCTGAATGCCGATCTCTCGCTGCGCGCGGCGCCCGGTGTGTACCTGGCCGGTCAGATCTCCGGCGTCGAGGGCTACGTCGAGTCCGCCGCGCTCGGGCTGCTGGCCGGGATCCACGTGGCCAGCGCGGCGCGCGGCGAGGAGCCGCCGCTACCCGACGAGGCGACCGCGCACGGCGCATTGCTCCGCTACCTGACCGGCGCCGACGCGAAGCGCTTCCAGCCGATGAACGTGAACTACGGCCTCTTCCCGCCGCAAGAAGGCTTGCCGCGGCGCCTCGCGCGCAAGGATCGCCACGAGCGCCTGGCGGCGCGAGCCCTCGATCGGATCGCGGACTACGCGTCGCGCGTCCGCCCCCCCGTCGCATGAGCGGCGAGCGCGAGCCGGCCGCGCGCGCGACCTGGCAGTCCGAGCTCCGCGACTTCGACCTCTTCCTGCGCGCGGAGCGCGCGCTCTCGCCGCACACACGGCGCGCGTACGCATCCGACGTCCGACACTTCGCGGCGTTCGTGTCGGGCCGCGTGCCCGCGCGCGTGGATGCGGGCGACGTGCGCGCCTGGCTCGCGTCGCTGCACGGCTCGCGCGACCCGGCCACGCTCGGTCGCAAGCTCGCCGCGCTGCGCGCCTTCTTCCGGCTGCAGCTTCGCGAGGGGCGGGTGCCCGCCGATCCGACGCGCGGGCTGGTCTCGCCGCGCGTCCCGAAGCGGCTGCCGAAGCCGCTGGCCGTCGACGACTGCGTGGCGCTCGCCGAGGCCGACGCGGAGGTGGATCCTCGCGACGAGGCGCGCGCGCTGCGCGACCGCGCGCTCGTCGAGCTGCTCTACGGCGCGGGCCTGCGCGTCGGCGAACTCTGCTCGCTCGACGTGCGCGACGTGGATCTCCACCGCGGCGACGTGCGCGTGCAGGGAAAGGGCGGCGCCGAGCGCGTGGTGCCGCTGCCCGCGGCCGCGCGGGCCGCGCTCGACCGCTATCTTGCGGGCCGTCGCGGCCCCGGCTCGCGCGCGGAGCCGCTCTTCACGGCGCTGCGCCCGCGCCGCGGCGCGCGCGCGCGGCTCGGCGTCCGCGACGTGCGCCGGATCGTCGGCGCACGCGCGCGTCGCGCCGGAATTTTCGAGCGCGTGCACCCGCATCGGCTCCGCCACAGCTACGCCACACATCTGCTCGACATGGGGGCCGACCTGCGCGAGATCCAGGAGCTACTCGGCC
>Ga0335069_10000877_pt1 | contig 48354 bp, 41 predicted proteins | sample Lox_Sample_11_FD_206714 | JGI IMG/M metagenome (GOLD analysis project Ga0335069, IMG submission 206714) | Soil microbial communities from Loxahatchee National Wildlife Refuge, Florida, United States - Lox_Sample_1.1 | ecosystem: Environmental > Terrestrial > Soil > Wetlands | place: USA... | reverse complement strand
CTCGCTTTCTCGCTACGGCGGGCGCGGGGGGGGGGGGGGGCGCCGCGCGGTCGGTCCTCCGCCCGCGTCGCGGGCGCGCGCGGGGCGGGGCGCGGCCCCCCCGCGCCCCCCAGCGCCGGCGAGCCGCGCAAGGTCAAGCGGATGCGGCCCGTGTACTCGAGGTCGAGCTCCTTCCGCAGCATCTGCACGCGGTTCAGCACCTCGCGGTAACGGCCTTCCTCGACGAGCGCGGGGTTGAGCGCGGTCCGCAGCACCACCACGCCGACCGGGCCGGACGCCGCGGCGAAGCCCGCGCGCGCCTCGAGCGACACCGCGATCTCGTCGCGCGAGAGCTCGAGCGTCTCGCCCTCGACCGCGATCCGCACGCAGCCCTCGCTCTCGAGATCGCGCAGCAGCGCCGCGCCGTCGGCAGAGGCGAGCGCGGCCTTCAGCTTCGGCATGCGCTTGCCGACGCGCGGGCCGAGCGCGCGGAAGTTCGGCTTCACCTGATAGGTGACGTACTCGTCGGCCTTCGCGACGAAGTGGACCTCGTGCACGTTCAGCTCGTCCGCCACGAGCGCCGCGTGCTCGCGCAGCGCGGCCTCCTGCGTGGGATCGGCGAGCACGATCTCCGCGGCCTCGAGCGGCTGGCGGACGCGCAGCTTCGACACCGTCCGAACCTGGAGACCGAGCGACACGATCTCGCGCACGCCGCGCATCACGCGCGAGAGCGCGGCGTCGATCGCGGAGACGTCGGCGTCGGGCCAGTCGGCCAGATGCACGCTCTCGTGCGCGCCCGGGTCCGGACCGCGCACCAGGTTCTGCCACAGCTCCTCGGTGGCGTAGGGAAGGAAGGGAGCCAGCAGGCGCGCGAGCGCGGTCAGGCACTCGTAGAGGGTCCAGTGCGCGTCGAGCTTGTCCGGCTCGAGGCCCGCAGCCCAGAAGCGCTCGCGGTTGCGACGCACGTACCAGTTCGAGAGCGCGTCGACGAACTCGGTCAGCATGCCCGTCGCCTCGTAGATGTGATAGGCGTCCATGTGCTGCGTGACCGACTGCGTCGTCAGCGCGAGCTCGGAGAGGATCCAGCGGTCGACGAGCGCGCGCGCACTCGCCGGCCGGCGGCCCGCACGGCACGCGGGGTCCGACGGATCGAAGCCGTCGATGCCCGCGTAGATGGTGAAGAAGGCGTAGACGTTGCGGAGCTTCAACGGCAGCTCGCGCTGCGCCGCACGCACCGCGCCGAGGGAGTGGCGCGTCGGGTTCCAGGGAGGATTCGAGGCGAAGAAGAACCAGCGGAAGGCGTCGGCGCCGGGCGCGGGCGTCGCGGGATCGTCGACCCACACCTTCTTCGACGCGTCGAGTCCCGGCACCTCGCGCGGCAGGATGTGCGCGCCCATCGGCGCCGGCGTGACGCCGAGGCGCGTCGCATCGGCCGGCGCGAGCTCGATCACGCGCCGCGGCAGCGACGCGGGCTCGAGCTCGATCTCCCGCGCCGCGGACGCCGCGTCCCCGCGGTAGACGCGAGCCTTCGCGCTGTCGCCGCGCAGGTCGAGGCCCTCGTAGTCCTCGCGCGCGACGCGCGCGCGACCCGGCGCCGGCGGCTCCGCGGCCGACACCGCCGCGAACTCGAGGCGCACGTGGTCGAGGATGATCTCGGGCGGCGTGTAGTTGCCCTTGCTCTTCGACTCCTTCTTGCCGTAGCGGTCGGCGACGTGGCCGAGCACGAGGCAGGTCTTGTACGGGATCGGCAGCGGGCGCTCGGCGAAGAGCAAGGTGGAGATCCAGAGCAGCGAGTTGAACCAGCCGCGCGTCTGATCGATCGCCTCGGAGATGAAGTCGGCCGGGAAGCTCTGCTCGAACTCGCCGCCGTCGCGGTGCGGCCAGCCCCATTGGGCGAAGGGCATCGAGCCGGAGTCGAACCAGGCGTCGATCACCTCGGGCACGCGGCGATAGACTCCGGGCTCACCGGGCCGCGTCCAGGTCACCTGATCGATCCACGGCTTGTGCACGCGGAGGTGCGGCGAGAGCGTCGGGTCCTTCGCCAGTGCCGCGTCGAAGGCGTCGAAGGCGCGCGGATTGCGCTCGAGGATCTCCGCGACACTGGCCGGTGAATCCATGCGGCCGGTCGCGTCGTTCACCCAGATGTTGAGCGGCGTGCCCCAGAAGCGCTCGCGCGAGAGCGCCCAGTCGACGTTGTTGCGCAGGAAGTCGCCGAAGCGGCCGTCGCGGATGTGCTCGGGCAGCCAGTGGATGCGCGCGTTGTTCGCGAGCGCGCGCTCGACGTGCGCGGTGGTGCGGACGTACCACGCCGGGCGCGCGTACTGGATCAGCGGGTCCTGGTCCGAGCGCACGCAGAAGGGATAGTCGTGGCGGATCTGCTCGACGTGCACGACGAGCCCGCGCTCCTTCAGCGCGCGCACGAGCTCGCGGTCGGCGTCCTTCACCCAGCGGCCGGCGGCGAAGCGCTCGGCGACCTCGGGGTCGAAGGTGCCGTCGGGGCGGACTGCGCAGAGCAGCGGCAGCGAGGGATCGCCCGCGCGCTCGCGCTGCAGCAGCTCGAAGTCGACCTCGCCGAAGGCCGGCGCGATGTGCACCACGCCCGTGCCCGCGTCGAGCTCGACGAAGTCGGCCGCCACGACGCGCCAGAGGTTCGCGTCGGGCGTGCGGCGCGCGTACCAGTCGAAGGGCGGCGCATAGCGTCGCCCGACCAGCTCCCCGCCGCGCAGCCGGCGCACGACGGGAAGCTCGCGCCCCGCCTTCTCCGCCAGCACCTCGCGCAGCGCCTCCGCGACGACGAGTCGCTCGCCGCCGTCCTGCACGACCGCGTACTCCACGTCGGCGCGCACGGCCGCGAAGCTGTTCGACGGCAAGGTCCACGGGGTCGTCGTCCACACGCAGAGCGACGTGCCCGGCTCGTCGCAGAGCGGCAGGCGCACGTAGAGAGAGGGGTCGTCGACGCTGCGGTAGCCCTCGCCGACCTCCGCGGCCGAGAGCACGGTGCCGCCCTGCGCCCACCACCACACCACCTTGTGACCCTGGTAGAGGAGCCCCGCCTCGAAGAGCCGCGAGAGCGCCCACCACACGCTCTCGACGTAGGGCTGGTGATAGGTCACGTATTCCTCGTCGAAGTCGACCCAGAAGGCCAGCTTCTCGGTGAAGCTCTTCCATTCCTGCGTGTAGCGGAAGACGCTCTCGAGGCAGCGGCGCACGAACGGCTCGACGCCGTAGTCGACGATCGCGGCGCGGCCCGAGATGCGGAGCTCCTTCTCCACCTCGATCTCGACCGCGAGCCCATGCGTGTCCCAGCCGGCCCGACGGGGCACGTCGAAGCCGCGCATGGCCTTGTAGCGGGGGATCACGTCCTTCATCACGCGCGTCAGCGCGTGGCCGTTGTGCGGCAACCCGTTCGCGGTCGGCGGACCCTCGTAGAACACGAAGCGCGGCGCGCCGCGTCGTCGCTCGAGCGACTTCTCGAAGATGCGTCGCTCGCGCCAGAAGGCCCGGATGCGTGACTCTGCGTCAGGGAAGTCGACGACGGGCGCGACGCGCGTGAAGACGCTGCGGTCCGGAGACATGGGTCGCATAAGCTACCATGCGAGCCTTCGCGGTCGCGCCGCCCTGCATCCGGCCATCGATCGCACACGCGGAGTTCTCGTGGCCGACTTCTTCGATGCGAGCATGCGCTTCTACGTGGACCACATGGTGGACTGGCGCAGCCTGCTCGAGCTGCGCGGGGGAGGCGAGCTCGACGTCGCGGCGGAGGTCGGCGCCTATCGAAGCATCCTCGAGACGGCCGGCGAGCTCGCCGCGAGCTTCCAGGCGGACGCGCGGCTGCATTGGTCCGACGAGGCGACGCTCACGCCGGACGGCGGCGCGCAGAGCCCGCCTCACATCCGCGCCGCCTACGAGAAGCTGCGCGAGGCGGGGCTCGTCAGCACGACGGTCAGCGAGAGCTACGGCGGTCCGGGCCTGCCCGCGCTGCTGAACGGCATGCTGATGGAGATGATCTCGCGCGCGGACCCGTCGCTGATGATGGTGGTCGGCCTCCAGACCGGCGCCGCGGGCGACATCGAGAAGTACGGCGACGAGGCGGTGCGCGCGAAGTGGCTGCCGCGCTTCGTCGACGGATCCGTGCAGGGCTGCATGGATCTCACCGAGCCGCAGGCGGGCTCCGATCTCGGCGGCATCGCCACGCGCGCGACCGAGCTTCCGGATGGCCGCGTGCGCATCGACGGCCAGAAGATCTTCATCTCGAACGGCGGCGCCGAGGTGCACCTCGTGCTCGCGCGCGACGCCGCGACCTTCGAGCAGAGCCGCGGCACGACGAACGGTCTCTCGCTCGTGCTCGTGCCGCGCCACCAGGACGACGGCCGCCCGAACGGAGTCCGCGTCACGCGCCTCGAGCGCAAGCTCGGCATCCACGGGTCCGCCACCTGCGAGGTGCTCTTCACGGGCTCCGTCGGCACCCGGCTCGGAAAGCCGGGCCAGGGCTTCCGCGCGATGCTCGAGCTGATGAACAACGCGCGACTCGGCGTCGCGGCGCAGGCGCTCGGCCTCTGCAGCGCCGCGCTCCACGACGCGGTCCGCTACGCGCGCGAGCGTCGGCAGTTCGGCAAGCCGATCGCCGAGCAGCCGCTCGTGCTCTCGATGCTCGCGAAGATGACGGTCAACACCGAGGCCGTGCGCGCGCTGCTCTACCGCACGTATCGCGTCTACGACTCCGTGCTCGCGCGCGAGAAGGCGCTTCGCCGCGAAGGCACGCCCGCGCCGCTGCGCGCGGAGCTCGAGAAAGAGCTCGAGCGCGACACCACGCGCGTGCGTCTGCTGACGCCGCTCTGCAAGTACTTCGCGACCGAGATCTGCAGCGATCTCACGCGTGACGCGATGCAGGTCTTCGGCGGCATCGGCTTCACCATGGACGCCGACGTCGGCAAGCTCCACGCCGACAGCCTGATCATGACGATCTACGAGGGCACGAGCGAGATCCAGGCGTCGTTCGCGTTGCGCGAGATGGGCAAGGGCGCGCTCGCCGTCGTCTTCGGCGAGGCGCGCGCCGAGCTCGACGCGATGGAGGCCGACCCGGAGCGCGCCGCGCTCGCGAAGTTGGTGCGCGAGGCGCTTGCCGCGACCGAGTCGACCCTCCAGACGCTCGCCACCGACCTCGGCTACGCGCTGCTCCGCGCCAAGCTCGTCGCCGAGATGGTGATCTCGGTGGTGGCCGCGACCGAGCTGCTCGCGCAGGCCGGCGCGGATCCGTCGCGCCTCGATCTCGCGCGCGCCTTCGTCGGGCGCCGCATGCCGGAGGTGGACCACAAGGCGCTGCGGATCCGGCAGAATGCCGCCGGGCGCCTCGAGCGCGACGCCCGCATCGTCGCGCGTCTGGTGCCCGGCACCTAGCAAGCCGGGCGAAGCCGGCGCGCAGCGAGGCGCAGCCGAGCGAAGATCCGAACAAGGAGGAGAGATGGGATTCCTGGATTCGCTGCTCGGTGGCGGCACCGGCCTCGGCCCCGGCGCGCGCGCGCCGGAGTTCGCGCTCGACGACCAGAACGGGAAGCGCGTCGCGCTCGCCGACTTCCGCGGGCAGAAGAACGTGGTCGTCTACTTCTATCCGAAGGACGACACGCCCGGCTGCACGCGCGAGTCGTGCGCCTTCCGCGACCAGTTCAGCGACTTCGCCGACGCCGGCGCCGAGGTGATCGGCATCAGCAGCGACTCGGTCGCGTCGCACAAGAAGTTCGCCGAGAAGTACCGGCTGCCCTTCACCCTGCTCTCCGATCCGGGCGGATCGGTGCGCAAGGCCTTCGGCGTGCCGTCATCGCTCGGCGTGCTGCCCGGGCGCGTCACCTACGTGATCGACAAGAAGGGCGTCGTGCGCCACGCGTTCAACAGCCAGCTCAACCCGGCGAAGCACGTGGCGGAGGCGCTCGGGGTGCTGGCAAGCCTCTCGTGAGTCACGTTCGGACCTAGCGTGCGCGTTCGCGTGCTCGGCTCGTCCGCCGGCGGTGGCCTGCCGCAGTGGAACTGCGGCGGCGCCAACTCGGTCCGGGCGCGCGCGGGCGATGCGCGCATGCCGCCCCGCACGCAAACTGCTCTTGCCGTCTCCATCGACGGCGCGCGCTGGTCGCTCTGCGGCGCGTCTCCCGACGTGCGCCAGCAGCTCGCCGCGTTCCCCGCGCTCCACCCGCGTCCCGGCACGCGCGACCTGCCGCTCGACACCATCGTCTTGACCTCGGCGGAGCTCGACGCCGCGCTCGGCCTCCTGATCCTGCGCGAGGCGCTCTCCTACCGCGTGCTCTCGACGCCGTGGGTGCGGCGCGCGCTCTGCGAGAACGACGCGGCCTTCCGGCAGTTCGAGCCGGTGTGGGGCACCGCGCGCATCGACGAGACGGTCGCGCTCGATCGCGACGGACGCCTCGAGGCGCGCTTCTTCCCGCTCGCGCCGAAGGTGCCGACGTATCTCCGCGACCTCGCGAAGCCGTCGCCCGAGACGACGGTGGGTCTCCGCCTCGTCGACCGCGCGAGCGGCAAGCGCCTCGTCTTCGCCCCGGCGCTCGGCGCGCTCGACACCGCGACACTCGCCGAGCTCGGCGCCGCGGACGTGCGCCTCGTCGACGGCACCTTCTTCACGTCGGGCGAGCTGCGCACGCATCGCCCCGGCGCGCCCGACGCGCAGGCGATGGGCCACGTGCCGATCACCGGACCCGAGGGCAGCCTCGCGCGACTCGCGTCGCTCCCGGGGCGCACGCTCTATCTCCACATGAACGCCACCAACCCGATCCTCGACCCCGACTCGCCCGAGGCCGCGCGCGTGCGCGCGGCGGGAGTCGGAATCGCGAGCGACGGCCTCGAGCTCTCGCTGTGAGCGGCGCGCCGCTCGCGCCGCGCGATTTCGAGATGACGCTCCGGCGCGTCGGCGAGGAGCGCTACCACCACCGCCATCCCTTCAACCTGCGCATGCACGAGGGCGCGCTGACGCCGGGCGAGATCCGGACCTGGGTGTCCAACCGCTACTACTACCAGACGCGCATCCCGATCAAGGACGGGCTCATCCTCGCGAAGTCGCAGGACGCGGTCTTCCGGCGCGCCTGGATCTCGCGCATCCACGATCACGATGGCACGCGACCGGGCGAAGGCGGGCTCGCGCTCTGGCTGGCGCTCGCCGACGCGGTCGGGCTCGAGCGCGCGCGCGTCGAGTCGCTGCGCGACGTGCTGCCCGGCGTGCGACGCGCCTGCGACGCCTACGTCGAACTCGTCGCGTCGAGCGATCTGCTGGCCGCGGTGGCCTCCTCGCTGACCGAGCTCTTCGCGGCCGACATCATGCCGGTCCGCATCGCCGCCTTCGAGAAGCACTATCCGTGGGTGCGCACGTCCGGCCTCGAGTACTTCCGCACGCGCACCGTGCAGGCGCCGGCCGACGCGGCCTACGGGCTCGCGTTCGTGTTGCGCGAGGCGCGCACGCGCGAGGATCAGGAGCGCTGCGAACGCGCGCTGCTGCGGAAGTGCGAGATCCTGTGGTCGCTGCTCGACGCGGTCGAGGCGTCGGGCGCGCGCCCGCGACTTTCGCGGCACGCGCAGGCGCGCCTCGACGACGCCGAGCCGATGGTGGTGCTGCCGGAGCGCGCGCTGCGGCTGCGCGGCAGCGGGCCCGAGCTGCTCGCGCTCTGCGACGGACATCGCAGCGCCGCCGAGATCGCGGAGGCGATGCGCGCCCGACACCCCGACGCGGCGAGCGCCTGGGACGACGCGCACGACTTTCTCGACGCGATGCGGGCGCAGGGCGTGCTGGAGGCGAACGCCGGGTAGACTCGGCCGAGTGATGTCGGCTCCGCGCCCCTACAACCTCGTGGCCGAGCTGACCTACCGCTGCCCGCTGCGCTGCGTCTACTGCTCGAACCCGGTCGGCTGGCGCGACGTGCCCGACGCGCTCTGCGGCGCGCAGTGGACGCGCGCCTTCCGTGAGGCCGCCGCGCTCGGCGTCGTCCACGTGGGGCTGACCGGCGGCGAGCCGACCTTGCACCCCGATCTCGACGAGATCGTGTCGGGCGCCGCGGATGCCGGTCTCTACGTCCACCTCGTCACCGCGGGCACGACGCAGACGCGCGCCGACCTCGCGCGCCTGCGCGAGCGCGGACTCCGCAGCGTGCAGCTCTCCTTCCAGGACGCGCAGTCGGAGCCGGGAGACCGGATCGCCGGCGCGCGCGTGCACGCGAAGAAGCTCGCGTTCGCCGAGTCGGTGCGCGCGGTGGATCTGCCGCTCACCTTGAACGTCGTGCTGCACCGGCACAACCTGGAGCGCGTCGGCGAGCTGATCGCGCTCGCGCGGGAGCTCGGCGCCGGGCGGCTCGAGCTCGCGAACGCGCAGTACGACGGCATGGCGTCCGTGAACCGCGCCGCGCTGCTGCCGACGCGCGCGCAGCTCGACGCGGCAGCGGAGGTCGTCGCGCGCGCGACGGCCGAGGCCAGGAAGCCCGAGATCCTGTGGGTGCTGCCCGACTACTGGCGCGATCGGCCGAAGCCCTGCATGGGCGGCTGGGCGCGCCGCACCTTGGTGCTCGCGCCCGACGGCGTCGCGCTTCCGTGTCACGCGGCCGCAGGCCTTCCCGGTCTCGAGTTCTGGCGCTTCCCGCAGCGGACGCTCGCCGAGTGCTGGCGCGACGCGCCCGGCATGAACGCGTTCCGCGGCGAGAGCTGGATGCGCGAGCCGTGTCGCAGCTGCCCCGAGCGCGGGCGCGACTTCGGCGGCTGCCGCTGTCAGGCGTTCCGCATGGCGGGCGACGCCGCGCTGACGGATCCCGCCTGCGCGCTCTCGCCGCGCCACGAGCTCGTGCTCGCCGCGCGCGCCGAGGCCGAGCGCGATGCGCCCGCGTTCGTGTACCGCGGCGACCGCTCGCTCGCGACCATCCATCCCTAGGGTCTCGTTTGGATCCGCTCCGGCTCTCGATCCTCGGCGCCGCGGCCTTCGCCACCTCCACGCTCTCGGGCATGCTCGGTCTCGCGGGCGGCATGACCTTGCTCTCGATCCTGCTGCTCTTCTACGACCCGCTCGTCGCGATTCCGCTCCACGGTGTCATCCAGCTCGTCTCGAACGCGTCGCGCAGCTTCATCCAGCGGCGGCACGTCGAGCCGGGGATCGTCGGCTGGTACGCGCTGCCGCTCGTGCCGATGGGCTTCGCCGGGCTCGCGATCGCGAAGCAGCTCCCGCCCTCGCTCACCCGCGCGCTGATCGGGATCTTCGTGCTGGCGGCGACCTGGGCGCCCGGCCTGCTGCTGCTCGGCGCGCATCCGGAGAAGCTCCAGCGCAACCGACGCTTCTTCGTGCTCGGCAGCGCGGTCGGGCTCCTCAACACGACGATCGGCGCGACCGGACCGCTGACCGCTCCCTTCTTCCTGAATCTCGGCCTCGGTCGTCAGCAGCTGATCGGAACGATGGCGGCCTGCCAGGCGCTCGGACACCTCGCGAAGCTCGTGGTCTTCGGCGCGGCGGGCTTCGCCTTCGTCGCCTTCGCGCCGCTGCTCGCGCTGCTCTCCGTCTTCGTGGTGCTCGGGAGCTGGGTGGGCAGCCGGCTGCTCGATCACGTCGGCGAGCGCGGCTTCACCTGGATCTACAAGGCGGTGTTGACCGGGATCGCGCTCCACCTCGTGGTGTCGGAGCTGAGGCCGCTGCTCGGCTAGCCGGCGACGCAAGGTGGTGCGCGGGATGCCGAGCGCGCGCGCCGCACGCGCGACGTTGCCGCCGCAGTCGCGCAGCGCCCCGTGCAGCGATGTGGCGGACGGCTCCGCGGCGGCGACGATGCCGTCGACGTCGTCGAGCGCCTTCGCCACGTCCGAGGCGTGGAGCTCGCGGCCGGCGCCGCGGATCGTGAGCCGCTCGAGCGCGTTCTCGAGCTCGCGCACGTTGCCGGGCCACGCGTGCGCCGCGAGCCGCGCGAGCGCGCCCTGCGTGAGGCGCGGCGGCGCGAGGGCGAGCCGGCTCGACGCGCGCGCGAGCAGCGCACGTGCGAGCAGCGGCACGTCGCCCGCGCGCTCGCGCAGCGGCGGCAGGCGCAGGCGCGCGACGTCGAGGCGGAAGTAGAGGTCGGCGCGGAAGCGGCCCGCGCGGACCTCGGCGCGCAGATCGCGATGGGTCGCGGCGATCACGCGCGCGCTCATCGCGATCGGCGCGTCGCCGCCGACGCGCTCGTAGCTCCGCTCCTGCAGCACGTGCAGCAGCGCGGCCTGCATCGGCAGGTCGAGCTCGCCGATCTCGTCGAGGAAGAGGCTGCCGCCGGCCGCGCGCTCGAAGCGGCCCGCGCGGCGCGCGACCGCGCCCGTGAAGGCGCCGCGCTCGTGCCCGAAGAGCTCGCTCTCGAAGAGCGCGCGCGGCAGCGAGGCGCAGTCGGCATGGACGAAGGCCCGGGCGCGCCGCGGCGAGAGCGCGTGTAACGCGCGCGCCGCAAGTCCCTTTCCGGTCCCGGTCTCGCCGAGGATCAGCACCGGAGTGTCGAGCGGGGCGAGCGCGGCGATCTCGCCGCGAGCTCTGCGCATGGCGTCGCACTCGCCGACGAGCGCGCGAAGCGCCGGCTCGGTCTCGGGGTCCACGTCATCCCTCCGCTCGACGCGCGCAGCACACCACGGCGTCGCGCGGAGCTCCAGCCGAAGAGCGCCCCGCGAGCGCAGGAACTGCGCCGCACCGAGCCGGTGACGCTCGGGTTCCGTCGGTGCGCGTCGGAGCGGATCGACTGCGTGACAGGCTCGGACGGCTCTCTACAATTCGCGCGTGCTCCCCCCGCGGTCCTGCGCGCGTGCGCTCGCTCCGCTCCTCGCACTCGTCTCCTGCCGGGGTGGCGAGGAGCACGCGCTGCCGTCCGCGGCGGTCGAGCGCGGGCGCATCGAGCGCATCGTCGTCGCGACGGGGACGATCGAGCCGGTGAAGGAGGTCGAGGTGCGGCCGCGCATCGCCGGCATCATCGAGAAGATCCACGTGCACGACGGCGACAGCGTGAAGCCCGGCGACGCGCTGGTCGACATCGAGCGCGATCTGCTCGCCTCGCAGGCGCGCGAGGCGGAGGCCGCGGTGCGCGAGGCACAGGTCGAGCTCAACTACGCGCGCATCGAGCTCGAGCGCGCGGAGGAGCTGAAGCGAACCGGCGCGGCGTCGCCGCAGCAGGAGGACAACGCGCGCTCGCGCCACGAGCGCGCCGAGGCGACGCTCGCGCGCGCCGAGGCCAACTACGACACCTTGAAGACGGAGCTCTCCTACGCGCACATCACGTCGCCGCTCGCCGGACGCGTGCTCGAGGTGCCGGTCGAGGAGGGCTCGGCGGTGTCGCCGGTCACGGCGGTGACGGGCGGCACCTTGCTGCTCTCGCTCGCCGCCACCGACTCGCTGCATCTCAAGGGACTCGTCGACGAGAACGAGGTCTCGCGCGTGGCGCTCGGTCAGCCCGCGCGCATCCGCACCGAGGCCTACGGGAGCCGCATCTTCCAGGGGCGCGTGAAGGAGATCGCGCCGCTCGGCAAGCGGGTGCAGAACGTCACCTACTTCGAGGTGAAGATCGAGGTCACGGATGCCGATGCCTCGCTGCTGAAGCCGCGCATGTCGGGCGACGGCGAGATCGTGACCGAGGTGGTGGAGGACGCCGTCGTCGTGCCGGAGACGGCGCTCCGCTACGACGGCGACCGCGTGCTGCTCGACGTGCTCGACGGCGACTCCGCGCCCGTGGCGCACGAGGTGCAAGTCGGCATCGTCGACGGCGCGCGCGTGCAGATCGTGAAGGGCATCGAGCCCGGCGCGCGCGTACAGGTGCACTGAGATGTCCGCGTCGTCTCCGCTCGTGTCTCTCGAAGGAGTCTGCAAGACCTACGACACGGGCGAAGCGGCCGTGCAGGCGCTCCGCGGCATCGACCTCGAGGTCGCGCACGGAGAGCTCGTCGCGATCACCGGGCCTTCCGGCTCGGGCAAGACGACCTTGATGGAGATCATGGGCTGTCTCTCGCGCCCGACGTCGGGCTGCTATCGCCTCGAGGGCCGCGCCGTCGAGGACGTGGGCTCCGACGCGCTCGCGCGCGTGCGCGGCGAGCAGATCGGCTTCGTGTTCCAGAGCTTCAACCTGCTGCCGCGCCTCTCCGCGGTGGAGAATGTCGAGCTGCCGCTCGGGTATCGCCGTGTGCCGCGCGGAGAGCGGCGCGTGCGCGCGCTCGAGGCGCTCGCGCGCGTGGGGCTCGCGCGGCGCGCGTCGCATCGCCCGGCCGAGCTCTCGGGCGGCGAGCGCCAGCGCGTGGCGGTCGCGCGCGCGCTCGTGAACGGACCGCGCCTCGTGCTGGCCGACGAGCCGACCGGCAACCTCGACTCGAAGACCGGCGCCGAGATCCTGAGGCTCCTCGACGAGGTGCACGCGGGGGGCGCGAGCGTCGTGATCGTGACTCACGACGCCGCCGTCGCGGCGCGGGCGCCGCGACGCCTGCTGCTGCGCGACGGCTGCATCCAGAGCGACGAGCGCGCGCCGTGAGCTTCCGCGACGCGCTGCTCCAGGCGCTGCGCCACCTGCGCGCGCACAGGCTGCGCTCGCTGCTGACGCTCTTCGGCCTCGTGTGGGGTACCGCGTCGGTGATCTTCATGGTCGCGTGGGGCGAGGGCGTCACGCAGATGCTCGAGCTCGGCTTCGCCAAGACGGGCAAGAACCTCGGCCAGTTCTTCGCCGGCCGCATCGGCGAGGACTTCACCGCGGCCGTGGACCGCCGCTACCTCTGGTATACGCAGGATGATGTCGACCGCCTGCGGCGCCGGGCGCGGCTGCCCGCGCTCATCGGCGCGCAGACTCAGGAGCACCTGCCGCTCGCGCTGGGACAGCGCGCGCTCGACATCGACGTGCGCGGCATGGATCCCGAGGCGGTGGCGATCCGCGGCGTCGCGCTGGCCTCCGGCCGCACGCTCTCGCAGATGGATCTCTCGCAGCACCGGCGCGTGGTCGTGCTCGGCCACGACGTGCGCCAGAAGCTGCTCGGCGCGCGCGGGGGAATCGGCGCCTGGGTGCGGATCGCGGGCCAGCCCTTCCAGGTGGTCGGCGTGCTCGCGCGCATGGGCGATCAGCTCGGGCGCGACGGGGACAAGATCGACGACCAGGCGTGGGTCCCGATCACCACCTTCCGCGTGCTCTGGCCGCGCTGGTGGACGGACCAGCCGTGGGTCGAGTCGATCCTCTACCGCCTGCGCGACCGCCACCTGCGCCTCGAGACCGAGCGCGAGATGCGCGCGATCCTGGCCGAGGGTCTCGGTGTCCGCAGCGACGACACCGAGGCGGTTCTCCACTGGAGCTCGCTCGAGCTGCTGTCGCAGCTTCCGCTCGACCAGATGCGCGGGGTGCTCTTCGCTCTCGCGAGCGCGACCCTGGTGATCGGCGGCATCGGCACGCTCAACCTGATGCTCGACTCGGTGCACGAGCGGCGCCAGGAGATCGGCGTGCGGCTGGCGGTCGGGGCGCGCCGTCGCGACGTGACCTTGCACTTCTTCCTCGAGACGCTCTGCGTGGTGGCGCTCGGAGGACTCCTCGGCGTGGCGCTCGGACTCGCGGGCTGCGCGCTGCTCGCGAGCCTCGACTTCCCCGATCTCGTGCCGGTTCCGGTGCTCTCGTGGCGCATCGTGGCGCTCGCGCTCGCCGTGATGACGGCGGTCGGCTTCGGCGCCGGCGTGGTGCCGGCCTGGCGCGCGGCGCAGGTCGATCCGGCCATGACCTTGAGGATGGAGTGATGCTCGCGGATCTCGCGCGCGAGACGCGGCGCAGCCTGCGCGCGCACGCGCTCCGCTACACGCTGACGTCGCTCGGCATCGTGTGGGGTGCCTTCATGCTCACCTATCTCTCCGCGAGCATGGAGGGCACCGAGCGCCACTTCATGGGCGCGATGCAGAAGATGGGGCCGCGCATCGTCTTCACGGGCGGCGGCGTGGTGATGAAGCAGCGCGTCGGCGAGCGGGGCGCGCGCCCGGTGGAGCTGAAGGCGGCGGACTCCCTGCGCATGTCCTCGCTCTCGACCGTCGAAGCGGCGTCGCCGCGCATCGAGTTGTGGAGCGAGATGGTCCGCTACGGGCGGCGGACGAAGCTCCTCCAGATCGAGGGCGTGAGCGAGAGCGCCGATACGATCCGGAACTACCACGTCGCCGAGGGGCGCTTCCTCTCGCCGATCGACGTCGAGCGCGCGGAGCGCGTCGCGTTCCTCGGCGCCGACGCCGCGGTGCGCGTCTTCGGCGGCGAGCCCGCTCTCGGCCGCCGCATCGAGATCGGCGGCACGTCGTTTCGCGTCGTCGGCGTGGCGGCGCGCAAGGGCATGCAGCTCGTCGACAGCCTCTCTCCCGACGACCGCAAGGTCTTGATCCCCTACACCACCGCGCAGCGGATCCTCACGCAGACCGACAAGATCGCCGAGTTCACCTACTCCCCCGTGAGCGCCGAGCTGTCGAGCGAGTCGGTGCGGCGCGTGCGCGAGCTGACGGCGCCGCACCACGGCTTCGATCCGAAGCTCGAGACCGCCATGTGGTTCTTCGACATCCAGGAGGTGCTCCAGCTGGTCGGCGGCCTGCTCGCGGCGATGCGCCTGTTCAACGTGGTCGCGGGACTGACGACCCTGCTCGTCGGCGCCGTCGGCGTCATGAACATCATGCTCGTGATCGTCGGAGAGCGGCGCGCGGAGATCGGGCTCCGCAAGGCGATCGGCGCGACGGGCCGCGCCATCTTCGTGCAGTTCCTCGCGGAGTCCACCGCCGTGTGTCTCGCCTCGGGGCTCGTCGGCGCGGCGCTCGGCATCGCGCTCGCGCAGCTCGTCGCGCACCTCGCGCCGGCCTCGCCGTTCGCGTCGACGCCCGTCCTCGACCTGAAGACGGTGGTCACCTTGACGAGCGCGCTGGTCCTCGTCGGGATCGTGGCCGGCGTCGCCCCTGCGTGGCGCGCCGCGCAAGTCCCGCCCGCCGAGGCACTGCGGGGGGTCTAGCGGGTGGTCGCGCTCGGGACGCGCGAGTCGAGCGCCGGCGCGCGCCCGGGCTCGGCTTGGCCCGGTGCCGCGAGGAACGGAAAGGCCGCGCCGACGTAGCGACGCACGAAGCTGTCGCTCAGCCGCCAGATGCCGGCATCGACGACGAAGTGTCCCATCGTGGTGCCCATTGTGAGGGCGACCGCGTAGGCGTAGAAGGGCATCAGGTTCCAGCGCGAGAGGAAGGCGACACTGTCGCCGACGACGAGCACTGCGCCGAGGCCGAGCGCGGCGACGACGAGCACGGCGAGGCCCGGCCGGCTGCGAATCGATGTCGCGGGGCCAGCGGACGCGCTGCGCGCGACGTAGTTCATGAAGACGTGGTACTGGAGCCCGTGAGCCAGCGCGAACCCGCCGAATGCAGCGTAACCGCGCAGGAAGAAGGCGGGCAGGAAGAAGGCCGACGCGAGCGCGACGAACAGAAGACGCGGCGTCGCACGGCGCAGCGCGGGTCGTCTCCAGAATGCCAGCGCGAGGACGACGGGCACGAGCGCGTACAGGCCCACCCCGATCTGCCGCAGCGCCTCCCGATGCTCGTAGATCGGGGTGCCCGCGGTGAACGGCACCGCGCCGACGCAGGCGAGCCAGCCCGCGACGGGCGCGAGCTGCAGCGCGACGAGCTCCTCGCGCGACGCCGGCTCCCTGCAGGCGACGCGGCTGCTGATCGAGACGATCCCCCAGTTCTGCTTCTGGTAGTGCCAGAAGAGCCAGAGCGAATAGAGCGCTCCGACATACGCGATGCCGACGCCCGGCCACGCCCAGGTCAGCGCCAGCGTAGCGACGACGAGCGCGGCCGGAGCGAGGTAGTAGCGCGTGCGGTGCGCGGCGAAATACGCGTGCGGAACGGGATCTGCGTAGAACCAGGCCGTCGACGCGACGTGCGCCGGTCCGCCGACGAAGTGCAGCAGCCAGGCCGCGCTGATCGCCTGCGCCTTGGCGGGGTCGAACCCGATCAGGAGCGGTAGCGTGAAGACGGGGAGCAAGGTGACCACGAGCAGGGCGCCGACGAAGCGCCGGAACGCCGGATCCGCTGAAGTCCCTTGGCTCATCGGGAAGCAGTCTAGAATGGCCGCCATGCCCTACGCACACCGACGCATGCACGACGCTGACGCCCACGTGATGGAGACCGCGGAGATGGTCCGCGAGTGCGCGGAGCCCGCTGTGCTCGCGAAGCTGCCGCGCTCCTTCGTCGCGGCGCTCTCTCCCGGCGAGGACGACAAGCTCGTGTCGCACTTCCGCGCGAAGCACGCGGACCCGGCGTATCGCGCCGATGACGCCGCGCAGATCCTGCTGCGAAAGAACTGGGCCGCGACCGGCTCCTTCCTGAAGGAGGACCGATCGCAGGCGCTCGATCTGCTCGGCTTCGAGAGCCAGCTCGTGTTCAACACCTTCATGAACCAGGCGCTGCTGAAGGCCGAGCGCGCCGACGACGTCGACTTCGCCTACGGCTTCGCGCGCGCCCACAACCGCGCGATGCTCGACTTCTGCGCGGTCGATCGGCGATTGCTCGCGACCTGCTACGTACCGCTGCGCGACTTCGAGAGGAGCCGCGCGATGGCGGGCGAGGCGATCGCCGCAGGCGCGCGCGCGTTGCTCGTGCCGTCCGGCTGCCCGCGCGGACACGCGCCTTCCCACCCGGGACTCTTCCCGGTGTGGGCGCAGGCGGCCGAGGCCGGGCTGCCGATCGTCTTCCACGTCGGCGGCGGCATCCGCGCCGCCGACAATGCGCTGCTCGACCGCGACTACTTCGCGAACGGCGGCCCGCGCGTGCCGGACTTCCACGGCGGCGACGAGAACTTCCGCTCGATCGACTACATGGCGATCCCGACCGCGCCGATGCAGACGCTCGCGACCTTGATCTTCGACGGCGTCTTCGACGCCTTCCCTTCGCTGAAGTTCGGCGTGATCGAGCAGGGCGCCTCGTGGATGCCGTCGTGGATGCGCTTCATGGAGTCGGCCTTCGAGGCGTTCCGAAAGAACGAGGAGCGCCTGCAGAAGCTCGCGCTCCGACCGAGCGACTACGTGCGCCGTCAGGTGCGCGCGACGCCGTATCCTGCGGAGGACGTCGGCTGGACGGTCGAGAATGCGGGCGACGAGGTCTGCCTCTTCTCGTCCGACTACCCGCACGTCGAAGGCGGCCGCAATCCGATCAAGCGCTTCGAGGAGAGCATGAGCGCGCTCTCCGAGTCGCAGAAGCAGCGCTTCTACGTCGACAACTTCGTCGACCTGATGGGCCGCGGGCTGGCGAGCTAGTCCCGCGAAGGAGAACGTCCCGATGAGCACCGAAGCCGAGCTGCGCGCCGAGCTCGAGCGACTCAAGAGAGAGAACGAAGCCCTCAAGTCCCGCCCGAAGGGCTCGACCTCGCTGAGGGTGAGCGAGAAGGGGGGCGTGTCCGTCTACGGTCTGGGCCGCTTCCCCGTGACCCTCTACAAGGAGCAGTGGCTGAAGCTGCTCGACATGGCGGACGAGATCCGTCGGTTCATCGAAGAGAATGCCGGGCGGCTGAAGACCAAGGAGTAGCCAGCTAGTACACGATCACGCTTCGAATGGCCTCGCCCGAGTGCATGCGCTCGAAGGCGGTGTTGATCTCCTCGAGCGGCGTCTTGAAGGTGACGTACTCGTCGAGCTTGATGCGGCCACTCATGTAGCGATCGACGTAGGTCGGCAGCTCCTTGCGGCCCTTCACGCCTCCAAACGCCGAGCCGCGCCACGAGCGCCCCGTCACGAGCAGGAATGGGCGGTTGTGGATCTCCTGGCCCGCGCCGGCGACGCCGATGATGATCGACTGCCCCCAGCCGCGCGCCGACGCGCGCAGCGCCTGGCCCATCGTCTCGACGTTGCCGATGCACTCGAAGGTGTAGTCGGCGCCGCCGCCCGTCGTCTCGACGATCCGCTCGACCACGTCGCCGTCGGCCGGGGTCAGCGTCTCCGTGGCGCCGAACTGGCGCGCGAGCTCGAACTTCTTCGGATTCGTGTCGATCGCGAGGATGCGCTCCGCGCCCGCCATCACCGCGCCCTGGATCACCGAAAGGCCGACGCCGCCGAGACCCCAGACAGCGACCGTCGAGCCGGGTTCGACCTTCGCGGTGTTCAGCACCGCGCCGATGCCGGTCGTCACCGCGCAGCCGAAGAGGCAGACCGTCTCGAGCGGCGCATCCTTGCGGATCTTCGCGAGCGCGATCTCCGGCAGCACCGTGCGCTCGGCGAAGGTCGAGGTGCCCATGTAGTGGTGCACCATGCGGCCCTTGTAGGAGAGCCGGCTGGTGCCGTCCGGCATCAGCCCCTTGCCCTGCTTCTCGCGCAGCGCGACACAGAGGTTCGTCTTGCCCGAGAGGCAGTATTTGCAGCTGCGGCACTCGGGGATGTAGAGCGGGATCACGTGGTCGCCGGGCGCGACCGACGTCACGCCGGCGCCGACTTCCTCGACGACGCCCGCGCCCTCGTGGCCGAGCACCGACGGGAAGAGGCCCTCCGGATCGCTACCCGAGAGCGTGAACGCGTCGGTGTGGCACACGCCGGTGGCGGCGAGCCGCACGAGCACCTCCCCCGGCTTCGGCGCGGCGAGATCGAGCTCGTCGATCACGAGCGGCTTCGCGGCCTCGAATGCGATCGCTGCCTTGACCTTCATCACGATCTCCTGGAAAGCGCGCAGTATACCCGTCGCCTCCGATAGAATGGCCGGCCGTGCGACGCCGACGATCTCTGCGCGACGAGTCCGCGTTGCGAGTGACGGGAGCCGCGCTGCTCGGGCTCGCGCTTCTCGGCGCAGGACCCACAGATCGCGCGCTGGAGCAACCGCCGTTCGACCCGAGTCGACCCGGGAGTCACGAGGCGGCCCTCGAGCTCATGTCGGGCGCGGCGAACCGGACCTTCGAAGCCGTGCTGACGCAGTACGACGCCTATCTGCAGCTCCGACCCGACGACGTGTCGACCTGGATCGAGCGCTGTGGCCTCCTCCGCGACGCGGCCTGCGGCGAAGACGAGGGTTGCCCGCACTGGAAGGAGTACGAACGCTGCGCGGACGAGCTCGAGCAGCGCTTCCCGGGCGCTCCCGCGGTCGAGATCTATCGATTGGAGGAGATCTGGGGCGAGAAGGCGATCGAGAAGGGAACGGCGCTGCTCGACGGCATCGCGCGCTTCTGGGAGGTGAAGGACGTCGCGCGCATCCATCAGAAGCTGGCGCAGTGCTACGACGTCCAGAAGCGCGCCGGTCTCGTGCTGGAGCACGCGAGTCATGCGATGGAGCTGGATCGATCGATCGATCTGACCTTGATCGCGGCGCGGGCGCTCGAGCACCTCGGCCGCCGCGACGCCGCGGTTCACATGCTGGTGTCGCGACCGATGAGGCCCGAGCAATATCCGCTGGAGCTCCAGAAGGTCCGCATGCTGGCCGATCTCGGCGCCTTCTCCGAAGCGGAGATGGAGCTCCACCTGCTCGGAGACCCGCCCGAAGGGCAGGGTGATCCTCTGCTCGAGGCCCGGATCTTCTCGGCCGTCGGCCGGGTCGTCGACGCGCGCGCGGCCTTGGCTCGCGCGCAGCAGTCACCTGCGGCGCAGTGGCGCGCTCGCGCGATCGCGCAGGAGCGATTCGATCTCGAGCTGGCCTTCGGCGATCCGGGCTCGGCGCTCGCTGCCTACGACGAGCTGCGAGAGAAGGGGTCGTGGGACCCCCTGCTCCGCGACCGGGTCCGGGTCGCGATCCATCACCCCGATGCTCCGTGGCGCGCGCGGGACGCGCTGGCGCTGCTCGAGACGCTCGCGCTGCTGCTCGCGATCCTGTGTCTGCCCGGTCTGCTCCTGGTCCCCGTGCACTACGTCGGATTGTTACGCGCTCGCCGGCACCCGGATCGGGCTCCGCGCGCGACCCGGTTCGGACTGCGCCAGTGCTGGTGGATGTTGGTGCTGCTCGTCTTCACGCAGCTCCCGATCTTCTACATGGAAGGCGTCCCGTGGCTCGAAGACATGTTTCGCGAGGACGTCTCGCTGGTCTCGGCACGGGCGCCGATTCCCGACCACTCGCTCGCGCTGGCCCTCGCCATGATCGCGCCTCTCGGTCTCGCGGGTCTCGTCCCGATCCTGCGCCGACGCGATCTCGCGCTGCTCGGCCGCGGGAGATGGAGCTGGCGACGAACCATCGGAATGGCGATCGCGTGGCTCGTTCTGGTGCGCGTCGCGGCCCTCGCGTGGGTCGCGTTGTTCCCGGATCTCGCGTCGCACGCGATGACCGCCGCGGTCCTGCCGGCAAAGCCCGCTTCCTACACCTGGCAGATGGTCGCGGCGGTCCGGCGCGTCTACGGACTTCCGGTGCTCGCGCTCACGATCGTCTTCGCGATTCCGCTGTTCGAGGAGATCTCGTTTCGCGGGGTCCTGCTGCAGGGTCTGTCGCGCCATCTACCCGCCGGCTTCGCCAACGCGATCCAGGCGGGCCTGTTCGCGGCCGGTCACGAGCAATGGGGCATGTTTCCGATCCTCTTCGGGCTGGCACTCGGCGCCGGATCGATGGCGCGCCGCAGCGGCGGTCTCGCCGGACCGCTGCTCCTCCACGCGAGCAACAATGCGCTCGCGTTCCTCGTTTTCGCGCGCCTTCCGATCTCGGGTTGAGCGAGACCCGGGCGGGCGCGCGACGGCTCAGGAGCGGCGTTCGACCGCCACGTAGACCGAGCTGTCGCCGCGACGCACGAGAAGCAGCGCGCGCGACCCCGATGCGTCGAGCGCCTTCGCGAGCTCGGCCGCGCTCTTGATCGGCTTGCGATCGGCCTCCACGACGACGTCTCCCGGGCGGATGCCCGCGCGCGCGGCCGGCCCGTCGGGCTCGACCTCGGCGACGAGCGCGCCCTCGTCCTCGACGCCGAGCCGCTGCGCGATCGCCGGCGTCAGGTCCTCGACGTGCATGCCGAACGCGCGCGATCCGCTCGGCGCGCTCTGTCGCGAGGCGACCTGCGTCGGCTCCTCCGCGAGCTTCCCGACCTTCACGTTCATCGTCTCGTGCCGGCCCTCGCGGATCACCTCGACCTCGATCTGCTTATCGACCGGCGTGCTCGACACGATGGCCGGAAGCTGACGCATCTTGGTGATCTTCTCGTCGCCGAAGCGCACGATCACGTCGCCGCGCTTGATGCCCGCCGAGTCGGCCGGGCCGCCCGGCGTGACCTGCGCGACCAACGCGCCCTCGTTCTTGTCGAGCTTGAAGGCGTCGGCGAGCTCGGGCGTGATCGGCTGCACCGCGACGCCGAGCCAGCCGCGCGTCACGCTGCCGTTGTCGCGCAGCTGCGGCAGGATCGCCTTCGCCATGTTGATCGGCACCGCGAAGCCGATCGTGTTGGCCTGCGGGTTGATCGCGCTGTTGATGCCGATCACGTTGCCCGCGATGTCGAGCAGCGGGCCGCCCGAGTTGCCGGGATTGATCGCGGCGTCGGTCTGGATGTAGTCGTCGTAGGGACCCTGGCCGATGTCGCGTCCCTTCGCGCTGACGATCCCGACGGTGACCGTGTGGTCGAGGCCGAAGGGATTGCCGATCGCGACGACCCAGTCGCCCGGCAGGATCGCGTCGGAGTTTCCGAGCGGGAGCGCGGTCAATCCCGTGAGCCCCTCGACGCGGATCAGCGCGATGTCGGTCTTCGGATCCTGGCCGACGATCGTCGCCTTGGCCTGGCGCCCGTCGGCGAACGTGACCTGCACCTCGTCCACGTCGGCGACGACGTGGTTGTTGGTCACGATGTAGCCGTCGTCCGAGATCACGAAGCCGGTGCCGAGGCTCGGGACGGTGAAGCTGCGCGGCTGCTGCTGCGAGCCGCCCGGAGCGCCGGGACCGCCCTGCCCGAAGAATTGACGGAAGAGATCCGGGAACGGGAGCTCGAAGGGCGCCTGCGTGACCGTCTTCGAGGTATGGACGTTCACGACTCCGGGGGCCGCCTTCTCCGCGAGGATCGCGAAGCGCGAGTGGGGCTCCTGTCCGAGGAGCGCGGGGTCATCCGCGGCGAGCGCTCTCGCGGACGGCCCCGGCGCTGCGGCTTCCGACGCGGGCGCGGGAGCCGTCGCGCGTGCCGGAACGCCGAGGCGAGTCAGGCTGCCCGACAGCGCGAGAGCGGCGCCGAGCACGCCGCCCGCGACCGTTCCGATTGCAACCTTCAGACCCGCGCTGGCCATCGTCACTCCATTGTCGCAGCCCGTTCGGCGGCTCGCGATGGTGCCGAAGCGGCAGACGGGCACGGCCTGGGCGCCGTGCCCGTCTCGGTTGGGGATCCCATTGCTCGTACCGCGTCCGGCGAGCTGTAGAAATGACACCGGCCGTCACGATCGCGTTCCGCGTGTGTGGGGCGAGATCGCCGCGCTCAGCGCGTCGTCGAGATGCCGCCGTCCACGGGGATCACGGCGCCGGTCACGTAGGCGCCCGCTCGCGACGCGAGATATAGCGCCACGCCGGCCATGTCCTCCGGCTCTCCGATGCGACCCATCGGACAGCCCTTCACGATCACGTCGCGGAAGCGGTCGAGGGTCGCGGCCATCATCTTGCTCTCGAAGGGGCCGGGCGCGATCGCATTGACGGTGACCTTCGGCGCGAGCTTGCGCGCGAGCACGCGCGTCAGGTGGTGCACGGCCGCCTTGCTCGTCGAGTAGGCGTAGGTCTCGAGCGCCGGCACCTGGAGCCCGTCGATCGAGCCGACGTTGATCACGCGCGCCGGATCGCCGGGGCGCGCCGCCGCCTCGAGCCGCGGCGTCAGCGCGCGCGTCAGGTTGAAGACCGCCTTCACGTTCAGCGCGAGCACCTTGTCGAAGGCCGCGTCCGGATACTCGGCGTAGGGCGCGCCCCAGTTGGCGCCGGCGTTGTTGACGAGCACGTGCACGGCGCTCTCTCGGGCGCCGAGCTCGTCAGCGAGGCGACGGCATTCCGTGTCGAGGGAGAGATCGGCCGGCAGCGCCGTGCAGGAGCCGAGCTTCGAGAGCTCCGCGGCGACCTTCTCGCAGTCCGACGCCTTGCGCGACGACACGTACACGCGCGCGCCGCCCTCGGCGAAGCCGCGCGCGATCATGAGCCCGATTCCGCGCGAGCCGCCGGTCACGAGCGCCACCTTGCCTTCCACCGAGAAGAGCTGCGACGGCTTCACTGCGCACCTCCGATCTTCGCGGGCGTGAAATTCCCCGTCGCCTCCTGCCACGACCGCTTCACCACGAAGTCGCGATCGAGGCGCATCACGAACGGGATCGCCATCACCTCGTAGCCGGCGTCGGCTTGGATCGCCGCCTGCTTCTGCGTGTCCTCGAGCGAGCGGTGGCTGCGCGCCGCCTCCTCGCCGACAGCGGCGAGCTCGCGCATGAAGCCCTGGAAGGCGACGAGCCCCGCGCGGTCCGTCACCGGGCCGTGTCCCGGGATCACGCGGTCGAAGTCGAGCGCGAGCACGCGGTCGAGCGTGTCGGCCCAGGCCTGCACCGAGCCGCCCGCTTCGAGGTCGATGTTCGGGTAGCGGCCGTTGAAGAAGAGGTCGCCGGTGTGGAGCACGCGGTCCTCGACGAAGAGCGCGACGAGATCGCCGTCGGTGTGGCCGCGTCCCGGGTGGATCAGGCGGATCGTCTTGCCGCCGATCTGGAGCACGCGCTCGTCGGCGAAGGTGTCGTTCGGCAAGGTTCCGGCGGCGTCGCCCTTCCAGTAGTTCGCGTCGAGGGCGTGGAGATAGGCGAGTGTCTTGTCGGTGGAGACGATCTGGAGCCCCGCCGCGAAGGCCGGGTTCCCGTGCGTGTGGTCCATGTGGTAGTGGGTGTTGATGATCACGCGCGTGGCGCCGCCGCCGAGTTCCTCGGCCTTCTCGCGCACGTCGCGGCCCTGCATGCGGAAGGTCATCGTGTCGACCACGACCGCGCCTTCGCTGGTCCGCAGGATTCCGACGTTGCCGCCGAGCCCGTAGATCACGTGCACGTCCGGCGTGACGGTCGCCACCTCGAGGGAGCGGATGCGCTGGTAGACGAAGACGGCCGCGCCCGAGATCACGACGAGCAGCGCGACACCGAGCCACATCGCGATGCGCTTCATGGGCACCCCTCCTCCTGAAGCCGCGCAGTATATGCGGCCCTCGGGGCCGACGGGCTTCCGACTGCAGCGGCCGGCCATCCGCCGTGATCGCGTGTAGTTTGGACCCGGCTGGCACCTGCGAATCGATCTCACTGGCACCCGACTCGAATCCAAGTCGTTCATGCCCATCGTAGATACCGAACCCGAAACCACGTGGATTCATTGCAAGGTCGAGAACGCGGTCTTCGAAGCGCACTGCGGACCGCGCATGCTCTCCACGGCGATCGGCCACTTCCTCGCGTGGGCGAGGAGCGCTGCGTAGATCACGTGCTGCGCAGCGGGTGCGGCTTGCCGAAGAGCCAGCCCTGCCCGAACGAGATGCCTAGGCGGCCTAGCGTCTCGAGTTCTTCCAGGGTGTCGAGGCCTTCGGCGATGATGCGCGAGCCGAGGCGCTGCGCGAGCGATTGCAGCGCGCGGAGCAGCTCCTGGCGCGCGGGGTCCTCGTCGATGCGCGTCACGAACGCGCGGTCGACCTTGATGAACTCCGGCGCGAGCTCCATCACTGCCTCGAGGCTCGAGTAGCCGGAGCCGGTGTCGTCGAGCGCGATCTGGAAGCCGAGCTTGCCGTAGGAGTCGCGCACCTCGCGGAACAGCTCGAAGTTGTCGATCGACTCCTGCTCCGAGATCTCGAAGACCACGTCGGTGGGACGCAGCTTGCAGAGCGCGAGCGTGCGCTCGAGCGCGTCGGCGCGGAACTGCGGGTCGTGGATCGTGGTCGGGCGCACGTTGAGGAAGAGCTTGGCGCCGCCGGGCAGGTCGCGCGCGCCTTCCAGCGCGCGCTGGCGGCACAGGCAGTCGAGCTGGAACACCAGATCGTGACGCAGCGCGCTCTCGAAGAGCACGGCCGGCGAGTGCAGCTCGCTGCCCTCGGGACCGCGCGAGAGCGCCTCGTAGCCGAAGACCGTGCGCGAGCTCACCGCGACGATCGGCTCGTAGACCGACGTCAGGTGGCCCTCGACCAGCAGCTGCACGAGGTCGCGTCGCCGCCGCCGCGCGGCGGTCTGCGCGCGCATGCGCGTCTCCTCGCGCGCCTCCTCGATCGCCTCGCGCACCTGCGCGTCCTCGCGCAAGGTCGGGTTGCGGAGCGCGATGCCGGTGCCGACGAACATCGGAGGCAACCGCTTGGTGTAGGGGTAGCCGACGCGGTGGGCGCGACCCGCGAGCCCCTGCGTCAGCTCGCGCGCCACCTCTTCGAGGCCGCCCGCGTAGAAGTCGAGCTCCTCGGACGGCCGGAACAGCAGCACCGCGAGCTCGGCGCGACCGGTCTCGCCGCCGACGACCAGATCCGACACGCAGAGGTGGCTCGCCAGCACCTCGCTCACCAGCGCCGCGAGGTTCGACTGCGCGCCGCGGTAGGCGTCCGCGCCGTAGCGGCGCTCGATCTCGGCGAGCGGCGCCGCGTCGATCAGCACCACGCCGAGGGCGCCGTCCTCCCGGAACTGCTCCGCGATGCGCGCGCTGCACTCGCCGAGCGTCGGAACCGGGGCCACCCCCCGATCCGCCGCGCGCCGAGGAGTCGCGTCGTCCATGGCGGGCTGCATCGGCGCGCCGGCCCGTGGAAATAAGCGCTCGGGGCTAGTGGACCCCGCGACTCGCCACGAGCGTCGCGGGCTCGATCCCGAGGCTGCGCACGACTTGCGTCCACATCGCGTCGACGTCGGTCTCGAACACGACCGACGGATCCGCGGGCGCCACGAGCCAGGCGCCCTGCGCGAGCTCCGACTCGAGCTGACCGGGGCCCCAGCCGGCGTAGCCGAGCAGGATGCGGATGCGACTCGGAGGCTCGCTGGCCATGCGGCGCAGCACCGCGAGCGATCCCGCGAAGCCGACGCCGGGCACGACCTCGCGGATGTCCTCGTCGTCACTCTCCTCGCCCTCGTCTTCCTCGAAGAGCACCCAGCCGGTCTGCGGCTGCACCGGCCCGCCCCAGTGGATCTCGGCATCGGGATCGCCGTGCCAGTCCACCTCGATCGACTCGCAGAGCTGCGCGGCGCGGAGCTCGGTCGTGCGGTTCAGCACCACGCCGAAGGTGCCCTCGGCGTCGTGGTGGATCAGCAGCACCACGCTGCGCCGGAAGTTCGGATCGAGGAGCTGCGGCATCGCCACCAGCAGCGCGGGCGCGAGCGGGTCCGACACGCCGGCCAGAGTAGCAGGACGGGGAGCGCGGGCGGTCTCGTACCTTGCCGCGATGGCTGCCCGCGTCGCGCTCGCCTGCCTGGTCGTCGCCGGGGCGTTCGCCGTCGCGGGCGCGCTCACGACCGCGAGCCACTCGCTCCCGACGGCGATCGCGCTCTCGCTCTCGTCGGTCGCGCTCGAGGGAATCCTGCTCGCGTTCGCCGTCGCCGCCGCGCTCGCCGCGCCGGGCGACCCGCGCGTGCGGCTCGGTCTCGTGCGAGCGCGGCTCGGCGTGCTCGAGATCGCGGCGCTCGCGGCCGGCACGCTCGGCCTCTCGCATGCGCTCGACGGATTGCTCTCGCTCTCCGGCTTGATGGAGGAGAGCGGCCTCGCTTCGTTCTCGCGGATCCTCGAGGGCATTCGCGGACCGTCGCTCGCCGCCGCGCTCGTGGCGTTCGGTCTCGTGCCCGCGGTCGCCGAGGAGCTGCTCTGCCGGGGCGTGCTCCAGCGAAGCCTGCGCGATCGCTTCGGGGCGTTCGCGTCGATTGGACTGGCGGCGATCGCCTTCGCGGCGATCCACGTCCAGCCGATCCACGCGCTCTTCGCCTTGCCGCTCGGGCTCTACCTCGGCGTCGCGGGCCATTGGTCGGCGAGCGTGCTCGCGCCGGTCGTCTGCCACGCGGTCAACAACCTCGTTGCGGTCGGCTCGGCCGTCGCGGAGGGGCCGACGACGTCGTCTTCACCGGGCGAGGTCGCGGTCGGACTGCTGGTGGCCGCGGCCGCCCTGGCCTGGGTCGCGCGCCGGCGCCGAGGGCTTCAGCCGACCGCGGGTTCGGTCGACGGATAGTGGCCGGGGGCCGCCGCAAGACCCCCACCGCGGCGAGGTCTTGGAATGGCTTCTTCGGTGCTGCTGCTCGACGACGGAGAGCTCGAGGACATCCAGCGGATCCTCGAGGAGCTGAAGGTACCGCTCGCGCGCATCCGCGGCGGAGCGATCGTGTCCGGAACGCCTCCGCCGCGCGACCTCCTGATCGCGACGCCGCGACGCATCGACGCCGTGATGCCGTCGCCCGGCGGGCCGGGCTCGGCACCGGTGCGGATCGTGGTCGTGAGCGAGGACTCGACGGCTCTTCGCGATCGCCTGCGCCGCTCGGGCTTCGATTACCTGGTCCGGCGACCGGTCCATCCGGAGGCGCTCCGCCTGATCCTGCTGCGAAGCCTCTACCGCGGAGAGGAGAAGCGCGGCGAGCCGCGCGTCGCGGCCGGTCTCGACGTGTCCTACCGGACCGGGCTGCGGAGCCGTCGCGCGATCCTGGCGGACCTCTCGACGCGCGGCTGCCGGCTGGTCTCGCGCAATCCGGTCGATCCGGGACGCCGCATCCGGGTGAATCTGCCGGAGGCCCTCGAGACGGGCGATCCGATCGCCCTGGTGGGTCACGTGCTGCGCTCGGCGCCCGAGGAGCGACCCGGTGTCGGCATCGTCCACGTGGCGGCCGTTCTCTTCGACCGCGTCTCCGACGAGGCGCGCCACGCTCTCGAGCTGCTGATCGAAGATCTCTCTCGCGGCCCCGCGACGTTGCGGCGCGGCACCGACCGCGCGCCCGTCCAGGCTGGTCACGAGCGCGGCAATCCGATTCCCGCGCGACCTGGCGCGCGCGATCACCGCGCGCCTCCTTCGGCGGAGGCCCGGCCCTCGGTCCCTCCGTCGGTCGCGGTCGAGATGGAGGTCGACTCGGACGATTCCGCCCGCAAGGAGCGGCGCGTCCGGGCGCGCGCCGCCTACGAGCTGACGGTTCCCGCCTTCGGCAAGCGCGCTCTGCGCGTGCTGGTGGGGCGCGATCTCTCGATGGGCGGCATGCGCATCGAGCGACTGCCGGCGCTCGAGGTCGGCGACCGCCTGCATCTCGCGATCTACGGCAGCCCCGAAGAAGCGCCCTTCCTCGTCTGGGGGACGGTCACGCGCGACGACGGCGAGTCGGGCATGGGCGTCGTCTTCGACCGTCTCGAGCCCGAGATCGCGCGCCGGCTGGAGCGCCTGGTGGGGTCGCTGCCGGCGGTCGAGTCGCTGCGAGACGGCGAGACGGAGGCGATGGGCACCGTCGTCACCGAGATCCTGCCGGAATAGCGACAGCGCGGGACTCGTCGGGTAGCTTCGCTAGCCCTTTTTCCGTGAGGCCCCGATGGCAAGCAGCAAGAGCAAGCAGAAGCGCAAGCGCCACCAGCATCGTCTCCGCCACAAGCGGCGGATGGCGCGCAAGAAGGCCGCGGCGGCGAGCTGATCGAACGGTCCCCAGAAAGGGAAGGGCCCGACGCCGCACTCGCGACATCGGGCCTCCCTGGGAAGGGGATATTCTGCTGTCTGCCAGGGAAGTGGTCGGCAGGGGCCTCCAGGTGTCACGCGAGCGGAGCTGCTCCGGTCGACTTGCTGCCGCCCTGCTGATCGCTCTCGGGATTCTCTGGGGCTGCTCGGAGCGCGCGCCCGCGCGTCCCGACGTGATCTTCGTCGTGGTGGACTCGCTGCGTGCGGACCACGTCAGCCATCTCGGGTACGAGTTTCCGACCGCCGCCTCGCTCGACGGCTTCCGCGACGACGCGGCGCTATTCACCCAGGCATTCGCTCCGTCGCCGCTCTGCGTCCCGAGCACGGCGACGCTCCTGACCGGCCTCCAGCCCGCCCAGCACCGGCTCGGTCACGAGGAGCGTCTCGCGGACGGGATCGAGACCTTGGCGACGCGTCTGCGTGACGCCGGCTACGGCACCGTCGGCCTGTCGCACCACGTGCGGATCGGCGCGGAGACCGGACTCGACCGCGGCTTCGACCACTTCCAGGGCGTCGAGGGCGGCAATCTGCTCGACTACCCCGACGCCTCGGACGCGGTGGCCTTCGTGCGCGAGTTCCTGGCGCGCGATCCGCCCCGACCCTTCTTCCTGTACCTGCACCTGATGAACACGCACGGGCCCTACCGCGTCCCGCCCGATCGCCGCTCCGACCTGCTGGGGCGTCCGCCGCTCGAGGGCATGCGGTACGGCGATCCGCTGATGCGCGGCGTGCTACGCGACGCGCCCGGCGCGCGCGCGCAGGTGACGAACGCGCACGTGCGGAGCCTCACCGAGCAGTACGACACCGCCGCACGCTACACGCTCGACCGCGTGGCCGAGATCCTGCGGCTGCTCGAGCACGCGGGTGCATATCGCGACGCAGTCATCGTGCTCGCCGGCGACCACGGCGACGAGCTCTTCGAACACGGCAGCTTCGGTCACGGCGCGACGCTCTACACCGAGGTGCTGCATGTGCCGCTCTACCTGAAGCCGCCGGGCGGTGCGAAGGGCCTGCGCGGCGAGGATCCGGTCGGGCTCCAGGACGTCGCGCCGACGGTGCTCGAGCTGCTCGGACTGCCGCCGCTGCCGGGAGCCGGCAATTCGCTCGCGTCGTGGCTTCGGGGCGAACCGGCGCCCGCCCACGCCGACCGCGCGCTGCTGCACGAGATTCCCGGCGACCCGGCGCGCGCGCGCGCCATCACGGCGGGGCGCTACAAGCTGATCCGCCGAGGTGTGGAGCCGGATCCCGTCGAGGTCCGGCTCTACGACCGCGTTCTCGACCCGCGCGAGACGGCCGACATCGCGGTCGGCGGCGGCGAGCTGGTCTCGGATCTGTCGAGGCGCCTCGACGCGGAGTTCTCCGCCCTCGCGCCGCCTGCCGCCGCATCTCCTTGAGACGCGCTGGAGACGATCCGCACCGCGTTGGCGGTCGCGCAGGCGCCCTCCGAGCAGAAGATCTCGTGCAGCAGGTCGGCGGCGACCTGCGAGGCGCTGCGCCACCACATCTTTCCGTTCACGATCACCGCCGCGACGGCGATGCGCGGCTCGTCCGCCGGCGCGACGCCGATGAACCACTCGTAGTGGCCGTCGGGGTCGCGTCCCGTGAGGCTGCCGGTCTTGCCCGCGACCTCGATCTCGCCTAGCAATGGCCGACCGCCGCGCTGGTGGAAGGCGCGCCGCGCGGTCCCCGAGCGCGTGGTCTCGGTCAGCATCTCGCGCAGGCGCCGCGCGAGCTCGGGCGACATCACGCGACGCGTCTCGGGCGTGGGGATCGGCAGCTCGCGTCCGTTGGCGTCGATCACGCGCTCGACCCACTTCGGCGTCACGAGCTCGCCCTGCGCCAGCGAGGCGGCGAGCTGCGCGGCGTGGAGCGGCGTGATCCGGGTGCCGCCGAGGCCGGAGCCGAGGAGGCCGAGGTCGTAGCGGTCCTCGCCCGGGTCCGCGCTGCCGGCCTCGTGCGCGGGCGCGGGTGCCGCGAGCCAGCCGAAGCGGCCGAACGCCTCCATCAAGGGCTCGACGCCGAGCGCGTGCACGGCGATCTGCGCGAAGCACTGGTTGTTCGAGGTCGCGAGCGCGCGCTCGAGGGTGATGGTCGGTCCTGTGCGCGGCGGGTCGACGCGAGAAGGAGTCAGGCGATACGGGCTGCCGCTGAAGCGGCACAGCTGGTCCGCGACCTCGGGGGCGTGGTCGAGCGCGGTCGCCGCCGTGATCACCTTGACCAGCGACGCCGCGGGATAGGTGCGCGTCGGCGGGAAGCGCCGCGTGTCGGTCGCGGCATACGCGAGCACGCGTCCGCTGCGCGGCTCCAGCACGACCAAGGTCCCGAGATCCACGTGGCCGCGGCGCAGCACCTCGTGGGTGCGCTCGGTCAGCTCGCGATCGAGCGTGTACTCGACGCGCAAGGGCCCGGCGAGCTCGGGGTGCGATCGCGAGACGTCGATCTGCTCGTAGAGTCGCTCGCGCGACGCGCCCGGAGCCGAGGCCGAAGGCAAGGTCAGCGCCTCGCGACCGACCGGAAGATGCGTGAACACGTCGTCGGGCACGCGGTCGGGCGGCGGCTCGGCCGCGGCAGGCGACGTGTCGAAGTCCGGCATCGGCTGCACGATCCCGAACGCGCGCACCGCCTCGTGCGGCTCGAGCAGCCAGGCGAGCGCGACAGCGGCGCCCGTCACCATGCTTGCGATCGTGACGCGGCCCCGACGCGTCATCCGCATGACGCGCTCCCGCTGCGTGCGTCGCCAGAGGCTGTCCTCGGCGGCGACGCCTCGATCCAATCGCGGGGGCGCCTCGCGTCCCCTTCCCCGGGCCGGTCTCTGCATCATCTTGGTGGACTCGGCGCCGCGCGGCCCGGGGGTGGCAGCGGACGCGGCAGTGTCGCTAGAGCGCGACGACCTCCTGCACCTCCGGGATCTCCTCCCGGAGCCGTGCCTCGATTCCCATCTTCAGCGTGGCCGTCGAGCTCGGGCAGCCACTGCAGGATCCCTGCATGTAGAGCTCGACGCGCCCGTCGTGGAAACCTGCGAACACGATGTCACCACCGTCCATCGCCACGGCGGGCCGGATCTCGTCTTCGAGGATGCGCTGGATGCGCTGCGCGATCTCGCCTTCGTCGGCGCGGGCCGTCGCTTCGAAGGCCGGACCGAGCGCCGAGCCGCCCTCGCCGAGGCAGGCCTTGATCCCGTCGACGATCGGCTGCGCGATGTCGGTCCACTCGACGTCGGGGCGCTTCGTGACCGTGACGAAATTCGAGGCGAAGAAGACGCCGGTCACACCCTCGATCGTGAAGAGACGCGCCGCAAGCGGTGAGATGTCCTCACCGGGCGCGGCGTCGAAGTGCGCGCTGATCCCGCCTTCCGCGAGCGTGCGACCGAGAACCCACTTGATGCTGTTGGGGTTCGGAGTCCGCTCCGCGTGCATCCGAAAGCCGAGATCCATCGCCATCTGCGCGCATCGACCTCCGCGCGGCCCGACGATTCGCAGAGTAGGGCGGCTTCTCGCCGACGCCAAGAGACGATCGGCCGGAAGTCGGCTCATCCGTAGAGCTTTTGCTCGACGTCCGAGAGCTGGCAGACGAGGTAGCCGTGGTTGCGCGCGAGCTGCTGCTCGCGCGGACCGTTGTAGCCCCAGGCTGCGAGCGCGCAGCGCACGCCGAGCGGCGCCGCGAGGTCGAGGTGGTTGACCTTGTCGTCGACGAAGGTGATGTCGCGAAAGGGCAGATCGACGCGCGCCTGTAGCGCCGCGAGGTGCGCGGTCTTCGAGCGGCCGGCCTCCTTGTCGAGCACGCGCTCGGGCGGGAAGAGATCTGCGACGCCGTAGCGCGCGAGCAGCGCCTGGACCGAGCGCCGGTCCTTGGCGGTGGCGAGCGCGAGCGCCGCATCGCCCGCGCGCCGGCGCAGCAGCGCGATCAGCTCGGGATAGGGAGGCAGCAGCGCGCTCCAGCCTTCGGGGTCGGCGTCCGCGAGCGCGTTGCGAATGGCGTAGAAGCGCTCGTGGAAGAGGCGCAGCCAGGCCGGATCCTGCTCCGCCCGCCACGCGTCGTAGCTCGACTGGTCCGGCAGCGGCCGCGCCTGCTCGAGCGCGCACAGGAGTACCCCGTAGTCCTCGGCGCGGTTGCCGAGCGGCATCGCCTCGACGAACGGCGCGTAGAGCGGCGCCGCGCGCACCGCGGCTTCGGGCGGCGCGCCGCGGCCGTCGAGCTTCTCGGCATGGGCGGCGAGCGGGGACCGCGGTCGCAGCGCGACGTAGGTCCGCAGCGAAACCAAGAAGGACTCGGGCGCGCTGTTCGAGATGACGCCGTCGAAGTCGAGCGCGAGCAGCCGCATGGGCGGGCCAGAGTAGCCGCGCCCTTCTTGTAAGATGCTCGGCCATGTCGTGGAAGCCCGAGCTCGACGAGATCGCGCGCCGGCGCGAGTACGCGCTGCGCATGGGGGGCGAGGAGCGCATCGCGCGCGCGCGGGCGGCGGGTCGGCTCACGGTGCGCGAGCGGATCGAGCGACTGCTCGACCCGCAGAGCTTCCACGAGACCGGCCTGCTCGCCGGTCGCGCCGAGTACGACGCGGCGGGGAATCTCCAGAGTGTCACCCCCTCGAACTTCGTGTGCGGCCGCGGCCGCATCGAGGGTCGTGCGGTCGTGGTCGGCGCCGACGACTTCACCGTGCGCGGCGGCGCGGCCGACGGCGCGATCGGCAACAAGATGGGCTGGTCGGAGAAGGCGGCCCACGACCTGCGCATCCCGATCGTGCGCCTCGTCGACGGCACCGGCGGCGGCGGCAGCGTGAAGCAGCAGACCGCGATGAAGCGCTCGTACGTGCCTTACAACCCGGACTGGGACGTCTCGGTGGCGCTGCTCTCGCGCGTGCCTGTCGTGGCGGCGGCGCTCGGACCCGTGGCCGGGCTCGGCGCGGCGCGCGTCGCGGCGTCGCATTTCTCGGTCATGGTGCGGGGCACGAGTCAGCTCTTCGTGGCCGGACCTCCGGTCGTGCGCCGCGCCTTCCACCAGGAGATCGACAAGGAGACGCTCGGCGGCTCTCACATCCACGCGCGTGGATCGGGCGCGGTCGACAACGAGGCCGAGAGCGAGGACCTGGCCTTCGCGCAGATCCGCCGCTTCCTCTCCTACCTGCCGAGCTCCGTGTACGAGCGGCCGCCGCGCGTGGCGACTTCCGACGACCCGGAGCGCCGCGAGGAGGCGCTGCTCTCGATCGTGCCGCGCGACCGCCGCAAGACCTACGACACACGAAAGCTGCTGGCTCTCGTCTTCGACACCGGCTCGTTCTTCGAGATCGGTCGCTTCTTCGGGCGGCCGCTCGTCACGGCGCTCGCGCGCCTCGACGGCATCCCCGTCGGCGTGATGGCCAACGACCCGCGCCAGCTCGCGGGCTCGATCGACGCCGCCGCCGCCGAGAAGATGACCCGCTTCGTCGACCTGTGTGACACGTTCCATCTCCCGGTCGTGAACTTCGTCGACAATCCGGGCTTCCTGATCGGCGTCGACGCGGAGAAGCGCGGGACGATCCGGCGCGGCGTGCGCGCGCTCTGCGCCGTCTACCAGGCGAGCGTGCCGTGGTGCTCGATCCTGGTGCGCAAGGTCTACGGCGTCGCGGGTGCGGGTCACGGCGCGCACCACCGTCTGAACCTCCGCTATGCGTGGCCGTCCGGAGAGTGGGGCTCGCTGCCGATCGAAGGCGGCGTCGAGGCGGCCTACCGGCGGCAGATCGAGGCCGCGCCCGATCCCGACGCGCTGCGCGCGGAGCTCGAGGCAAAGCTTGCGACCCTGCGCTCGCCCTTCCTCACGGCGGAGGGCTTCGGCGTGGAGGAGATCATCGACCCGCGCGACACGCGCCCGTTGCTGGTCGACTGGGCGCGCCGCGCCTTCGAGATCGTCGACGCCGAGCTCGGCGCGAAGAGACGCGGTCTCAGACCGTAGGGTTGCCCCAGCCGGCCGGGTCGCACTTCTGAACTTCGCTCGCCTGCGGCTCGCTGCGCGCGGCTTCGCCGCTTGCGAGCGCCTCCACCCGCGCGAACAGCGCGTGCACGTCGGGGTGCAGCTCGTCCGCGCGCGTCACGCGTGCGATGCGCGAGAGCGGCAGCGCGCGCCCGACCGCGCGGGTCAGCGCGCCCTGCGGCGCGAGCAGCCGCTTGGCGTCGAGCTCGCGCCACGCCGACTCGTCGGCCGGATCGGGCAGCTGTCGCTCGATCGCGCGCTCGATCCTCCGATCGTGCTCGGGGATGCCGAGCGCGCGTCGGATCGCCGAGGGCACGACGAGGTAGCTCTCGATGTGCCGGCGACCCCACGTGAAGAACTCGAGCTCGAAACCGTTCACGTCGGGCAGCGAGGAGTGACCGTCGTCGCGATCGAGCACGCACAGGGCGCGTGCGCCGGGCACGTCGGCGAGATGTCGCTCGAAGTGTTCGAGCGCGCGGATCGGCTGGCGTCCGCCGAGGATCACCGCGCCGCCGAGCACCTGGCTCGCCCGCCGCGGGATCAGCCGGCCCGCCCACGCGCGCAGGATGCTGCGGTCGCGCGGACCTTCGACGTAGAGCGTCAGGCTCTCGGCTGCGGCGCGAGGCCGCGGGGCGCCTCCGGAATCGAGAAGCAGCACGGCCGCCTCCAGGTCGGGAACAGCGCGCGGGCCCGCTGGAGGTCGGTTCGCAGGGCCTCGCGCCGGGGGCACTGTGGCCGAGTCTACGCGCCGCGTGGCGGATGAGCCACGCCCCGCTCGAGCCGCGTCAGGACCTCGACGTGCGGCGTCTGCGGGAAGAGATCGAAGGCCGTGACGCGGACGGCTACGAGGCCACCTGCGCGGAAGGCGACGAGGTCGCGCGCGAGCGTCGACGGCTCGCAGGACACGTACACGACGCGCGAGGCTGCGCCGCGGGCCAGTGCCTCGGCGACGCCCCGCGGCAGGCCCGTGCGGGGAGGATCGAGGAGCAGGACGTCGGCGTCGCGGACCCGTTCCAGCGCGCGCTCGACCGGCGTCTCCACGACCTCGAGATTGCGGAGCCCGGCCGCGTCCGCGTTCCGGCGAAGATCCGCGGCGGCCGCGGGATCGGCCTCCACTGCGACCACCCGCTCGAAGCGGCGGCCGAGGCCCAGGCTGAAGAATCCGGCGCCCGCGAACAGGTCCGCCGCGATGCGGCCCGATCCCGCCGCGCCGAGCGCCGCCTCGAGCAGCGCGTCGCGGAGCCCGGCGTGCGCCTGGAAGAACACGCCGGCCGAGATCTCCAGCCGGTCGGCGCCGGCGCGCAGGCCGATCCGCGCGGAGTTCGTCGCTGCGCGGCCGTCCTCGAGCGGTGTCGCGCGCACAGAGCCGTCGCCTTGCGCGAGCTCGAGCTCCCCGTCAGCCGGCGGGCTCGCGGAGAATGCGTGGAGCGCCGCGTCGAGATCGGGCACGAGCACGGGGCAGCGCGCGACGGCCTGGAGCGCGCGCGACTGCCGCCGCCGATAGCCGATCCGGCCCGACTCGCAGACGAGCCGGGTGCGACTCCGCCACGCGTAGGGCGACGGAGACGGCACGATCTCGAGCTGGCCGGGGAGCGCGACGCCCGCGATGCGCGTCAGCGCGTCCGCCACGATCCCGCGCTTGGCCTCGAGCTGTGTTGCGTACTCGACGTGCTGCCACGCGCAGCCGCCGCAGCTCCCGAAGACGGCGCACACGGGATCGGTGCGCGCGGCGCCCGGCTCGAGCAGCTCGCGGACCTCGCCGCGCGCGAAGCGCTTGCGCAGCTGCGTCACGCGGACGCGCACGCGATCGCCCGGCGCGGTGTAGGGCACGAACACCACACGGCCGTCGGGCGCGCGCCCGACGCCTTCGCCGCCGGCCGCGAGACGCTCGACGACGAGCTCGATCTCGTGGTCGGGTCTCGCGGCCATCGCGGGTATGCTGGCATCCCGCACGGCGCATCGCCTGTCACCAGGAGGACGCATGCGATCGAAGTCTCGGCTTCTCGGTTGGCTCGGCGTGGCCGTCTGCGGGCTCGCGCTCGCGTCGGCCGTCTCGGCGAAGGACGAGACGGTGCTGCACGTGGGCGCGGCGGCGAGCCTGCGCGAAGTGGCGGAGAAGATGGGGACGCGTTTCGGCGAGATCGCGCCCGGCACGCGCGTCGAGCTCAGCTTCGGCGCGTCGAGCGAGCTGGCGGCCCAGCTCCGAGCCGGCGCCTCCATGGACGTGTTGATGTCGGCCGACGAGGAAATCCCGCGCGCGCTCGAGAAGGAGGGGCTCGGCGACGACCTGCATCCCTTCACGGGAAACCGGCTCGTGGTGGTCGCGAGCGCGGAAATCGCCGGGCGCGTGAAGCAGCCCTCGGATCTCGCCGGCGACGCCGTGAAGCACATCGCGATGCCGCTGCCCGCGGTGCCGATCGGTCGCTACGCGCGCGAGTGGCTGACGAAAGCCGGACTGCTGAGGGCTGTCGAGGCGCGCGTGGTCCAGACCGAGAACGTTCGCGCGACGCTCGCGGCGGTGGACTCGGGGGACGCCGACGCCGCGATCGTCTACGCGACCGACGCGCGCGTGGCGAAGTCGGCGAAGCTCGCCTTCGAGATTCCGCCGTCGCAGCAGCCGCGCATCGTCTACGTGGCGCTGCGCGCGCGCGACACGAAGCAGCAGAAGCTCGCGCACCGATTTCTCGAGTTCGTCGTGGGCAGCGAGGGCCAGCGCCTCCTGAAGGAGGCAGGCTTCAGCGCCCCGGGTGCCGCAGCCGCCCCGTGACCGGCGAGCTTCCCGTCGGCATGATCGCGCTGACCTTGCGGGTGGCGGCGGTCGCGACCTTGCTGGCGCTGCCGCCCGCCGTCGCGCTCGGCTACACACTCGCGCGACACCGCTTCCGAGGTCGCTCGCTGGTGCAGGCGCTGGTTGCGCTGCCGATGGTGCTGCCGCCCGTGGCGGTCGGACTCGGTCTGCTGTGGCTCTTCGGGCGCCGCGGTCTTCTCGGGGGACTGCTCGAGTCGCTCGGTATCGAGATCGTCTTCACCTGGTATGCGGCGGTGCTGGCCGCCGCCGCGGTCGGCTTCCCGCTCTTCGCGCGCGCCTGCGAGCAGGCCTTCGCGGAGGTCGATCCACGCTACGAGCGCATGGCGCGCACGCTCGGCGCCTCGCCGCTGCGCGCTTTCGCGACCGTGAGCCTCCCGCTGGCGCGCCGCGGAATCGTGTACGGTGCGCTGCTGGCGTTCGCGCGCGGACTCGGCGAGTTCGGCGCGACCGCGATCGTCGCGGGGATCGTGCCGGGCCGCACCGAGACGCTCGCGCTCGGCATCTGGTCGCGGATCCAGATGGGCGACGACGCGGGCGCGCGCGCGCTGTGCGCGGCGTCGTTCACGCTCGCGCTCGCCGCGATGCTCGTGGCCGAGCTGTGGCTGCGCCGCGAGGCACCGCCCGTCGCGCCTGCCGCGCGCTCGTGAGCGGCGACACCTGCGTCCGCGCCCGCGTCGCGCGCGGCGACTTCACGCTCGACGTGGAGCTCCGCACGGACGCGCGCGTGGTGGTGCTCTTCGGGCCGAGCGGCTCGGGCAAGAGCACCTTGCTAGAGGTCCTGCTCGGCCTGTGCGCCGGAGAGCGACCTAGCGTGCGCATCGCCGGTCGCTGGCTCGACGACCCCGAGCGGAGGCTCTCGCTTCGCATCGAGGAGCGCGGCCTCGGCTGGGTGCCGCAGGAGCCGCTGCTCTTCCCGCACCTCGACGTCGCAGCCAACCTCCGCTTCGGCGCGCGGCGCGCCGGCGCCGCCGCCGGCCGTGCGCTCGCCGAGGCGATCGACGTGCTCGAGCTCGGGCCGCTGCTCGCGCGACGCGTCGATCGGCTCTCGGGCGGCGAGCGCTCGCGGGTCGCGCTCGGACGCGCACTCGCCTCGGATCCCCGGGCGCTGCTGCTCGACGAGCCGCTCGCCTCGCTCGACCTGCCGCTGCGAGCGCGCGTGCTCCCCTATCTGCTGCGCGTCCGCGACGCGAAGGATCTGCCGATCTTCTACGTGACGCACGATCCGGACGAGGCGCAGGTCGTCGGCGAGTGGGTCGCAGTGCTCGACCGCGGTCACGTGGTCGCGACGGGCGAGCCGCGCGCAGTCCTCTGGAGTCGCGCGGTGTTGCCGCTCTCCGAGGCGCTCGGCCTCGAGAACGTGATCGAGGCGCGCGTGCGCGCATGCGGCGACGGCGCGGCGCAGGTGGAGACGCGCTCGGGTGTGCGCCTCTCGGTGCCGGCGCCCGCGCCGCTGGCCGAGGGCGAGGCCCTGCGGCTCGGTCTGCCCGCGCGGGATCTGCTGCTCGCGGCCGAAGCTCCCGGGCGGATCTCGGCTCGCAACGTGCTGCCGGCCCGCGTGGTCCGTCTCGAGCCCGCGGACGACGGGGTGCTCGTCCACGTCGACGCGGGCGACGCGCTCGTCGCGAAGCTCACTCGCGACGCCGTGCGCGCGCTCGAGCTCGCCCCCGGGCAGCCCGTCTTCTGCGTGATCAAGGCGCAGTCTCTGCGACGGCTGGCCTAGCGACCGCGCTGGAATCCTCCCGCGCGCGGCTCGCGGCGCCCGCACCACGGGCAGAAGCGGAGCTGCGTGCGGTCGGTCGGCCAGCGGCAGCGCGGGCAGCGGTCGGGCAGGTGCGGGTGAGACCACAGGCGCTTCGTCTTGCGCTTGCACATCGGGCAGTAGCGCATGAACGGGCGAAGCTGTCCGTCGCAGCCGGGGGTGCCACAGCGGCGAGTCGCGAGCGGATCGGGCGGCGGGCGCCGGCCGTTGCTGCGGAAGCGGCCCGCATAACACCACGGACACGCCTGCCACTCGGGTCGGACGCTGCGCTCGCACTCGGGGCACACCAGCGCCGCGCGCGTCACCTTCTGGAAGCTGTTGTCCGGAGAGCCGCACCAGGGGCAGTGGGCCATCGCCTCGGCGATCGGCCCGTCGCAGCGATGGCAGGCGTAGCGGAGCCCGAGGGCGCGCCCGTGAGCGCGCCGGAAGAGATCCGCCTGCACGGCGAGCGGCGAGCGCGGCCGCGCGGGTCGCCGTCGCCGCCTCGCGCGCGGCTGCGCGACCAGCGCCGCGAAGCCCTTCTCCAGCGCCTCGGAGAAGACGGCCGCGTCTTCGTAACGCCGGCCCGGATCGAAGGCCTGCGCGCGGCGCAGCACCTCGCGCAGCGGCTCGGGCACGCGCGCGCGGAAGCGCGCGGCGTCCGGCGGCGGCCACTCGAAGGGCCACGTCGGCAGGCGCCCGGTCAGCAGCTCGGTGGCGATCAGACCGAGCGAGAAGACGTCGGAGGCGAAGCGAACGCGCCCGTAGGCCTGCTCCGGCGCCATGTACCCCAGCGTTCCGGTGTCGGTGTAGGTCCGCGTCGCGCCTTGCGTGAAGCGCGACGAGCCGAAGTCGGCGATGGCGGCGCGGCCGTCGGCGAAGATCAGGATGTTGCCCGGCTTGACGTCGCGGTGGATCACGCGGCGGCGGTGCGCGTACGCGAGGCCCGCCGCGACCTGTCGGATCACGTCGAGCGCCACGCCGCCCGAGCGCCGTGCGCGCCCGTACTGCTCGAGGCTCGTCTGCGCGAGATCCGTGGCGATCGCGAAGCGGCCGTCGATCCAGTCGGCGTTGCGAACCGCCACGATGTTCGGGTGATGGAGCGCGCTCGCGATGCGCGCCTCGCGCTCGATCTCCTCGCGCCCCCACTCCTCGACCGCTTCCGGCAGCGCGACCTTCAGCGCGACGGCGCGTCCCTCGACGGTGTCGCGCGCCTTCCACACCTCGGCGAAGCCGCCGCGCGCGAGGCGGCGGTCGAGTCTGTACTTCCCGAGCCGCGAGCCTTTGCGCAGCCGTGTCGCCACTCTCGCTCGAGCCATCCACCCGTTGGGTTGCCGTGGGGAGCGCGCAGTGTAGCGATGGGGTGCGCGCATGACGCCGTCGAGCGTGAAGCTCGAGCCAACCGGGTCTGGACTGCTGATGCTTCGCTCGCCTGCGGCGCGCCGCGCGCCCGGCCTGCGGGCCGGACTTGCTATGCCGAGGCGGCGGGGGTTTTCCGGACCTCCGACGGGGCTCGAGGCATCTTGCGGAGCGGCGCCGTCTATCACCCGAGCGCCCTCGGACGCCGGCGGACTCCGCGTCGCGCACCGGTTGCGCGGCAGGGGGCCCGGGATCGACGTCCTCGATCTCCGCGCCTGTGTTGGAAGCTCCCGGGTCCGGAAAGACCTCCCGCGCCATGACTCCGCGGGCGTCTCCGGGATCGCGCCGGGGCTCTTCCGCGCCCGGCGAGCCGGGAAACTCGTCGCGAAGTCGAGCTCGCTTCCGTCGTCTCTCGGGTCGTGCGCGACCCTCGGCTTCCGATCGTTGCGGCGGCGGAAGCGAAACCTCGGTCTCCTTGCTCGTCGCCGCGGGTCGCACCCGTGTCGCGATCCTACGACTTCGCACCGCGGGATGGCAACCCCGATCTTCGTCGCGTTACGGTGTCACCCCGCGTCGCCGCCGACGTAGTACGCGCGATGCGCGCGCTCCTGCCAGAATCCCGTGTCGGGAATGTCGAAGGGTCTCCGTTTCGTGAGGTCGGGAATCCACGCCGTCAGGAAGCCGGGGCGTCCGCGGCCCTCGTGCACGCACCCGGTGTCGAGACCGCGCAGGTCCGGCGCGACGTGGAGGCCCTGAAGCGACCAGTGTCCGTATGCGATCGCGTAGTCGTGCTCGCGCTCGCTCCACGCGTGATGCCAGGCCTCGAACTCGCCGGTCGGCGGCTCCGCGGACCAATGGCCGTCCGGCGCGACGCTGCGGCAGCAGGTCAGCAGGTCGAGCGCCCCGCGGTCCGGATTCGAGGAGGGTTCGCTCGCGAGGAACGCTCGCGCGGCCTTGTGGCTCGCGCGCAGGCGCGACTCCACGCGCGCCGCGATCCGGCGAAGATCCGCGAGTCCCCAGTCGGGATGCGCTCCCGCATGGAGCATCGCGAAGGGCTGTTCCCCGAGGCGGCCGAACTCGACGAGCGGGAGCCGGCGCACCCACTCGATCCAGTCCTCGGCGTCCGGAGCTTCGAGGACCTCCCCGAATGTGTCGGTCGGTCGTCGTTCGCGCAGACCCCACGCCGTCATGATGAGCGACAGGTCATGGTTGCCGAGCACGCAGCGCGCGCGTCCGCACTCCATTCGCTCGCGGACGCGCTGGAGGGCGCGCAGGCTGGCCGGCCCGCGGTTGACCAGGTCTCCGACGATCCAGACCTCGGCCGCGCCGCCGTAGGTGGCGTCGGCGCGGGCGAGCAGCGACTCGAGCTCGTCGGCACAACCCTGGACGTCACCGATGAAGATCCGCTGCTTCACTCGAGTCCTCTGCGACCGGCAGGAACGTATCGCGATGATGCAATTCGCCCCCAAGGGAATTCTTTCATCGAACCGTGTTCGATCCCGCTACACTGCCTCCCCGCTCGGCGTCCTCGACTCCCGATCGAACCGAGCCCCCCACCGATCGCGAGTCCCGACCTGACGGAGGCCGTGTGGCGCGGCGGATCATCATTTGCGACGGGCTCTCCACGGCCCGTCTCTGGAGTCGGATCGGCGCCGACGAGGACGAGGTACTGACCTGGGTGCCGCGCGAGGACGAGTCTCGCTCCCGGCCGCCGGGCTTCCACGCGCTGGCCGGCGGACTCTCCGCCGATTCGATCGCGAAGCTGGATCCGAAGCCCGGCGACGGCTTCGCGCTCGTCAGCGAGGAGGCCTCCTTCGCTCGCGCCGCGGTGACGGCGGTCGCCGAGGCCGCGCCTGGCGCGCCGATCCTGATGCTCTCCGACACGGTCGGCGCGTCCGAGCTGCCGACGCATGCGTGTCTTCGCGCGACCGGTCTGCGCTCGCTGATCCGCGACGACGTCGACGAGGAGTTCGAGCACCTGTCGAATCTGCGGCGCGTGGTCGAGGTGCGGACCTTGCTCGGTCCGCGCGAGAAGGTCGGCATCCTGCTCCAGCCCGACCCCGATCCCGATGGCATCGCCGGCGGCTACGCCCTGCGCGCGCTGCTCGGTCGCAAGAGTCCGACCGCTTCGCTGATCTCCTTTGGCAAGGTGCGGCGGCCGGAGAACATCGCGATGGTGGCCGCGCTCGGCCTCGACATCCGCACGATCGAGCCCGACGACCTGCAGGAGTTCGACGCCCTCGCGCTCGTCGACGTCCAGCCGACGGTCTTCGGCGAGAACCCGCCGGCGCGCGTGCTCTCGGTCGACGTCGTGATCGATCACCATCCCGAGCGAAGCGGCTACGACGCCGTGATTCGCGACATCCGCCCCGCGTACGGCGCCACGTCGACGATCCTGTGCGAGTACCTCCGCGCGGCGGAGATGGAGCTGCGGCCGCGGCTGGCGACCGCGCTCGCCTACGGGATCAAGAGCGACACGCAGCTGCTCGGCCGCGAGACGAGTCGCTACGACATGGCGGCCTTTGCGTTCCTGCACGCGGCGCAGAGCCCCGCGCTGCTGCGACGGATCGAGCGGCCGGCGCTGCCCGAGGACGCGCTGCGCGCGCTCGGCCGAGCGCTCTCGCGCACGCAAGTGAAGGACGGCATGCACGTGCTCGTGCTCGGTCGCGTGCGCGAGGACGTGATCCCGCAGGTCGCGGACCTCGGGCTCCAGGCCGAGGGCGCCGAGTGGGCGATCGCGGCGGGCATCGTCGGCGGGGATCTCGTCTTCTCGGTGCGCAACGTCGGCTACGTGCGCGCGGCGGGCGAGGTGGTGCGGGCGGTGGTGGAAGGTCTCGGCGTCGGCGGCGGACACCGATCGATGGCGAAGGGCATCATCCCGCTGAAGGCCTTCCGCAAGCTCTACGGCGACGCGACGCGCAAGCGCGTGCAGGCCGTGCTGCACGAGGCCTTCCTGAAGGCGATCGCCCCGAGCGACTCGAAAGCTTAGCAAGCGAGCGCGAAGCGCTTCGCGCGCAGCGAGCCGAAGGCGAGCGAAGATCAGAGGTTCAGACCCGGTGCGCGAGGTGACCCGGGCTCGCCGGCGATCGCTAGCCGAGCGTCAGCAGCTCGTGCGCGCCGAGCATGCGCTCGCGGATCGAGATGCCCTGCGGACACAGCCCGGTGCAGGGCGCGCTGCACGACGCGCACACGTCGGCCTGCTTCTCGAGCTGCGAGTAGAGGCGCATGCCCTCCTTCTCCCACCCGTAGTCCTCGAAGTACATGCGCTGCCGCAGCACGTCGTGGATCGGCAGCTCCTCCGGGCACGAGGACAGGCACTGGCCGCAGTGCGGCGCGCAGTAGCTGCCGGCGATCTGGCGGTCGTACTCCTCGAGGACCGCGAGGTCCTTCGGCGTGAACGGCTTGCCCGACGCCGACAGGTACTCGTCGACGTGCTGGAGCTCGAAGAACGAGATCACCGCGCACGAGACGTCGGAGTTCGAGAGCACCCACTTGAGCGCGGCCTGCGCGTACGAATCGGCGTACGGCTGGAACTGCTCGAGGCCGCGGTGCTTCGCTCCCTTCAGCGTCTTCATCGCGACGACGCCCATGTCCTGCTCGCTGCGGGCGCGGCGGATCAGATCCGGCAGCGCCGGCCAGATGCCGTGGTGGTAGGCGAGCATCATCACGTCGAAGCGGCCCGACTCGATCGCGCGGGTGACCACCTGCACGAGGTTCGGCGTGTGGGTGGAGAAGCCGAGGAAGCGCGCCTTGCCCTGCTGCTTCAATCGGTCGAAGGCCTCGTGGACGTTCGGGTCCATCAGCCGCGCCACCTCGTCGCACGAGTGGATGTGACACAGATCGACGTAGTCTGTGCCGAGCCGCCGCAGGCTCTCCTCGATCGCCTGCATGTAGCGCGCGACGGACGTCCCCGGTCCGAGATGCCCCGTCGGCGTGCAGAACTTGGTCGCGATGAAGAGCTGGTCGCGCACGCCGCGGATCGCGCGGCCCATCGCCTGCTCGCTCCCCGACCCCGAGTAGTCCGGCGCGGTGTCGAAGTAGTTGACGCCGCGCTCGAGCGCGAGCCGCGCGATGCGTTCGCCGTCGTCCCCCTGGATGCGCCCGGTGCCGAGCACGATGTCGGATACGTTCCAGCCCGTGCGTCCGAAGCGTCGGTGCGCGGCGATGCGGCTGCCCTTCCACGACTCCTTCCACTCGGGATTCGTGAAGGCGACGCTCCGGTCGAAGATCTGGCTGCCGACGGCGCCCCAGCCGCCGTTGCCCTCGCCGACGCCGAGGAACGCGCGCGCGGCGCCCGCGGCGCCCGCGAGCGCGACCGAGCCGAGCGCCGCTCCCGCGCCGGCGCCGGCCCCCGTCAGGAAGCGTCGCCGCGACGCATCGACGCTCGCGGCGCGCGCGCTGCGCACGACGAGGAAGGCGGAGATCGCTACCGCGAAGAGCGAAGCGATCACGAGCACGGCGCCCGCCACGGTCGTCTGTAGCCCGGGATTCACACGCAGCGCGATCGCCTGCATCGCGTCGCCGCCCACGAAGTTCGACGGGTCGAGCCCGATCAGCGACTTGTAGAGCACGGCGCCCGTCCACGTGAACCCCACCAGCACTGCGAAGACGAGGCTCGAGACCACCGCGGTGCGTGTTCGCATGCGGACCTCCGTGTGGCGTCGCGAGGGTGGCGACGGTGTCGCGCAGTATACGCAGGTCGCGGCGCGCCGCGGCTGGCCACTCTACGTTCTCGCCGTCCCGTCCGGAGAGAGGATGGCCTCGCCGCTGCTGATGGAGAGCCTCGCCGCGACGCGGCGCTATGTCGGCACCGCCGTGGGGCCGACGCCCTGGATCGAGATCGACGGGCAGCGCGTGCAGCGCTTCCTCGAGGCCACCAGCGACGAGTCCTCGCGAAGCGGGCTCGGCGCGAATCGCGCGCAGACCGCGCCGGGCTCGCTGCTGCTCTCGCTGGTGCCGGATCTGCTGCCGCGCCTGATCGCGCTCGAAGGCTGGACGCGAGGCGTCAACGCGGGAGTCGACGACTGCCGCTTCCCGACTCCCGTGCCGGTCGGAGCGCGCGTGCGCATGAGCGCGCGGCTCGACCGCGCGCGCGGCATCCCGGGAGGCGGCGTACGGCTCTCGTTCGAGGTGCGCTTCGAGCTCGAGGGCTCGGAGCTGCCCGCCTGCACGGCGATGGTCCACTACGCCTATTTCCCATAGGCTCGGCCGCGTGCGCATCGCCATCGCGCAGGTGAATCCGACGGTCGGCGACCTCGCCGGCAATCGCCGACTCGTGGAGGAGGCCGCGGCCAAGGCCGAGGCCGAGCGCGCCGACGTCGTCGTGCTGCCCGAGATGGCGCTGACCGGTTATCCGCCGCTCGACCTGCTCGAGCGCGACGGCTTCGTGCGCGATCAGATGCGCGAGCTCGAGCGGCTCGCGTCGGCCTCGCGCCGCGTCGCCATCCTCGTTGGCGCGGTGTTGCCGCGCGCGCCGGTCGGCCCCGCGCATCTCGAGAACGCCGCGGTGTTGCTGGCCGACGGGCGCCGCGTCGCGGCGCAGGCGAAGACGCTGCTGCCGACCTACGACGTCTTCGACGAGAAGCGCTACTTCGTGCCCGCCTCTCGCCGCGAGCCCGCGCGACTCGGCGACGCGTCGATCGGGCTCACGGTGTGCGAGGACACCTGGGTCGATCCGATGGGCTACGCCGAGGACCCGGTCGGTGAGCTCGCGCGCGCGGGCGCGTCGCTCGTCTTCAATCCGTCGTGCTCTCCGTGGCACGTCGGGAAGGCGGCGGAGCGCCGACACATGCTCGCGACGCTCGCGCGGCGACACCGCGTCCCGATCGTGTTCGTCAACCAGGTCGGCGGAAACGACGAGCTCGTCTTCGACGGCGCATCCTTCGCGGTCGACGCGCGCGGGCGCGTCCATGGCGCGTTGCCGCTCTTCGACACGGCCTTCGGCATGGTCGAGCTGCCGGCCGACTCGGGCGGCTGCGCCGAAGACGAAGTGGTCGACCCGGACGCGGTCGCGCAGCTCGAGTCGGGTCTCGTGCTCGGCATCCGCGACTACTTCCGCAAGCAGGGCTTGCCGCCCGGCGCCGTGCTCGGGCTCTCGGGCGGCATCGACTCGGCCGTGACGGCCCACCTCGCGGCGCGCGCGCTCGGTCCGGATCGCGTGGTTGGCGTCGGGATGCCGGGGCCCTTCTCCTCGTCGCATAGCGTCGAGGACTCGGAGGAGCTCGGTCGGCGGCTCGGCATCGAGGTCCGCCGCGTCGACATCCGGCCGATCTACGACGCCTACCTCGCGGTCTTCCGCCAGCTCTTCGGAGCGAAGGCGGACTACGGAGTCGCGCAGCAGAACATCCAGGCGCGCATTCGCGGCGCGATCCTGATGGCGATCTCGAACGCCGAGAACCGGCTCGTGCTCGCGACGGGCAACAAGAGCGAGCTCTCGGTCGGCTACTGCACGCTCTACGGCGACATGGTGGGAGGGCTCGCCGTGCTCGGCGACGTCTACAAGCGCGACGTCTACGCGCTCGCGCGTCGCGCCAACGAGGGCGCCTTGCGGATCCCGCAGCGGACGATCGACAAGCCGCCGTCGGCAGAGCTCGCCCCGAATCAGCTCGACTCGGACGATCTGCCGCCCTACGACGCGCTCGACGCGATCCTCGAGCAGGCGATCGAGGGCCGCGGAGGACTCGAGGGCATCCGCCCGCCGCCGGGCGCCACCGCGCAGACGGTCCGCGACGTGCTGTCGCGGATCGACCACAACGAGTACAAGCGCAGGCAGGCGCCGCTGGTCCTTCGCACCTCGCGCAAGTCCTTCGGCTCGGGACGCCGCCTCCCGATCGTGCAGCGCTACGGCCGCTGAGCCGGAGGCGCAGGCGCGCCTGCGCTTCGCGAGAGGCCGCCTTGCAATCTGCACGGAACCTCCGCGCGTCGCCTCACGAGCGGCGCCCGCGGAGTCCCGCGTTGCTCCGAGGTCCCACGTGGCACGCTTGATGCTGTCGCCGAAGGCATCCGGGCCTTCATCCAGGAGGTTGCCCATGCACAAGATCGAAGTCGTGGTCGAGTCCGATTTCTTTCCGATCGTTCACGAAGCGCTTCGCAAATCGAAGATCGGTCCCTTCCGCGCGAGCGAGATCCGCATCTTCGACCCGCGCGCGCCGCTCAACGGCTGCTATCGCGGTGTCGAGTACCCGATCGGCCGCGACTGCCTGAAGCTCGAGTGGATCGTGCGCGATCACGAGGTCGAGTCGACGGTCGATGCCGTGCGTCACGGGCTCGACGAGCTCGGCGAGGGCAACGCCGAGGTCATGGTGCAGGCCGTCGAGGAGACCGCTCGGCTCCGGCCGTCCGTCTGGACTCGCAAGCGCGCGACCGGCTGACCGAAGGGGCGGAGCGCTACGAGCTCTGCCCCTCGACGACCATGCGCACGTTCTCGGCACGCGGACCGCGCGGGCCCTCCTGCACCACGTACTCGACGAGATCGCCCTCGGAGAGCGAGTCGTACTCGTTCGGCCCGAGGCCGGAGCGGTGGAAGAAGACCTCCTTGCCGTCGTCGCCGCGCACGAAGCCGAAGCCGCGCTCGGGCACGAGCTTCTTCACGCGCCCGCGGACCTTGGGGCCGGTCGGCATCGCGCGCGCCGCCGGTGGACGACGTCCTCGCGCTCGCGGCCGACGCGGCGCGGCGTAGCGCTCGCTCGCGATGAACTCCTCGCAGAAAAGCGACACCGGGACCATCAGGTCCTGCATGCCGTCGTCGGTCTCGGGGGAGAGCAGGACCTCGTCCTGGCTCACGTCGACGACCGCATAGCGGAGACCCGTGTTCTTGTGCACCACGGCGACGCCCGGAGCGATGTCTTCGATCATCAGCATGGCGGACCTCGTGTAGTCGCGGAGCAGGGCGGGACTCCGCTCCCTGCGGCACGCGCTGGCTGCGGCAGGGCCCGGAGTGGACACCGGGACGGCGCGTCGGGTTCCGGCTCCCTAGGGGGGAATCCCAGCGGGCGCAGCAAGTTACGACACGGCGCGCGGGCGGTCA
>Ga0335069_10000876_pt1 | contig 48365 bp, 41 predicted proteins | sample Lox_Sample_11_FD_206714 | JGI IMG/M metagenome (GOLD analysis project Ga0335069, IMG submission 206714) | Soil microbial communities from Loxahatchee National Wildlife Refuge, Florida, United States - Lox_Sample_1.1 | ecosystem: Environmental > Terrestrial > Soil > Wetlands | place: USA... | reverse complement strand
GACGCCATCCGCATTCGCCGCCGAAGCGACCACCCGGGGACCTGCTCGAAGGTCGGTCCGTGGGCCTCCGGGCCACCATCGCTCCCGGCGCCGACGCCGGCATCGGGTGCGGCACCGGGTCCAGCGTCGGGCCCGGCACCGGGTCCAGGGTCCCCGAGAAGCCGGCGAGCGCCCGAGTCCGCCGGGCCAGCGCCGCACGCTCCGAGGAGACAGGCGAGTCCCACAACTGCCCACTGCAGGCGCCACACCCGGGAACGGTTCAGGTTCATGCCCCTGGGACCCGGGCCGCGGAGATCGTCTTGCGCGCAGGAACGCCGAGAGTGGTTCGAGCGGGACACCTGCTCATCGAGATCAGTAGTGAGTCCACCAAGTCCGACCGAAGCGCAGCAGGCCGATGTTCATGCAACCTGCAATCCATCCGGGCGACCCGGTCTGCACCCTGCACGCGGCGGTGGAGACAAGTGCCCGACGAGACTGGCGGGGTCGCTGGTACGTCGGATGCTAATCGAGGCGTCGCATGAACCGTGACCCGTCCTTGTCATCGCCGAGCATTGCCCGGGTGCTGGCAGGTCAAGACCCGCCGATCGACATCGACCTGAAGGGCCTGAAGGTCGCCTTGGTGGGCTGGGGCATCGGCCTGGTGTCGCTCCTCTTTCTGCTCTCCCGCGGAGTCGGCGCGACGCCCTCCCACCAGGTGGGCGCCGCCCAGGCCCAGCCGCCCAGCCCGAGCGTCACGGCGCGCTGACCCGTCGGTCGTCGCTCCCCTCTCGCTCCGTCTCGGACCCATGAGCGCTCACGAACGCGCGTTGCCAGGGCTGCCGGTCGGCCTTGGGCGGTGGCTGGCGCCGGTGGCGCAGGTCCTGTTCATCTGGGGCATCGTCATCTCGGCGATGGTCCTCCTGAAGGAGGCGACCCCACGTCGGGCAGCCGAGGCGACCAGACGCGACGCGCTCCGAGGAATTTCTCCCGCCGAGCGCGTCTCGCTCTTCGCCCGCCGGATGGACGGCTACCGGGCGCTCTGCGGGGCGGGCCTTCCTCCCGCGCTCGTCGCCCGTTCTTGCGCCGAGGACGCGTCGCTCCTGTCGTCGTTCCCGGAGTGCGACTCCACTTGTCAGCAATCCGTCCAGCCTGACCTCCAGTGATCCTCGAGGCGAGCGATGCGTGAGATTGATTTCATCGGTAGGCGGGCCACTGCCCTCTACCTCTCGACCGTCCTGAACCTCCTCGTCCTCTGCGTGATCGCCATCTGGGGACTGCGGTACGGGATCGACTTCGCCGGGGGGACCGATCTCGAGGTGAGCTTCACCGCCCCGGTCTCGGCTGACGAGGTTCGCAGTCGCATGGTGTCCGGCGGATTGCGCGACGTCGTCGTCCAGCGCATCGGCTCGGGCCAGAGCCACGGTTACCTGATTCACCTGCGCGGAGAGAACGTCAGCAACCAGGCGCTCCACGCACTCGCGGCAGGCCGCACGTCGCCGGACTTCGAGGTCCGCCGCACCGATTTCGTCGGGCCGCAGGTGGGAAGGCAGCTCCGCAACAAGGGGATCATCGCCATCGTCTTTGCGATGCTGGCGATCGCCGGTTACGTCGCGTTCCGCTTCGACTTCAAGTTCGCGCCGGGCGCCCTGGTGGCCCTGATTCACGACGCGATCATGGTCCTCGGCTACTACGCGATCTTTCGTCGCGAGTTCACTCTGACCTCCATCGCCGCGCTCCTGACGGTGGTCGGGTACTCGGTCAACGACAAGGTGGTGATCTTCGATCGGATTCGCGAAGAGATGGGAAGGCTCCGCGGCAAGCCGCTGGCCGCCATCATCAACACCGCGATCAACAAGACGCTCCGTCGGACGTTCGTCACCGGCGGCGTCACCAGCCTCTCGCTCCTGGGGCTGGTGATCTTCGCGACCGGCGACATCTTCGATTTCGCCATGTCGATGCTGATCGGGATCTTCGTCGGAACCTACTCCTCGATCTTCATCGGGAGCGAGCTCACCTTGTGGATCGACTCCCTGTCCAAGCGGCGCGCCCTGCGTCCGGTGACCCGGTAGACAGCAGGAGCATCGCCCGCGCGACGTCCTCGAACCACGTGTCGGGGTCGAGTCGAGCGCGCACGGGTGAGCCGCCAGGCGCGGCGAGGTGCCCCCACTCGGGGCCCGGCGCCCCGGCGGACGCAACGCCCGAGGCGCCGGCAGGGGCCCCGTCGATGACGCGGCGCGCGAGGCTCGTGTTTCGGACTTTCCGTGTAGGCTTCCCCGGTCGCGGGGTACGTCCGAATGGACAAGATCGGCGCCGCCATCGAGGACCGTGTCCGGCGCGACCAGATTGCCGTGCCGCCCTACCCGGCGGTTGCGCTCCGGCTCGGCCAGGTGCTGCGCTCGCGGAGCGCGTCCGTCTCCGCTCTGCTCCCGGTGCTCAAGTCGGACCAGTCGCTGTCCGCCACGCTGCTCCGGGTGGCGAACTCCAGCGCCTACTGGCGAGGCGCGGCGGTGACCAGCCTCAACGTGGCGGTGTCGCGCATTGGCCTCACCGAGGTGCACCGGCTCGCGCTCGCCGGGTCGCTGTCACCCAGGGCGCTCAACCCCGGTCCGCTGGCCGAGCTGCGCCGGCACGACTGGATCCGCGCGCTGGCCTCGGCCTTCCTCTGCGAGAGGCTGGCGCGGGTCCGGCAGGTGAAATCCGACGACGCCTTCGTCTGCGGGCTGCTGCACGAGTTCGGGCGGCTGGTGGTCGTCTCCACGCTGGAGACGCTGCTCGAGGAGCGGCCGCACGAGCCGGCACGGACCGCCGCGAGCTGGCGAGCCCTGGTCGACGAGTTCCACCTCGAGGTGGGCATGGTGGTGGCCGCACGCTGGCGGCTCCCACCGGCGGTGGAGGAGTGCATGCTCCGCCACCACGACGACGACCTCGGAGGGTGCCGGTACCCCGAGAGCGTGCGCCTGGTGTGGGCCGCCGACGCCGTGGTCCAGCGGCTGGACGCCACTCCCGAGCTGGGCGGGAGCGAGCTGAGCGCCATCCCTCACCTCATGGACAGCGACGAGCGCAAGGCGGTGGCCGAGGTCGTGCCGCACCTGCCCGCCTTCATCGCCGCGTTCGACGAGCAGGTCTCGAGCCCGACCGCTGCCACTCCCGTCGTCGGGCCCACGCGAGTGATTCCACCGCCGCCCGATCCCGAGCTGACCGGCGAGCTCGGGGTCCAGCTGGACGTCGAGCCCGCGATGGCCGCCTCACCTTCCGCGCCTCCCGAGCCTCTGGACCTGACCAGCGAGGCGGTGCTCATCGAGGAGGAGGCAGCCCCCTTCGCTCCCGAGCCCGCGCGGCAGAAAATCCTCCTCAAGGGCCATCACCCCACGCTGTACGAGGTCATGGCCCTGAGCAGCGGCGGGCTGCGCATCCGGGGTGAGCGGGCCCTTCAGCCAAACCTCCTCATGGAGTACGAGCTCAAGGTCGAGCCGCCATTCCAGCTCTGGGCCACCGTGGTGCGCTGCGAGGCGCTCGACGGAGGGCTCCAGGACATCGAGCTCAAGCCCTTCGCCCTGCACGGCGCGCTCGCCAAGCGGTGGCACGCGCTGACCCGGGGCACCTGAGCGGAGGCTACCGGACCACGGCCAGCCGCACGCTGGACTCGCCCCGCCGCTTCTCGCGGTACATCTCCTGGTCGGCCACCTCGAGCAGCTCCGAGGTCGCGGTCGCGTCCTCGGGGAACAGGGCCACGCCGATGCTCACCCCCAGGCTCAGCCGCTCGCCGTCGACGCTCAGCGGCTGGGCGACCGCCCGCCGCAGCTTGCCGGCGACCTCCTCGGCGTTGCGACGCTGACCGACGCCCTCGAGCAACACGGCGAACTCGTCCCCGCCGACCCGGCCGACCAGGTCGCCGCGACGGATGCACCGAGCGAGGCGCTGGCCGATCTGCTGGAGCACCCGGTCGCCGGCGGCGTGACCGTGCTCGTCGTTGATGGGCTTGAAGCCGTCCAGGTCCAGATAGAGCACCGCGAAGGCCTCGCTCCGCGCCACGCGGGCCTCGAGCTCGGCGTCGAACCGGGCTCGGTTGGCGAGGCCGGTGAGCGGATCCTGCTCGGCGAGCCGGACCAGCCGCTGCTCCTCCTCCTTGGCCGCGCTCACGTCACGGGCCACGGCGTAGAGCACGCGGGTGCCGGGCGTCGGCGGGGGGGCACGCCAGGACAGCCAGCGCCAGTGTCCATTCTTGCAGAGGAAGCGCAGCTCGAACTTCTGGGCGATCTCGCCCCGGGCGAGCAGCCCGAGCTGCGCATGCGCCAGCTCCACGTCCTCCGGATGCAACAGGTCCAGGAAGGGCCGGGCGAGGAGCTCCTCGCGCGACCAGCCGAGGGTGTGCTCGAAGCTCCGGCTCACCCGGAGAAAGCGGCCGTCGAGGTCGGCCACCGCGAGCAGGTCCAGGCTCAGCTCGAAGAAGCGGTCCCGCTCCTCCTCGGCCAGCTTCCGGGCGGTGACGTCGGCCAGCGAGCCGATGCAGCCCGAGACCTCGCCCCGGTCGTCGCGGAGCGTGGAGGCGCTCGCGGCCACCCAGCGGACCTCGCCGTCTGGCCGGCGGATGCGCAGCTCGCAGGCGAAGGGAACGCCTCCCGCGGCCGCCTCGGTCCAGCGGGCCAGCACCGTCTCCCGCTCCTCCGGGTGGAGCATGGCGGTCCATCCGTCGCCGCGGGCCTGGTCGGCGCGGAGACCGGTCAGGGTGCACCAGGTCTCGTTGACGAAGACGCAGCGGCCGCCGGCGGTGACGAAGATGCCCAGCGGCGCCTGGCTGCTGACGGCGCGAAAGCGCTCCTCGCTCGCGTGAGCCCGGGCATCGCGAGCCCGGCGCTCGGTGACGTCGAGAAAGGAGGAGACGACGCCGTGGGGCTGCGACTCGCTCGGCTCGCGGAGCGGCTGGGTGCTGACCAGGATCCAGGCGGTGCCGCGCCCCGGGCTCTGGATGCCCAGGAGGACGTTGAGCTGTGGATGGCCGGTGCGCAGGGTGACGGCGGCGGGATGGTTCTCGGGGGCGAGCGGGGTGCCGTCCTCCTCGATGGCGCACCAGCCGTCCGGAAGCTCCGCCCGGCCAAGGAGTTGGTCGGCGCTCATGCCGAGGATCCGCAGGGCGCTCTCGTTGAAGGCCTGCACCGTGCCCGCAGCGTCCTGGACCACGATGCCCTCGGCCAGCGAGGCCACCACCGAGCGGTAGAGGGCGACACTCGCCTCCAGGGCGGAGCGCTGGGCGTCGGCCCGGACGCGGTTCCGCGGACGGCTCTGCACCGCGGGGCCTCGGGAGCGCCTGGCAGGAGTCTCTGGGCGGCTGTCCATTGCGCAGTCCACCGACTGCAAGGGGCGGGCACACGCCAAGTGCCTGGAGTCCCTGGACTGCGTCAGCGGAGTGACGCGGCCAGGAACGTCTTCGCGGCGTCAACGCATTGACGCGTCAGGTCTGTCGCACCTGCACCTCCTGGCAATTGACCTTTCCCCTGCTCCCAGGTCAGCCTTCTCCCCACGTCGGAGGCGCGGGTGTGTTTCCCGGGCGTGGTGTGGAGGATCCGGCGCGGGCTGGGGGCGAGCTGTGGAGCAGTACGATGACGTACGCAGGCCGCTGGGAGCGGCGCCCACGCGCCCGGCGCCGCGCGTCCGCCCCTTCGTGGTGGAGCACGACGTGCTCGGGACCGCGGCCTTCGCCGCCGCACGCGCCTTCCTTCCTCCGGCGCTGCTCGTTCCGGCCACTGTGCGCATCGCTGAAGCCCGCGGCGCACCGCTCGGGCGCCCGCCCGTGTGCCGGCCCCTGAGGTTGGCGTCCCTGGGCGAGCCACGGAGGCGCTCGGCCACGGCCCTGGCCTCCGGACACCTCGCCGGCCCGGGCTGAGCCAGCTGGGGTGGTGTCCGCTGCTCCGACCTTGATGGTCATGGAGCGCCTCGGCCCACCTCGGTCGAGCCCGTGCCTTCCGCCGGCGACTTAAGGGGCCGGAGCGGACGTGACGATGCCTTCTTGCGAGACGGCATGTCCGAGCTCCTCCCCACGACGGTGTCAGGCGGCGCCGGGCCGAGTGCCAGACGGGTCCTCTTCGTGGACGATCGAGTGAAGGAGTTGAGGGGTCTCCAGTCGGTGCTGCGACGGCAGTGGCGGCACTGGGAGCTCACCTTCGTCCGGTCCGGGTCGGAGGCGCTGAGTCGGCTGGAGTCCGCGGGGTTCGACATCGTCGTCGCCGATCTGGAGGAGGCGGAGACGGACGGGGTGGCGCTCCTCACGGAGGTCAAGCAGCGCTTCCCCTTCGTCACCCGGCTGCTCTGGTCTCCGGGGGGTGCACGGGGCGGCAGCCATCCGGAGGTGGCCCACCACTTCCTCGCCGGTCCCTGCGACGCGAACACCCTGCGCATCGCCATCGAGCGCACCTGCGCCCTGCACGGCTTTCTTTCCGAGCCGCGGGTGGCGGCGCTGGTGGGCCCGATGGACCGGCTCCCCTCGCCCCCGGCGATGTACGTGGAGCTGAGCACTGCCTCGGCCGACCCCCGGACCGGCCTGGCCGACCTGGCGCGCATCGTCTCCCGTGACCCCGCGGTGGCAGCCAAGGTGCTCCAGGTCGTGAACTCGGCCTTCTTCGGCCTGCGGGAGCCGGTGGGGAGCATCCAGCAGGCGGTGGCCTACCTGGGCAGCGAGCTGCTCAAGGCGCTGGTGCTGACCACCGGCATCTTCGGCAGCCTGAGCGGTCTGAAGCTCGACGAGTTCTCGCTCGATCACTTCCAGATGCTGGCCTTCCTCTGCGCGCGGCTGGCCAGGCGCCTCGCTCCGGACCGCCGTCGGGGCGAGGAGGCTTTCACCGCCGCACTGCTCCACAACGTGGGGCAGCTGGTGCTCGCCCGTGCCTACCCGCACCGCTATGCCGAGGTGCTGAAGTCGCTTCCGGGGCTGCCGCTGTGCGAGGCCGAGGCGGGCGTGTTCGGGCTCACCCACGCCGAGGTGGGTGCCTACGTGCTCGGGGCTTGGGGGCTGCCGCTCGACTTGGTGGAGGCGGTGGCGTACCACCATCGTCCCGAGCTGTTCGTCCTCGGTGACCTCATCGTGCCCGCCTCGCTCCACGTCGCCGATGCGATGGTCACCGAGCTCCTCGACCCGGAGAACGGCTCCAACCTCGACGTCGACCTCGTCGCCCGCGCGGGGATGGCCGTCGATCCCAACGGCTGGCGGGCCATGGCCGAGCAGGAGTTCGCTCCGCTCCGGGGTTAGGCAGCGCTGCCCCGGACCAGGCCAGCGTGGATTCCGCTGTCAGGACTCGGCCAGCTGATCGAGCAGCGCAGCCGAGGCCTTGGCCGCGTCGAGCAGCTCCCGCTCCAACGTGTGCACGCGCCGGGCGGAGAGGCCGAGCGCCAGGGCGCTCTCGGAGACGACCCAAGGCGCCCGGGGCAACACCTGCGGCTCGTGCTTCCAGGCCCACAGGGCGGCTGGCACCCGGACGGCGTGGAGGTCGACCCAGTCCGGACCCGAGGGAACGCCGAGGTCGGACCCGAGGGCGCAGATGCTCCGGACGTACTCCGGCAGCGACCAGCGCCGGAGCGCCTCGGTCGCCAGGTCCCCCTGGACGAGCCCGAGGAGGCGATCCACCCGCGGGTCCTCATCTGCAATGGACAGCGTGCCGTCGGCGGCGAGCGAGGCCAGCGCCCTCAGGGCCAGGGCCCGACCCACGCCGTGAAGCAGGCCGCCGAGGTACGCCCGCTCGGGCTGCCCCCCGGGCGCATCGAGGGACAGCGCCGAGGAGACGCGGGCCACGGCCACCGAGCGGTGGTAGAGCGCCCGCCGCCGCGGCCGGAATGCGGCTTGCTGCGCGCGGCTCCGGGGATGGAAGAGGGCCCGGGCTGCGACCACGCCCGCCACCCTTCCGACCTCGTTCGCTCCCAGCCGGGTGACGGCGGCCTTGAGCGTCTGGACCTCGGAGAGCCCCTGGTAGGCGGCGGAGTGCGCCACCTGCATCACCGCCCAGCCCAGGGCGGGGTCCTGCTGGATGGTGCGAAGGAGCTCGGGGAGGCGCAGCTCTGGCTCCGAGACCAGCCGGAGGACTTCCAGCGCCGCGGCGGGGAAGGCCTGGAGCTCGGACTCGGCGTTGAAGCGCTCCAGCAGCTGGCAGGTCAGCTCCACCTCCTCGGGCGAGGGCTCGGCGGCGGCCGGAGGCGTCGCGGACAGGTCCACCCCCAGCACCTCGGAAAGGTCCGCCTGGTCCGATGCGCGCTTGGGCTCGGGGGCGCGCCGCGGCTGGGCGACGGGCGGCGAGCGGCCAACGACTCGGTCCCAGAGCGCCCGGAGCGCGCCGCCGCGTGCTCTGGCTGTCCTCACGACGCCCATGTCCTGAACCCTATGCTCGTCGTGGACGGGTGGCCAATTCGCACCAGCCCCCCCTGGTCATGGCACGAGCTTCAGGTAGTTCTCGTACCGGGTCTGGATCTCCGAGACGTACCGGACCGGCTCCGTCCCCCGCACGTACCCGTGCCGCGCGCGCGCGTAGTACGCCGGCTGCTGGAGCAGGAGCATCGCCCGCTCCACGTTCTTGAACCACTTGTCGGGATCGAGCGCCTTCGCCCTGGCGAGCTGCCGCGCGTCGGCGAGGTGCCCCCAGCCGGCGTTGTACGCTGCGAGCGCGAACCGCATCCGCTGCTGGACCGGGAGCGTCGTCTCCAGGCGGTCCGCCAGCCGCGCCAGGTGCTTGATGCCGGCGTGCGCTCCCTCCTCCGGGTCCTCCAGCCGGGTGAAGCCCATCTCCCTTGCCGTCCGCGGCAGCACCTGCAAGAGCCCGATTGCCCCGGCCAGGCTCCGGGCCTGCGGGTCGAACCGGCTCTCCTGGTAGGCCTGGGCCGCGAGCAGCCGCCAGTCGAAACCGTAGAGCTGCGCGTACTTGCGGAAGACCGGGTCGTACGCCGACAGTCCCTGCAGCGTGCCCGCGTCCTGGGCCCGGAGCTCGGTGGCGATGCGCGCGTCCTCGAAGTAGCGCCGCCACGACATGTTGTACTCGAGCCCCTTGTAGGTCTGGCGCACGAAGTGGTCGAGCGCGGCCTTCAGCTCGCGGTCGGCGGGGCGCACGGCGAAGGCGAGCTGCTTCTTCTCCCCGGGCTCGAGCGGGAACGCCGCGACCACGTCCGTCCGCCACACCCGCTCCGCCTGGTAGATGTGCGAATCGGCGACGGTGAGGTCCACCTCGCCCGCGGCCACCCCGGCGATGAGCTCCTCCGTCTCCTGGTCGGACCGGGCGAGCTCGACGGTGAAGCCGGCGCCCTTGCTCCGGAGTCGCTCCAGCGTCGTCTGGTAGCTCGAGCCCGGCCGGACGCGGATCCGCCGCCCGCGCAGGTCGGAGGCGCTCTTCAGCAGCGGCTCGGAGGCGCGCTGCACCAGCAGCTCCTGGATCTCGAGGTACGGCACGCTGAAGGCCACCTGCTTCCCGCGCTCGGGGCTCACCGTGTACGAGGCGGCGATGACGTCGCCCTTGCCCTGGAGCAGCCAGGGCACGAGGTCGGCGTGGGACGGCGGCACCACCATCTGCAGCCGCACCTCCAGCCCGTCAGCGAAGCGCTTCATGAGATCGTGGTCGAACCCGGCGGCCTCGCCACGGAGGAGGAAGTAGCTAACCGCATTGTTCCGGGTCAGCACCCGGAGCACCCGGTGCTTCTTCACGTCGGTCAGGTCGTTGGACCAGGTCCGTCCGGCGTGGGCCACCAGGGCACGCTCCTGGATGAAGAGGTCCAGGGCCGCCTTCAGCTGCTTCGCCTGGGGATGCACCGCCCAGGCGACGGACCGCTTCCGGGCGATGGGGAAGAGCGAGACCGCCTCCTTGTTCCAGGCCCGCTCGGCGTCCCAGACGTTGCTGTCCACCACCGCCAGCTCGCGCTCGCCGCGGTTCACTTCCCCGATGAGCTCCGACTGCTGGACGGCGCCGAGCACCTGCTCGACCCGAATGCCGGGTACCTCGAGCTTTGCCAGGCTGGCTTCGAAGACCGAGCCGGTGGGGATGCTCACCGTCCTCTGCGCAAGATCGGCCGGCGTCCGGGGCGGCTTCTTCATCCCCTTCCGCCCGATGAGCACCTCGTCGACGATGGCGATCGGGTCGGTGAAGGTGACCCGCGCCGCACGCTCGGGGGTGACGGTGAGGCCGGTCGCCGCGATGTCCCCGCGACCGGTGAGCAGATCGTCGAGCACGTCGTGCCGCCGCTCGACCCAGACGATCTCCAGCTTCAGCCCCTGCCGGCGCGCAAAGTCCTCCGCCAGGTCGCGGTCGATCGCCGCCGGCGTGCCGTCCCGGGAGATGGGTGGTTCGTCCTCGTCGCCCACCACCAGGACCCGGAGGTTCCCGCGGGCCCGGATGTCCGGGAGGTCCGGAACGGTCGCCGCCGCCCCGCTCAACGGGAGGAGCACGGCGGAGAGCAGTCCTGCGGCCCCTCGGACCCAGCCCATTGGGCCGGGGACGCTAGCTGCCGCCGCGGCCGCTGGGAACGAGAACCGTCACCTGTGCTTCGCGGACCCGCCGCCGAAGAGCAGCCCCACCCCGAACGAGAAGTATTGCTGTGGCGGCAGCCCGTGCCGTTCCCAGAAGTACTGCCAGCGGCCGTCGAAGAAGAGCGCGGTGCCGTCGGCACCCAGGCCGAAGGCGATGCCGACGTGCGGCTGGACGCCCCACTGCCAGTCGGAGAGGGTGTACTCGTTCAGCCCCAGGTCGATGACCCGGTCGAAGTAGGCCGCGCCGCCGTTCACCCCCGCCCAGATACGGCTGCCATGCCCCAGCGGGACGTGGAAGGCGAACCCCGCCATCAGGGGGATGACGTTTAGGTAACGGAACTGCTTGCCCGAGACGTCCTGCCCGTCGGTGGTGGTGAGCACACCCTGCTTCGCGGCGTTGAAGCTGTTCAGCCCTGCCGAGAGCTCGAGGTTGAAGGCGTACGAGAGTTCGAACGAGGCGTCGAGGTGAGCGCCGCGGCTGCTGAATCGGTCGATGTATTCCTTGGTCTCGCCGCGGGGCACCGCGAACTCGTAGGAGAGCCGGACGTGGCTCTGGGCGAGCGCGGCGGAGGAGGCCAGGAGGGCGAAGGCGAGAAGAGGTCGCGTGGAGCGCATGGCGTGGCTCACAGGTACGGAGACTGGACGAAGGCCTGGTCGATGCCCGCCTCGATGCGCTGCACCAGCGACTCGGTGCTGCCGCCCAGGACGCCATCGACGGACGCGGTCCAGATCGCCGTCAGCTGCTTGGTGGAAGGATCGGCCGTCCGCCGGTCCAGCATCTCGATGCGGAGCGACCCGGCGTCGAGGACGGTCGCATACGCCGCGCCGTAGGGGTAGTAGACCCCCCAGCTCCCGTCGTAGCCCGCGAACCCGCCCGGCCAGAGGTCATAGAAGGAGTACGAGACGTATTCGACGTACCGGGTCGCCGTGGCCGAGACGAGCACGTCCACGTCGGGCGTCGCCGTCGCCGGGTCCACCCGCTGCAGCCCCAGGGCGTTCAGGTTCGACTCCACCCGGGCCAGGATGCGCGCGTCGTACGAGTGGTCGATGGTCAGAGGCGCGCCTCGCCCCGACGAGACCTCCTGGATGCTGTCCGGGAGCGCGTACGTGCGGAGGGTCGAGAAGCTCGCCGACTGGTCGTGCTGGGTGGTGACCGAGTCCAGGTCGCCCACCGTCTCCGCGCCCCCGGGGTAACAGGCCGCCAGCAACGACACCACGGCCCATGCCACCTGCCTCATGGCCCCGTCCTCCCTCGTCCCCCCAGGTTCAACTGCCCCAGATCTGCACACTTGCGCCTGCCGCGTCCACCGGACCGCCATGGGCCCGATGGCGTACAGACGGACCATCCAGAGATTTGACGGGCGCTCGGTGGCGGGCATTCACTCTGGACCTTCGGCGACTTGCCGGCCCCGGGGTGAGCCTGGCATGAGGGCCGCTCGCCAATGGGTCTCCTCCGCGCCGTCGTCCTCGGGCTCGTCCAGGGCATCACCGAGTTCCTGCCCATCAGCTCGACGGCCCATCTCCGAATTGCGCCAGAGCTGTTCGGCTGGCAGGACCCTGGCGCGGCGTTCGACGCCATCATCCAGCTGGGGACGGTGGCGGCGGTGCTGGTCTTCTTCCGGCGGGACATCGTCCAGATGTTCCGGGCCTGGGTGGACGGGCTGCAGCGGCGCGACCCGCTCGGTACCACCGAGTCGCGTCTGGCGTGGTTCGTCCTCGTCGGAACGCTCCCGGTGGTGGTGCTCGGCTTCGTCTTCAAGCACGCCATCGAGACCAGCCTGCGGTCGCTGTACGTGGTCGCCTCGTCGATGATCGTCCTGGCCCTGTTGCTCGCCGCGGCGGAGCGGACGGCCCGTCACTCCCGTCGCCTCGACGACATGAACTGGACCGACGCCTGGGTGATCGGCGTCTGGCAGGCGCTGGCGCTCATCCCCGGCTCGAGCCGCTCGGGCACCACCTTGACCGGGGGCCTGTGGCGCGGCCTCCGGCGCGAGGACGCTGCCCGGTACTCGTTCCTCCTCTCCATCCCCGCCACCACCGCCGCCGGGCTCTTCGAGCTCCGGCACCTGCGTCACGCCTCCACGCCCTTCACCGGGGTCGAGCTGGTGGTGGCGGCGGTGGTGGCCTTCGGCTCCGGGATGCTGGCGATCGGCGGCCTGCTCCGGTACCTCCGCACCCGCACCACCCTGGTCTTCGTCGTGTACCGGCTCGCGCTCGGCGGGCTGCTGCTCGCGCTGCTGCATGCCGGGCGCCTGCGCCCGGATGCGGGGCTGGACGAGGGCGGGCCGCGCTCGGCGGTGCCCGGCGCGGCGGCGGCGGAGCGAGCGCGCCCCTGATGGACCCGCGGTTCGCCCAGCTCACCCAGGCGCTCCAGCAGCACCCCGGCCGGCAGCTGAACCTCCCCGGGCTCGAGCTGCGGGACTCGGCGGTGCTGGCGCCGTTCGTCGTCCGGGGCGGCGAGCCGCGGCTGCTCTTCACGCTGCGCCCCGCGCACCTCCGCCGGCACGCGGGGCAGGTCTCGTTCCCGGGCGGGGCGCGCGACCCCGAGGACCCGACCACGCTGCACACCGCCCTTCGCGAGATGCGCGAGGAGCTGGGGGTGCCCGCGGAGAGCGTGGAGGTGCTCGGGATGCTCGACGAGATCCCCACCACCTCGGAGTTCCGGGTCGTCCCCTACGTGGGTCTCCTGGACCCCGCCGTCGAGCTCCATCCCGACGCGGGGGAGATCGCCGAGCTGCTCGAAGTCCGGGTGTCGGATCTGCTTGTGCCCGGGCTCCGTCGGACCGAGAAACGCTTCTTCCGGGGAGCCGAGCGCGACGTGTACTTCTACGACGTGGGCCGTCACACCGTCTGGGGCGCCACCGCGCGCATCCTCTCCAACCTCCTCGGGGTGATCTCCGGGCTGCCGGCGTGGGCGGCGGCGAGGCCCGCATGACGCTCTACCCGGTGGTGATGGCCGGTGGATCCGGCACGCGCTTCTGGCCGCTGTCGCGGAAGGCACGCCCCAAGCAGTTCCTCGCGCTCGCCACCGACCGCCCGCTGATCGTCGAGACGGTGAACCGGCTGAAGGGCCTCGCCACCCCCGGGCAGACCTACGTGGTCTGCGGCCCGGTGCACGCCCGCGCGGTGCGCCGGCTGCTGCCGCGGCTTCCAGCGGCCAACGTGCTCGTCGAGCCCATCGCCCGGAACACCGCACCGGCCATCGGGCTGGCCACCGTCCAAGTGCAGGCGCGCGACCCGGACGGGGTGCTCGCGGTGCTGCCCTCGGACCACCACGTCGCCGACGTGCCCGGGTTCCAGGCCGTGCTGCGCCGCGCGGCGGACGTGGCGCGGTCGGGCGCCCTGGTCACCATCGGCATCAAGCCGACCCGGCCCGAGACCGGATACGGGTACGTGCAGGTGGGCGAGCCCATCGACGGCGGCGCCTTCCGGGTCCGCGCCTTCGTGGAGAAGCCCGACGCGCCCACCGCGGCCCAGTACCTGGCCTCGGGCGACTACCTGTGGAACGGAGGCATCTTCGTCTTCACCGCGCGGGCGATGCGGGAGGCGATCGCCCGGCACCTGCCCGAGCTCGGCGCGGTGCTGGATCGGCTCGCGCCTCTCGTCGGCACCCCCCGGTACGCCGCGGCGCTGAGAAGGGTCTTCCCCGCCGCGCCCTCGGTGTCGATCGACTACGGGGTGATGGAGAAGGCGCGGGAGATCGCCGTCGTCCCGGGCGACTTCGGCTGGTCCGACGTGGGGAGCTTCGCTGCGCTCCCGGAAGTCCGGCCAGCAGACGGCGACGGGAACGTGGTGGTGGGGAAGGGCGCGGTCCTGGTGGACTCGGCGGGCTGCGTGGTGGTGGGGTCGGGGCGCCCGCTGGGAGTGGTGGGCCTGCGAGACATGGTGGTGGTGGACGCGGGGGACGCGGTGCTGGTGGTTCCCCGGGACCGGAGCCAGGACGTCCGGGCGGTGGTGCAGTCGCTCAAGGCCCGAGGCCTGGGCAAGTTCGAGTGAGGCGAGGCGAGAGGATGAACGCGCACATTTTCCGCGAGTACGACATCCGCGGTCTGGTCGACCAGGATCTGACCGAGGAGGTGGTGGAGCTGCTGGGCAAGGGCCTGGGCACGGTCGTCCGGCGCAAGGGCGGGCAGAGCATCGTGGTGGGCCGCGACTGCCGCGAGTCCAGCACCCGGTTCCGCGAGCGGCTGGTCGCGGGAATCACCTCCACCGGTCTCGATGTGCTCGACGTGGGCGTGGTGCCGACGCCGCTGACCTACTTCGCCGCCAACACTTTGCCGGTGGACGGGCTGGCGATGATCACCGGCAGCCACAACCCGCCCGAGTACAACGGGTTCAAGGTCGGCCATGGGAAGACCACGCTGCATGGGCACGAGATCCAGGCGCTCCGGCAGCTGATCGAGGCCCGCGACTTCGAGGTGGAGCGCCCCGGCCGCGCCACCCCGTTCGACATCGTCACCCCCTACGACCACTTCGTCCGGCAGACCATCCGCGTGGGCCGGAAGGGGATGCGCATCGTCATCGACGCGGGGAACGGCACCGGCGGCGAGGTCGCCGTGCCGCTGTTCCGGAGCATGGGCTTCGACGTGGTGCCGCTGTTCTGCGAGATGGACGCCCGGTTCCCCAACCACCACCCGGACCCGACGGTGCTGGACAACCTCCAGGATCTGATCGCCGCGGTGAAGACGGAGAAGGCCGAGGTGGGCATCGCCTACGACGGCGACGCCGACCGCATCGGCGTCATCGACGACCAGGGCAAGGTCCTCTGGGGCGACCAGCTGATGATCCTCTTCTCCCGCTCGGTGCTGGCCGAGGTCCCGGGCGCGGCCATCGTCGGCGAGGTGAAGTGCTCGTCCACGCTCTACGACGACATCGCCGCCCGCGGCGGCACCCCGGTGATGTGGAAGGCGGGCCACAGCCTGATCAAGGCCAAGATGAAGGAGACCCACGCCCAGCTCGCCGGCGAGATGAGCGGCCACATCTTCTTCAAGCACCGTTACTTCGGCTTCGACGACGCGGTGTACAGCTCGGCGCGACTGCTGGAGATTCTCACCCACGAGACGCGCCGGCTGTCCGCGCTGCTGGCGGACGTGCCCCGCACCTTCGCCAGCCCGGAGATCCGCTTCGACGTCCCGGAGGAGAAGAAGTTCGCCATGGTCCGGCGGGCGACCGAGGTGCTGCGCGCTGCCGGGCACTCCATCGTCGACGTGGACGGCGTGCGGGTCACGTTCACCGACGGCTGGGGGCTCATCCGGGCCAGCAACACCCAGCCGCTGCTCGTCCTGCGCTTCGAGGCGAAGACCGAAGGGCGTCTCCGGGAAATCCAGTCGCTCATCGAGAACACGGTGCGTCAGGTCCAGCGCGAGGTCGGGGCCTGAACCCTGGGCGGAAAGCGAGCGGGCGGATCTCCGCCCTGCGCTAGACTTCGAGCAATGGCAGACGCCTCGCCGGCCCTGGTGGGCATCATCATGGGGAGCTCGTCGGACTGGTCCACCCTCGCCCCGGCGGCCGAGGTGCTGGCCGAGCTGGCCATCCCCTTCGAGACCCGGGTGGTGAGCGCGCACCGGACCCCCGACTGGATGTTCGAGTACGCGTCGACCGCCGAGGCTCGCGGGCTCCGGGCGATCATCGCCGGCGCGGGTGGTGCAGCCCACCTTCCGGGGATGGTGGCGGCCAAGACGCTGGTCCCGGTGCTGGGCGTGCCCGTTCCAGCCACCGTGCTCCAGGGCGTGGACGCGCTCCTGTCCATCGTCCAGATGCCCAAGGGCGTCCCGGTGGGCACGCTGGCCATCGGAAAGCCCGGGGCGGCGAACGCAGCGCTGCTCGCCGCGGAGATCGTCGGCCTGGAGAAGCCCGAGGTGCGCGAGCGGCTCCGGGCCTGGCGCGAGGCACGCACCCGCGAGGCGCTGGAGAGCACGGTCCCGTGAGCATCATCCTCCCCGGGGCGACCATCGGCATCCTCGGTGGGGGCCAGCTCGGCCGGATGACGGCCATGGCCGCGCGCTCGCTGGGGTACCACCTGGCCGCGCTCGACCCGGACCCGTCGTGCGCCGCGCGCTTCCTGGTGGAGACCTGCGTCACCGCCGGGTTCGACGACGTGGAAGCGGCGAGGGAGCTGGCTCACCGGTGCAACGTGGCGACGGTGGAGATCGAGAAGATCTCCATCGAGGTCATGCGGGCGGTCCAGGAGATCATCCCCATGCGCCCCGGGCCGGACGTGCTCCAGGTGGTCCAGGACCGCGCGCGGCAGAAGGACTGGCTCGCCGAGCGCGGCTTCCCGGTGGGCCCGTACCGCAAGGCGGCCACGGAGGACGAGCTCCGCCAGGCGGCGCAGACCTTGGGCGGACGCTGCTACGTGAAGGCGACCCGGGGCGGGTACGACGGCCGAGGCCAGGACATCCTCACCGGGCCGGAGGACTCCGCCCGCGTCTGGGAGCTCCTCGGGGGCGTGCCGGTGGTGGTGGAGAAGGGGCTCGAGCTCGAGTCCGAGCTCAGCGTGCTGGTGGCCCGGCGCCCCTCGGGTGACGCGCGCACCTACGCGCCGGCGCTGAACCACCACATCAAGGGAATCCTCGAGTGGAGCGTACTCCCGGGTCCGCTGCCGCACGCGGTGGCGAACCAGGCCGAGTCGATCGCCCGCGACATCGCCGCGGCGCTGGGCGTGGAGGGGCTGCTGGTGGCCGAGTTCTTCCTCACCCGGGCCGGGGAGCTCTACCTCAACGAGCTGGCGCCCCGGCCGCACAACACCTTCCACACCACCGAGGTGGCCTGCGCCACCAGCCAGTTCGAGCAGCACACGCGCTCGGTCTGTGACTTGCCGCTCGGGTCGACCGAGCTCATTCGCCCGGCGGCCATCGTGAACCTGCTCGGCGACCTCTGGACGGGGGACGCTCCGCCGCCGTTCGACCGGGCGCTGGAGATTCCCGGGGTGCAGGTCCACCTCTACGGGAAGCGGGTGGCGCGGCCGGGCCGGAAGATGGGCCACCTCTCGGCCATCGGGGCGACCCCCGAGGAGGCGCTCCAGAAGGTCCAGGAAGCCCGGGCCCGGCTGAACCGGCCGCCGAGGTGAGCGCCGGCGCTCACCTCCGGCGGGCGGCTGCGCATCTTCCGGCCGTGCAACGGTCGCCAGCTGACTCCGCGGTCCTCGCTGCCCTCGCGATGGCCGTCGTCCTCGGACCAACGTCGACGACGCCGCCCAGTCGCTACCCGGCGAGAAGGTCCCGGACGAAGGCCATCGCCCGCTCGTGGCAGAGCAGAGGATCGGCGAGGGCCTGCGTGGTCCGGAGCAGCCAGGGGTCCGTCGGAGCGCTCGCCTCGAGCTGCTCGGCCCAGGAGATGAGCGACTCGAGCGAGACGACCCCGTCGCGGTAGCCGGTCAGCATCCGGCGCGCGGTGTCGAGTGCAGCGCCTGCCGCCGACGCGCTCGGGTGTTCCACCGACATGGTCAGGTCAGGGTGTACGGCACGACCGAGGTCTCCGTCGAGGGCTCGATGACCGAGGCGCCGGTCCGGCCAGTCCTCCAGCGAGTGAGGCTCTATCCGGACTCGCCGTCGACGTTCATCGCGGGCCCGTCGGGCGCTCCGCACAGACTCGCGCGTGGGAAGGGACGGCCGGTGACGCGCCGGCGGTACTCCGCCGGAGTGCAGCCCACCTCCCGCCGGAAGGCCCGGCAGAAGGCGGAGACGTTCGCGTGGCCGAGGTCCCGAGCGATGTCCGCGAGCCTTGGCGACTCGCCCTCCAGCATCGGGAACGCGCGATGAAGACGAAGCTGCCGAAGCAGCGTGGAAGCCACTTCCAGGCACAAACCGGTCGGCCAGGCCGGTGGGGGGGGCCGCAGACGCAGGCCGTCGCGTCCGTGCCATCGCCACGTTGCACTTCGATAACCCGCGGAAGCGGTCAACCGAGCCGCTACACTCCGCCCGCCCGCGGAGGCCACCCCATGCATCGGAGAACTTCAGCCGACTTCGACCAGGAGCTGCTCGATCTCTTCGACAGGTACGTGCACGGCGACATCGATCGCCGTGGCTTCCTTGAGCGGGCGACCAAGTTCGCCGTCGGAGGAGCGAGCGCGGCGATGCTCCTCGAGGCGCTCAACCCGCGCTTCGCCCAGGCCCAGCAGATCCCCGGGGACGACAAGCGCCTCAAGGCGAGCATGGTCGACTACCCGTCCCCCCAGGGCCAGGGGAAGATGCGGGGCTATCTGGTGCGCCCGGCCGACGAGCCCGGCAAGCTCCCGGGGGTCCTCATCGTCCACGAGAACCGCGGGTTGAATCCGCACATCGAGGACATCGCCCGCCGGATTGCCCTCGAGCATTTCATGGCCTTTGCGCCCGACGCGCTGGCACCGCTCGGCGGCTACCCGGGCGACGAGGACAAGGCCCGCGAGATGTTCGCCAAGCTCGACCAGGGGAAGGTTCGCGAGGATTTCGTCGCCGCTGCCGGCTACCTCAAGAGTCGCCCGGACTGCACCGGCAAGATCGGCGTGGTCGGCTTCTGCTGGGGAGGCGGAATCGCCAACATTCTGGCGACCCGACTGCCCGATCTGGCGGCGGCCGTCCCCTTCTACGGCGCCCAGCCGACGGCCGATGACGTCGCCCGCATCAAGGCGCCGCTCCTCATTCACTACGCCGAGCACGACGAGCGGATCAATGCCGGCGCCGCTGCGTACGAGGCCGCGCTCGAGGCGAACCACGTGAAGTACCAGATGTTCAGCTATCCCGGGACCCAGCACGGGTTCAACAACGACACCACACCGCGCTTCGACAAGGCCGCGGCCCAGCTCGCGTGGCAGCGGACGATCGACTTCCTCAGGAAGAACCTCGGCTGAGGCGGCGCGTCTCGAGGCCTCTCTGCCGATCGCCCGCGCACCAGTACACTCCGAGGCTCCTGCATGCGCACCCTGCTTCTCGAGCTCAGGTCCCGGCTGGACGACCTCACCGACGGTCTCCGCCACGTCACCGTCCGCCGGATGTTCGGCTGCGACGCCTTCCTCGCCGGCGGCGCCATCTTCGCCATGGTCTGGCGCGAGGGCCGCATCGGGCTCCGGCTCCCGGACGACCAGCTCCCCGAGCTCCGCGCGCTGCCCGGCGCGGACCCGTGGCGTCATCGCGACATGGTGGTCCGCCAGTGGGTGCTGGTCCCCGAGTCGTTCCATGACGACCCGGATGGGCTCGCTCCCTGGGTCCGCAAGGCGCACGCCGCCGCCCTCGCCCGCGGTCCGGCATCGGCGAAGAGGCCGCCTCGCGCCGCCGTGGTGCGGCGCAGCAAGCGCGAGGCTGGCGCGCCGCGCAAGCCGGGCCGGCGGCGACGTCAGTCCAGCAGGAAGGTGTAGCGGTAGGTGATCTGCGCCGCGACCGGCTGGCCCTTGCGCAGGGCCGGACGGAAGCGGATGCGCTCCACCGCCTTCGCCGCCGCCTGGTCCAGGCCGCCGCCGGGCCCGGAGAGGACCTTCACCGTGCGGACGCGCCCGCCCTCGTCCACCAGCACCGACAGCACCACCGTGCCCTCGATGCCGCGGCTCCGCGCATCCTCGGGGTAGGGAATCCGGACCTCGCCGATGACCGTGGGCTGGCTGTCCAGCTCGTAGAGCGGCACCGGCGAGGGCTTCACGCTCGACGGCTCCGCTGCCTTGTCCGCCGGCTTCCCGGCCAGGGTGTTCCCCACCGGCGCGTCGAAGCTGCCCGCGGTGGTGGTCGAGCGCAGGGTGAGCCCCACCACCACCGGCGGCGGCTCGGACGGCTTCGTCTCCGGCGGGGTGTCGTTCGGTGGAGGCTGGACCAGGAGGCGCGGGTCCAGCTTCGGCTTGAAGAGCTTGCGGATCTCCTTGGGGATGGGTCGCGGCGGCTCCGGCTTGGCCTGTGGCGCCGGCGCCGGCGGCCGCTCCACCTCCACCACCACCAGCTCGGTCACCCGCCTCTGCGGCGCCGGTGGGGCCGGAGCCACCGACAGCCAGAGCAGCACTCCGGCGTGGACCGCGACCGAGACGCCGACGAAGGCCCAGAGCAGCCAGGCGCGCGGTGACGCCTCGGGCGCCGGAAGGACCGCCTCGCTCACGGCCGCGGGGACGCCGCCTGCGCGTCCTTCTCGATGTTCAGGGCGAACCTGGCGATGCCCTCGCCCTTCACCACGTCGATGAGGTGCATCACCCGCCCGTAGGGAAGCGACTGGTCGGCGCTGATGATCGCGCGGGTGTCGGGGTCGTGCTTCACGCCCTCGGCAACCCTGGTCCGCAGCCCCGCCTCGTCGGTCTGTGTGCCGTCGACGAACAGCGTGCCGTTCCGGTCCATCACCACGTTCACCAGCCCCTGCACGGTGGTGCCGGCGTTGGCCGCCCGCGGGAGGTCCACCTCCACCGTCTCGCGGACGATGAAGTTCGCCGTCACCATGAAGATGATCAGCAGCACCAGGACGATGTCGACCAGCGGGGTGACGTTGATCCCGGTGATCTCCTCGTCCTCGTCGTGGCTGAAGGACGCCGCCACGCCGCTAGCCCTCGACCACGCCCCGGACCGGCCGGGTCGTCGCGCCGGCGTCGGTCCGCGGATTCCGAGCCGCGGCCACCAGCGCATGGGCCAGCGCCGTGGCCCGGCTCACCCGGTTCTTCAGCGCGCGGGTGAAGAGGTTGTACGCCACCACTGCGGGGATGGCGACCGCCAGGCCCACCGCGGTGGCCACCAGGGCCTCGGAGATGCCGGTCATCACCGTCTGCTGGATGGCCGAGCCGCGGATGGCCACCGCCCCGAGGTCGTTGAAGGCCTTGATGATGCCGAGCACCGTGCCGAAGAGGCCCACGAACGGCGCGTTGCTCCCCAGCGTGCCGAGGAACGACAGGAAGCGCTCGTAGCGCGGCCGCTCCGCCGCCATGGCCGCGGCCATCACCTCCTCCACCACCGCCGGCCCATGGGGGAGCGCGGCGAGCCCCTGCTGCAGCACCCGCGCCTCGAGCGCCTGCTGGCCCTCGAGCAGCGGCCGGAGCGCGTCGACTTCCCCGCGCGAGAGGCGCTGGGCGATCTCCTCGCCCCGCTGCAGCCGCCGGCCGCGAAAGAACATCGCCCGCTCGAGCATCAGCGCCAGCGAGGCCACGGAGAGGCCCACCAGCAGCCAGAGCACCCACTCGGCGGAGGAGAGGGTCACCCGGAGCAGTTTGCCGGTGAGCCAGCCGACGTCGGCCAGCGCGAGAACGGTGAAGGTCATGCGAGAACGGTGAAGGTCATGGTGGGGCTGCCGCGGTCATCGTCATCAGAGCCCAGGAGAGGTTCGAGGCGCCAGGGCAACGCACCGGCGGACCCCGTTCATCCCCGGGACGGCTAGTAGTCACGCGTCCAGACGATGTCGGCCGCGCCGGACTTCGCGTCACCGTACGTCGCCTCGAAGCTCCAGCGGGGGAGGAACTGGTACTCCAGCCGGAAGGAATTGGTGTTCTCGTAACGGTTGGGATCTGCGCCCGCCCTGGCCGCGTATCCCAGGTAGAGCTCGTCGGTGAGGTACTTCCCGGCCTCCACGCTCGCGCCGTGGAGCGTTCCCTCCTCACCCCCCTCGATGGAGAGCACGTCGAGGCCGACCTTGTCGCTCACGGCGCTCTTCAGCTGCGACGCCGCGAGCGAGCCGAGCACCGACACCGCCTGCGTCGAGCCGATCTCCGAGCCACCGCTCCCGCGCTTCAGCGTGGTCCGCCCGGTGGCGAGGAGGGTGTAGATCTCCGACTCGGTCAGCGGAGGCTCGCTCGACGGGACCAGCTGGATCTCCCCGGCCTGTCCCTGCACGTGCATCGACACCTTCACCCCCGCCTTCGCGTTGTTGTAGATGGCCGTGACGTTGAGGCCCGGCTCGGTCGCCGGGCCGCTGAAGCGCACCACGCCGTTCTGCTGCATGTCGAAGCGGCGTCCCAGCACGTCGAGGCGTCCGCGGAGGATCCGCACCTCGCCGAAGAGCTCCGTCTCCTCGCCGAGCTCGATGCGGAAGTCCTGGCTCAGGCCCACCTCGACGTTGAGGTCCGGGGACTTCACCCAGAGGTTCCTGGGGGCGTCGAGCACCATGACGATCTCGGTGGGCTTGCTCTGCGGCTCGAGCTCCGCGCCGCTCAGCACGGCCTCCGCCGTCGCATCCCTTGCCAGGAGCACCCGGGCTCGCTTCGGGTCCAGCGGCTTGCCGGCCTTGAGCAGGAGGATGTCATCCGGTCGGCTGAGCGGCTGGAGGTCACGCCGCGACTGGGTCGGCAGCTCCACGTGAGCCTCGGGGATGTGCACCTTGTTCAGCTCGATGGTCCCCCGCCGCGCCGTGCCGTCCAGGTTGGTCCGGAGGCTCACCGTCGCCACGAGCTGATCGTCGGTGAAGACCGGGAAGTCGTTGGCCTCGCCGTTGGCCTTCAGGATCCACTGCTGCCCGTTCCGCGTCCCGAGGGCGGTGAGCTTCAGCACGCCCGACTCGGTGCGCGCCTCCAGGTCGTCCAGGGAGATGCTTTCGTTGCTCGCGTTGAGTAGGAGATGGACTCGCTGGTACTCGCCGTAACCGGCGAGCCCGATGGTCCCGTCCTTCCACTCCACCCGCCCCTGCCCCTGCGGGCTGCCCACGGTGCCACCGGCCCGGGCGTCCACGTCCAGGGTGCCGGCCACCTTCCGCAAGGTGGTGGTGAACCCGGTGAGGAACGCCAGGTCGAACCTCTGCGCCACCACCGTGGCCTGGATCGGCGCCGTGGCGGGCTTCAGCCCGCGGCGGAGCGCCGGGTACGAGAGGTCCAGGTCCGCCGTGGCGTCCACGTTCAGCGAGCCGCCGTTGATCGACGCCAGCGCCGCGCGCAGCCGGCTCCGGGCCTGCTGGTAGTCGAGCTTCACCTCCGCTTTGCCCAGCGGCGTCTCGCCGCCCGCCCCGAGCTGCGCGGTCACCGCCTCGGCCACCAGCGTCGGCGCCTGGAGCGAGCCGCGGCCCTGCACCGTGGCCTCCAGCGTCCCGCGGAGCCGGCGGGCGAGGCGACCCTCACCCACCACGATGGGCAGGCGCGAGAGCTCCAGCGGGCCGAACTTCCCGTCCAGCCGCACCGGGACCTGGTCGAAGGTCCTTTGGGCCTGGAGGTCCGCCGTCGAGACGCCCACGTCGAGCTTCACGCTGGCCAGCGCGCCGTGGGCGTCGTGCGCCTCCAGCACCACCGCGATGGTCTTCTGCGCCTTCACCTCCAGGGTGAGGTCGGTGGGGTCCATCGGCGGCGTCAGGAGCTGCTGGGCCCGCAGCTTCAGCTCTCCGGTGGGCGCGCTCACCGTGCCGTCGAGGGTGGCGGTGAGCGAGACCGCGCCCGACACGTCGCGGGGGAGCAGCCCGGCGTCGCGCAGCGGCTTGAGCTGGAGCCCGTTGATGCGCGCCCGGACCTGCAGCTCGGCCGTCCGGAGCGTGTCGGCCGGATGCGCCTCCGAGACCAGCCGGGCCAGCGTCCGGCCGACGGAGGCCTGGACGTCGACCGTCCCCTGGAGCGCGGTGCCCTTCGCAGAGACCGAGAGGTTCCCCCGCTCGGGGCCGTCCACCGCCAGCGTGAGGTCGGTCGGCGGCAGCTGCCGGTAGCGGAGGCCATGGGTGCGGGCAGCGGCCTGCAACACCGGGGCGTCGGCGTGGCCCGAGAGATCGAGCTGCAGCTCGGCGGTGCCGTTCACCTCGGCGCGGTCGTCATTGCACCCCCAGGCGATGAGCTTCGTCCGCACCGCGGTGCAGACCACCTGGGCCACGTCGAAGGCAGGCATCGCGATGCGTGCCCGCACCGGCTCGTGCTTGCGCCGGAGCAGCGCGTCCACCGGCACGTCCACGTCCGCCGTCAGCTCGGTCCCCAGCCCGCGCGCCACGAGCTGCGCCTTCGCCCGTCGGGAGACCCATGAGCCGTTCCCCTTGAGGAAGAGGTGCTGCACCTTGCCCGCGGTGACGTCGGCCGCGTCGACCGTGGCCTCCAGCGATGGGTCGGCGAGGCTCCCCCGCGCGTGCACCTCGAGCGTCACCCGGCCGGCGAGCGGGACGTTGGGCGGCAGCAGCGCCCGGGGCAGCTTCCCCAGGTCGAGGGCCTCGAGCCCCACCGTCGCGTCCACCCGGTTGCCACGCTTCCAGCCCCCGAGGCGGATGGCCTGCTCCTCCGAGACCAGCCGCATCGGCTCGAGCTCGAGGTCGTTCGCCGCGAAGCGCAGATGGGCGGACTCCTCCATCGACCATGCCGCCTCGGGGTAGCGGATGGTGAGCGTCTCCATCTCGATGCCCCGGCGGTCCTCGTCCATCGTCCCGCCGAGGTGCACCTCGAGCGGCAGGAATCCGCCGGTGCCGGCGTGGAGGTCGAGCGCGCGCCCCCGGGTCAGGAGGGTGAACGACACCGGCTTCAGCGTGCGGTCGCCGAGCCGGAGCTCCTCCGCGCCGACCTGCGCGTTGGCGTCCAGCGGCCGGTCGATGTCCGGGACGGTCGCCGACACCACGAGCGCGCGCACGCGGATGTCGTTGACCCGCAGCGAGGGGAAGTTGCCTTCCGCGCTCACCCCGGGATGGCGGAGCGGTCCCGTCCCCTCGACGTGCAGCGTGCCGGACCCGGCGAGCGGCGGGAGGCGCGATGCCGCGAGGCTACCGAACGTCTTCCCGAGCAAGGCGAGGTCCATCGCCTCGGCGTCGAACGACGCCTTGATCTCGCGGGTCGTCCCCCGCCCGCTGCCCTGCAGGCGAAGGCCGGGGAGCATCGCCCGGAGCTCGCGCAGCTCGAACTTGCCGTGGTCCGCCGTGGCGTGCAGCTCGACCGGGCCGACCGCGGCCTTGCGGACCTCGCTCGGCGGCACCGAGAGGTCCACCGCGCCGGTGAGCGTGTCCAGGCTCCTGCCGCCGCCCCGCACGTCCGCGGTGAGTGCCAGGTCGCTCGACGGACCGTCGGCGAGCAGCTGGGCAAGGTTGAGGTGGCGCAGCTCGAGGTGCCCCTTCTCGACGGTGGCCGCGTGCACGTCGCCCCGCGCCTGGAGCACGAGCTCGGCGGTGCCGGCGCGGCCCCGGAGGTCGGCCCGCGCGACGTCGCCGTCGAGCCCGCCCTCGCCGAAGAGCTCGACGGCCACCTTGAGCGTCCAGGACGCGGTGAGCGCGCGTCCGACGGCCGGCGGCACGATCAGCCGGTCCAGCCGGGCCTGTGCCGTCTTGCCCTGCTTGCTGCCCGAGGCCCGAAGGACCAGTCCCGCGAGCCCGAGGTCCACCGAGGCCTCGAGCGCCTTGCCGTCGCCCTTGCCGCGGACGGCGAGCTGCAGCGGTCCGTCGACCAGACCCGAGACTCCGGCCCGGCCGTCGAGCTGGCCCTCGAAGGCGCCCGTCGGGCCGGCGTAGCGACCGGCGCCGCGCAGCCCGAGCCCGGTGAGCGCCACCGCCCCGGCCTCCTCGCCCTTGCCCTGGACCACCCGGACGGCGCCTCGCTCGAGCGAGAAGTCGTCCACGATGAAGGTGAAGGGGAGCGGACCGGATGACGGCCCGGGCGGGTTCGGGTTCCGGGCGGCGATGGCCCGGGTGAGGTTCAGGCCGTCGTCGTCGATGACCAGCCACACCTCCGGGTGCTCGATGCGGACCGATGTCAGATGCACCATCCTCCCGAGCAGCGCGAGCGGCGCGGCGCGGACCTCGACCAGGTCCAGGTGGGCGACCCGCTCGCCCTCGGGCGTCTCCAGCGTGACGTCGCGGAGGACGATGTGCCACCCGTGGATCTCCACCGAGCCCGCGCCGAGCTTGCCGGCGATCGCCTCGTTGGCAGCCTCGAGCCCGAGGGCGAGAACCCGCGCGCTCCCGGACTCGGTCTGCACGTAGACCAGCGCCCCGGCGACGGCGAGCACGACCAGCACGAGCAGGCCCATCACGCCGCGGAGCACCCAGCGCAGGCGGAGGCGCCGCAGACGGGGGGTGCCCGGTGCGCCGGGCTCCGGGGCGGCTCCGGTCGGCTCCCCGGGAATCCTGGGCTGCTCCGTCACCTCAGTACGCCTCGCCGATGGAGATGGTCAGGGCACAACGCCCTTCCGGATAACCGCCGTAGCTGGTGCTTCCGGTCCCCAGCCCGAAGCACTCGGATCCACCCGGTGCATACACCGGATGGGTCGGGTCGGTGATGATGGGCAGGGGTCCGCCGTGGTTCAACCGGTAGGCGAAGTCGACCCGGATGGGCCCGACGATGGTGTTGTAGCGGAGGCCGAAGCCCACCGCGTACTGCATCATCGGCCCCACGTCGCGGAAGTCGAACGCCCCGACGCTCACGAAGCCGGCGTCGAGGAACACCGCCACGGTGAGCTGGCCGAACAGCTTGTAGCGGAGCTCGATCGAGCTGTCCCAGATGCCGTCGCCGCCCACCGGGACGTAGGTGCCGTTCAGCTGGGGAGTGCCGATGTTGCCGACCAGGGGGCTCGTCGGGGTCGCGTTGTTGTTGGCCACGGGGTACATCGGCGACAGCCGGCGGCTCCCGAAGCCGCGGTGGAACGTGCCGCCGCCGGAGAAGAAGCGCGAGGTGATGGGGCTGGTCTCCTTCGAGAGCAGCGTCCCGATGCGGAGCTTGCCCGCGAGCGTGAACGGCCCCCAGGACTTGTAGGCCCGGATGTCGGGGAAGAGCCGGACGTACGTGTAGTCTCCCCCGAGCCAGCTGCCGCCCTGCTGGATCCCGAGCGAGAGGAACCAGCCGTTCCGCGGCTCGAGCTTGTCATCCCGCTTGTCCCACTCGATGGTGAGCTCGAGGAACGACAGGAACACGTAGCAGACCGGGTTGTCGGGGCTCAGGTTGCAGCCGTAGGCCAGCTGGGGCGCGCTGCCGGTGAGCCCGTTGGTGACCCCGGCGATCCGGTCCACCTCCAGGTTGTACGAGGGGTAGATGCGGAAGCTGCTGTGCGGCTGCCAGACGATGCCGGTCTTCCCGCGCACGCCGATGAAGCCGTACGCCTGCTCGAGGTTCTTGTAGAAGTCCACCGAGCTCAGCCACTTGAAGTCACGCCCCGGGAACCGGGGCTGCTCGAACTCGGCGTAGAAATCGAAGATGGGGGCTTGCTGGTCGATGTTCCACAGCGCGGGGAGGAACGCCCAGCCCACCTTCCCGCGCAGCGTCAGCTTGCGAAGGTCACCGAGGAAGTTCCGGTCGGTGTACTCGGCGATGAGACGGTACTCCTGCCGCACCGGGTCCACCCCGATGCCGCCGCCGTAGCGGATGGTGTGGAACGGGGCCTCGCGGACGTCGACCACCACCGGGATGACCCCGTTCACCCTGTCCGGAGTGCCGGTGGTCACCTTCACCGCGCCGAAGACGCCCATCTGGAAGACGCGGCGCTGCGCCTCCTCGAGCGCCTTGTCACTGAACCAAGCGCCCTTCCAGATGGACCCTTGGGCCTGGTCGATGATGTAGCGGACCTGGACCGAGGGCCTGGGGCCGGTGGCGACGAAGACGTTCCCGAACTTGTAGCGGACCCCCGGCACGCACACCAGGCGGATGCGGGCGGTCTGATCATTGGTCTCGACGAAGACCTCGCCCCGGACCTCGGCCTCGGCATACCCGAGCGCCCGGAGGGCGCTGGTCACCTCGCGCTTCACGCCCGCCCACTGGTCTTCCTTCAGCACCTCGCCCACCTTCACCGGGACGCTCCGCCGGACCCGCTGCTGGAAGTCGGGTGGCAGCTCGTCCAGGCCCTCGACATCGATCTGGCCGATCTTGGTGGGGTTGCCCTCGTTGACCTGGACGGTGAGCGCGACGCCGTCGCCCTCGTGCCTCACGTCCTCGTTCACCACCTGTGCCTGGTAGAAGCCCTGCGCCTGGTAGTACCGCTCGATGCGCCGGAGGTCCGCCTGCCAGGCGATCGGGTCGAAGTACGGGGTGGCGGTGAACGGCCACCACGATGGGCCGGTGGTGAGGATGTGCTCCTCGATGTCCCCGGATGAGACCTGCTTGGTTCCCTCGATCTTCAGCGAGCGGATGGGTGGCTCGTCCGGCTTCTGCTTCCCGGCGCACGCACAGAGCGCCAGCGCGAGCAGCGCCCCGAGCCGCTGGCACTGCCCCCGGCTCATGCCCCGGTGAGGCGGCCCGCGGCGTGGGTGAGCGTGCGAAGCCGCGCCGCCGCCTCCCGGATGTCCTCCTGGCCCGCGAGCTCCTCCACCGGCGACGAGATGCGGTACGCCCAGTTGGCGTCGCCGACCGAGCCGGGAAGGTTGATGCGCTCGGTCTCGCCGAGCACGTCCTGCCAGGGGAGCACGCACAGCCGCGAGGCCGCGTGCTCGGCGGTGGACAGCAGCCGGGTGTGCACCTCGCGCGTGAACTGGGCCGGGGGTGGCCGGAGCCCCTCGAACTCCGGCCAGGCCTCGGCGGCGGCGGCGCGCTCCTGGTCCTCGAGCGCCTCCCACCACTCGCGCATCGTTTCGGTGTCGTGGGTTCCGGTGGTGACCAGCGAGACCTCGGGAAACCGGTGCGGATTCCGGTAGACCCGGTCGTCCTTCTCCCAGCGCAGCACGCGGTAGCCGGGGATCTGCAGCTCGGCGAGGACCTTCCTCACGAACGGCGGGATGACGCCCAGGTCCTCGGCCACGATGCCGCTTCCCTCCGACAGGAGCCGGAAGATGCGCTCGCCGAGCCGCCGCTGCGTGGGCTCGTCGGCGGGGAGGAACCGGCCCCTGGGGGTGCGCTCGTCGCGGATGTACTGCCGGAAGTAGCCCACCGCGTGGTCCACCCGGCGCAGGTCGTAGTCCGCCGCGGCGTGGAGCGCCCGGAGCCGCAGCCAGCCCCAGTCGTCCTTCTCCATCGCCTCGAAGTCGAAGTAGGGAAGGCCCCAGTCCTGCCCGGTGTCCGAGAACTCGTCCGGAGGGACCCCGAGCCGCGCGTCCCGGCGGAGGTAGCGGGGATTGGCCCAGGTGTCGGCGCTGTCCTGGCCGATGATGAACGGCTCGTCCCCGGCCAGGAGCACCCCCTGCGCGCCTGCGGACGCCCGGACGGCGTTCCACTGCTCCTGGGCCACGAACTGGAGCCAGGCGTGGAAGCGGACCCGGTTGGCGAGCCGGTCGGCGGCGGAGGCGAGCGCCTGGGGCTGCCGCTCGCGGATTCCCCGCGGCCACTCCCACCAGGGGCGCTGCTCCTGGTCCTCGGACATCGCGGCGTAGAGCGCGTAGCTGTCCAGCCACACCGCGCTCTGCTTGCGGTACGCGTCGAACCGGCCACCCGGGTCGGTGCCGCGCTCCTCGAAGCGCCGGAACGCCGTCCAGAGGGCGTTCCACTTCACCCGGATCACCGAGGGGTACTTGACCCGGTGCGCCGCCCGGGCCTCCTCGAGCAGCCAGCGCTCCTCGTCATTCAGGGTCGACAGGCCCCCCGCCTCCCGGTACTCGGGGAGAGACTCGAGATGGATGAACAGCGGATTCAGGCCGAAGGCGCTCCGGGTGGCGTAGGGGCTCACGTCCCCCCGGGCGGTGGGGAGCAGCGGCAGGACCATCCACAGCCGCTGCCCGGCGCCCCTGAGGAACCGCAGCCACTGCTCGGCAGCCCCGAAGTCACCGATCCCGAAATCGTCTCGGCTCCGGAGCGAGAACACGGGGAGCAGGACGCCCGAGACACGACCGGTGTCGAACATGGTCGCCCGAATCTGCACCCCACGCACCTCGACGCAATCGCCCCCGCGCTGCAGAGCAGGGCGTGCCCTGGACAGTGAACATACCCGGCCCTCCCGGAAGTCCGCTCCCTCATTCCTTCTACGAGCGTCCGGCTCGCGTGGTGGCGCGCGCGCTGCTCGGCAAGCTGCTGGTCCATGAGGGGCGTGCCGGCCGAATCGTGGAGACCGAGGCGTACGTGGGCGCGCACGACCTGGCGTGCCATGCCGCCCGCGGGCGCACTGTCCGCACCCAGATTCTCTGGGGCCCTCCGGGCCGGGCCTACGTGTACTTCATCTACGGGATGCACTGGTGCTTCAACGCGGTGACGGGGCGCGAGGGGCGCCCGGCGGCGGTGCTGGTCCGGGGGCTCGAGCCGGTGGAGGGCCTCGACGGTCCGGTGCGTCTCGACGGACCGGGCCGTCTCTGCCGCGCGCTGCGCATCACTGGAGCGGAGAACGGAGCGGACCTCGTCGCCTCCGGGCTGCGCATCCTCGATGCCCCGGCGGTGCGTGCCGGGGACGTGGCGCGGGGGCCCCGCATCGGGGTCGACTACGCCGAGGAGTGGGCCGAGCGGCCGTTGCGGTTCTGGGTCCGCGGCAGCCGGGGGGTGAGTCGCGGGCGTCCCTCACGCCGTCGAGGTCAGCCGGGCTCCGGACGATGACGCCAGCCTCCTGGCCCGTGACTCGGCTGCCCACCTGCCGGTCGTCGCCCGAGCACCTGGACGTGGGCTGGCAGGCCGGCGCTGGAGTAGACCCACGGCGCACCCAGCCCCGGAGCCACCCCGTGCGCCTTTGTTCCCGCCTGGTCCCCGCCCTCTGCGCCCTCGCGCTCCTCGGCTGCGAGCGGAGGCAGGCCCCTGCGCCCGCGAGCGAGAAGCCGTCCCCCACCACGGCGCAGCCTTCGACCGGTCCGCTCCTCGTGGGCCTGGTCGGCGCGCTCACCGGTCCAGAGGCGCACTTCGGGCTCGAGACGCAGAACGGGGTCCAGCTGGCGGTCGAGGAGGCCAACGCCGCCGGGGGCGTCCAGGGGCGGATGCTGGCGCTCCGCTCGTACGACTCGCAATCCCGGCCCGAGGAGGCCGCCAGCGCAATGACCCGGCTGGTCACCCAGGACCGGGCGCTCTTCGTGGTGGGCGAGAACCAGAGCAGCAACAGCCTGGCCATGGCTCCGGCGGCGGCGAAGGGCGAGGTCCCGATGATCGCGCCGTCGTCCACCAACCCGCGAGTCACGTCCGAGGGGGGCCCGTACGTCTTCCGGGTGTGCTTCACCGACACCTTTCAGGGACAGCTCCTCGCCCGCTTCGCCCGCGAGACGCTCAAGGCCGAGCGGGTGGCGATGCTGGTGGATGAGAAGAGCGACTACGCGGTCGGCCTGGCCAAGGTGTTCGCCGCGCGGTTCGGCGCGCTCGGAGGAAAGATCGTCTCCGAGGAGGCGTACAGCAAGGGCGACACCGACTTCCGGGGTCAGCTCACCCGGGCCAAGGCCGCCCGCCCCGAGGTGCTCTTCATTCCCGGCTACTACAGCGACGTGGGGCCGCTGGCGCGCCAGGCCCGCGAGCTCGGCATGCGGACCACGCTGCTCGGCGGCGATGGGTGGGACTCGGGCGAGCGGCTGGGCCAGCTCGGCGGTGCCGCGGTGGAGGGCGCGCTCTACTCGACGCACTTCGCCCCGGACAACCCCGGCGGCCGGGTGCAGGAGTTCCTTGCCCGGTACAAGGTGCGCTTCGGGCACGTCCCCGACGCGCTGGGGGCGCTGGGCTACGACGCCGCGCGGGTGGGCATCGACGCGCTCCGCCGCTCGAACGGCGTGGGCGGGCCGGCATTGCGCGAGCAGATCGCCCGCACGCGCGACTTCGCCGGCATCACCGGGCGCATCACCCTCGGGCCAGATCGCGACGCGGTGAAGCCCGCGGTCATCGTGAAGCTGGTGAAGGGAGAGCCCACCTTCGCCGCCGAGGTGGCGCCCTAGCCTCGGCCCGGTCTCGACAAGCCTGCACCCGTCCGAACGGCCGCTTGACCTCCGCGCGCCGCCCTGACAGACGTGGGACTCCCCCATGACGGACACCACCGTCCAGGACGACCGGACACTCCTGGCCCGCGCGCAGGGCGGGGACATGTCCGCCTTCGAGACGCTGGTGGACCGGAACGAGGACAAGGTCTACGGCCTGGCGCTGCGCATGACTCGCAGCGAGGCCGATGCGGCGGAGATCACCCAGGACACCTTCCTCTCCGCCTACCAGCACCTGGCCGAGTTCCGCGGCGAGGCCGCCTTCGGCAGCTGGGTGCACCGCATCGCCGCCAACAACGCGCTGATGCGGCTGCGCCGGCAGCGAGTCCTGGACATCGTCAGCGACGAGCTCGCCAGCCCCGAGTTCACCGAGCGGGGCAGCCTGGCCGAGGTCCCGGACTCGGACTGGAGCAAGCGCGCGGACGACAAGATCCTCGACGAGGAGCTCGGCCGGGCCATCCGGGCAGCCACCGACGCCCTCCCGGAGGGGTACCGGGAGGTGTTCCTCCTCAAGGACGTGGAGGGGCTCTCCTACGAGGAGATCTCCGAGATGGTGGGCATTTCCGTACCCGCGGTGAAGAGTCGACTCCACAGAGCCCGGCTGGCGCTCCGTGAGGCGATCGACGCGTTCTACAAAGAAGTGTGAAACCGGGGCCCGTCCCGAGCATCATTGGGAGGCTGACCTGCCAGTCACCCATGTTCAACTGCAAGGATTCCATCGACTCGCTGCTGCCGTTCCTCGACGGTGAGATGTCGCCCGAGGAGGAGGAACACCTCCGGGCCCACCTGAACGGCTGCCCTCCGTGCGTGGAGTTCGTTCGCAGCTACCGCGCCACCTCGGGGCTGTGCCGCAAGGCGCTGGTGAAGTCGATGCCGCCCGAGGTCGCGGGCAGGCTGAGGGCGTTCCTCCGCAGCAAGCTCGAGACGAAGTGAACCTCCGCGGGATGGAGCTCGCGGACCTGTTCCGCGCGCTCGCTCCGCTCGGTCCGTCCCCCCTCGCGGTGAGGAAGCTCTTCGCCCGGGTGCACGCCCACGGCGCCGAGAGGTTGGAGGAGCTGCGCGGCACCGAGCAGGTGCCGCGCGCCGTTCGGGACGCGGTGCTGGCCCGTGCCGAGCTGCCGTCGCTCGCCGTGGTCGAGCGGCGCCGGGCGAAGGACGGCTTCGTCAAGTACCTCTTCGAGTCCCCGCTCGGGGGACGGGTGGAGGCGGTGCGCATCCCGCTCTTCGACACCAAGTACGTGGTCTGCGTCTCGAGCCAGGTGGGCTGCGCGCTGGCCTGCGACTTCTGCGCGACCGGACGGATGGGCTTCCGGCGAAATCTCCTGACCTGGGAGATCCTCGAGCAGGTCCGGCTGATCCGGGCCGAGGCCGACCGGCGGCTGTCGGGCGTCGTCTTCATGGGGATGGGCGAGCCCTTGCTCAACCCCACCGAGGTGCTCCGGGCGGCGCGCATCCTCGCCCACCCCGCGGGGTACGCCATCTCGGGCAAGGCCATCACCCTGTCCACCGCCGGATGCGTCCCGGCCATCGACCGCTACGTGCGTGAGGGCCACCCGTACCGCCTGGCGTTCAGCGTGACCTCGGCCATTCCCGAGAAGCGGGCCCGGCTCATGCCGGTGGAACGCACGCACCCCCTCCCCGAGCTGGTCCGGGCCATCGGCGATTACGCGCGCACGCGGCGCGAGCGGGCCATGGTGGCCTACGTCTGCATTCGCGGTGTCAACATGGGCGGGGAGGACGCCGAGGCGCTGCGCGACGCCTTCGCCGGGGTGCCCATCAAGCTCGACCTGATCGAGGTCACCGATCCCACCGGGAGGTACCAGCCGCCGGATGACCGGGAGCTCGCGAAGTTCCGGGAGAGGCTGCAGATTCTCGGCGCCCCCGTGGTCCGGCGGTACTCCGGAGGAAAGGACATCGGGGCCGCCTGCGGCACCCTCGAGGCCTCCTCGTACGGGGGGACAGTGATTCCCGCGCCGGCTCGCCTTCCCCGGGTCCGGGACCCCGGGTAAAAGACGACCCTGTACCTCGGAATGACACCGGGCCTGGTTTTCTACACTTCCAACTTTCCAGGGCGAGTGGCAGAGTCGCGCGCCCAACACAGCCATTCTTCGTCGGTCCTAGCCGACCCAGGGGCCATCGATGTCGCAGCAGCGCAAGGCCGTGCGTGCCGCGCCCCAAACCGGGAATTCCCGCCCCCATCCCGAACAGTGGACGCCGCGCTCCTCCTCTCGCCCGCTTCCTGAACGCACCGCTCCGGCCATCACCCGAGAAGCGCCGTGGTTCGCGTTCAACGCCTCGACCGTTCCTCTGAACCCGGACGGTCCGCCGTTCGGCCCCAATCGTTTCCTGCTCGGCGCGAACGTGCCGTGGGTGCACTACGGCGTCGACATCGGCACCTCCCCCTGGCGGCCCGAGGGCGGCCTGCACGCGCACGGCGAGGACGCGGCGCTCCTCCGCCAGGTGTTCGAGCGGCTTCGCGCCGACGGCGTGCACACCGCACGCTTCTTCGTTCTCGCCGACGGTCGAGCCGGCATCCGCTTTGCCCAGGATGGGACGCCGGAGGCGCTCGACGGCTCGGTGTTCGCCGACCTCGACGTGGTGCTCGAGGCGGCTCGGACTGCGGGCATCGGCCTGGTGCTGGTGCTGTTGGACACGGGCTGGTTCGCACCGGCGAGCACCATCGACGGTCAGCCGGCGCGCGGTCATGCCGACGCTGTCCGTGACCCGGTCAAGCGCAGCGCGCTGCTCGAGTGCGTGCTCCGCCCCATCCTCATGCGCTGCGCCGACCATCCGGCCATCGTGGCCTGGGAGGTCCTGAGCGGCGCTGACGTGTGCGTCGCCGGCCTTGGCCCGGCGGTGCCCGAGCGGCGCGGGGTGGCGGCCGCGCTCCGCCGCTGGCTGGGGCTGGGCTCCAGCCCTGCCGAGGTCCCCTCGCCGGTCACCTTCGAGGAGATGCGGGCCTTCCTCTGCGACGCGGTGACGCTGGTCCGGCGGCACACCCGGGCGCTGGCCACGGTGGCCGTCTCCCGCTGGAGCAGTCTGGCGCTGGTGCGCGGGGTGGGGCTCGACGTGTACAGCGTGGGCTGGCCCGCGGACGAGGCCGAGCTGCGGCGGGCGGTGTCGGACCTGCGACTCGACCGGCCGCTGCTCCTGAACTCGTTCCCCGGCAACCACCCCCGGCGGAGCATCAAGACGATGCTCGACACCGCGCGCTGCGCCGGTTACGGCGGCGCGTTCGTCTGGTCGGTGCTCAGGCACGACATCGCCTCGGGCTACGACGGCCAGGTGTCCCAGTGGGCCCGGAACCACGCCGGGCAGCTGAACCGGCGCGACGTCGTCGTCCCGGCCCCGGAATCCCCGCCCGAGCCGCGCGAGCAGAGCGCCGAGGCTCCCGCGAGCCCGCCGATCGCGCTGCAGCGCTGAGCATCGACGCGCGGCGCCGCTGCGCTAGGCCTCGGCGCTGTCCAGCCACAGCTCGTCGAAGCGGACCTGGGGCGGCGTGGAGTGCAGCCGGAGGCCCTGCACCCGGGCGCTCGCCGCGGCGTAGATGCGCTCGTGGTACAGCGGGATGACCGGACACTCCTGGGTGACGATGCGCTCGGCCGATCGGTAGAGCGACATCCGAAGCTCGGGATCGATGCTCACCCGCGCCTCGGTGGTCAGCCGGTCCAGCTCGGCGCTCCGGAAGCCCAGCCCGAACACCGTCTGCGCACCCGAGTGCAGGAGGAAGTGGAGGAAGTTGTCCGCGTCCGGGTAGTCGGCGATCCACCCCGCCCGGAACGCCGGGAGCCGCCCCTCGCGCGCGCGCTGCCAGAACTCGGTGGGGTCGATCTCGGTGTGCGAGAGCTCGACCAGGCCTGCGTCGAGGAGCGGCCGGAACAGCACCGCGTCCTCGGCCTCGGTGTTGCGGCCCGGGGGGTAGGCCAGCTCGAGCCGGAGTCGTCCGATGCCCGAGTCGCGCAGCAGCTGACGGGCCAGCGCGACGTTGGTCCTGGGCGGCGGCGGGAGCTCGCCGGTGAGCAGCGAGGGCGGGGTCAGGGTCGAGGCCACCCGGGCGCCCGGGTGGAACCGCTCCACCATCCCGGCCACGTCGAGCCCGGCCCGGATGCCGACCCGCACTCGCGCGTCGTCGAACGGCGGGGTGTGCACCTGGAAGCCGATGAACCAGCACGAAGGCTGGCTCCCGGCGATGACCTGCTGCGGATCCACCCCCGCGTCGCGCACGTGCTCGGCGTAGAGGCCCGAGACCACGTCGAGCTCGCCCGCGCGGAGCCGCTCCAGCGCGGTCTTGCGGTCCGGATGGAACACGAACTCCAGCCGGTCCACGAAGGGGCGCTCCGCCCGGAAGTACGCCGGGTGCCGCTCGAGCAGCACGCCGCTCGCGGCGACGGTCACCGGGCGGTAGGGGCCGGCACCGAGGAACTTTCCGCCCGGGCCCATTCGCGTCACCAGCGTCGCCGGCAAGGTGACCAGGTGGAGGAAGAATGCCTTCGGCTCGTCGAGGCGGATCTCCAGCGTGGTGTCGTCGAGCACCTCGAAGCCGGAGACCTCCCCTGTGCGGCCGGCGAGGTAGTCGCGCGCGCCCTCGACCTCCTTGAAGATCCACTGGTCCGGCGAGTCCACCTTCGGGTCGAGCAGCCGCTCGAAGTGCCGCTTCACGTCGGAGGCCCGGAGCGGCACGCCGTCGTGGAAGGTCAGCCCCGGACGGAGGAAGAAGCGGTAGCTGCGGGCCCCGGGCGCCGCCTCCCAGCGCTCGGCGAGCTCGGGGACCATCACCCCGTCCTCCTGGCGCAGCAGGCCCGCGTACATGCTCGCGCCGATCTCCACCATCTGGTTGTCGAGGGTGAAGAGCGGGTCCAGTCCGCGGGTGGACTCGAACATCGCCGACTGGTGGATGCCCACCTTGAGCGTCCCGCCGCGCCGCGGCTCGGGGAGCCGGAAGCGGAAGACCTCGGCCTGGAGGCTGGCCGCCTCCCGCGAGAGCTGCTCGACGCTCCGGCTCAGCCCGTCGCCGATCCGGAGCACCGTCTGGGCGTCGCTGCGCACCTGCGCCACGTCCTCGGAGATGGCGGCGTCGCCCCGGGTGAGCACCGCGTGCGCGGCGCGAATCTCCTGCAGCGCGTCGGTGAGCCGGCGGACCGCGTCGCTCAGCGCCCGGCCGGTGCGGGCCTGGCCCTCGGCCTTGGCCGAAGCCCCCTGCGCCAGCCGGGCCATCTCCTGGGTCTGGCGGACCAGCTCGCGCCCGGCCTCGGCCTGCTCCACCGAGGCGCGGGTGAGCTCGACGATCCGGTTGGCGACCCGGGTGGAGGCCTGCACCACGTGCGAGCCCTGCGCCTCGAGCCGCACCGTCTCGGCCACGGTGGCCTCGACCGCGGCGAACGTCCGCTGGGTGGTGGCGCGGATCTCCTTGAGCGCCGAGGCCGCCCGGTCGCCGAGCGCCACGCCGGCCGTGGCGCGCTCGCGGCCCTCCTGCACGTGGAGCACGGCGGCGTCCACCTGGCCGCGCGTCTGCCGGACGATGGCGGCGATCTCCCGGGTGCTCCGCGCGGTGCGCTCGGCGAGCGAGCGGATCTCCTCCGCCACCACCCCGAAGGCCAGGCCCTGCTCGCCGGCCTGGGCGGCGATGATCGCCGCGTTCAGCGACAGGAGGTTGGTCTGATCGGCCACCTCCTGGATGACGTCGACGATGCGGCCGATCTCCTGGCTGCGGTGCCCGAGCGCCTCGACGATCTCCGCCGCGCGGCGGATTGACTCCTCCACCCGGTACATGCCCTGCACCGAATCGTTCACCAGGGCCTCGCCGCGCTCGGCGGTGCTGGTCACCACCCGCGCCAGGTCGCCGGTCTCGCCGGCGCGCCGGCGCACCGCGTCGATGCCCTCCTCCACCGAGGTGACGAACGCCGCGGCCTCGCTGGCAAAGCGGGCCAGCACGTCGCCGCTGCTGGCCACCGCCGACAGACCCTCGCTCATGATCTGCACGCGCTCGGTGGTACGGAGCGAGAACCCGTCCAGGGTCCCCAGCGCCGAGGCGACCTGCTCGATGCGCGCGGTCATCTCCGCCAGTGCCGCGGTGGTCTCCTCGGCGAACGCCGCCACCTGCATCAGCCGCTCGCCCGCAACCTGGAGCGAGCTGCCCATCCCCTGCACCGAGCCGAGCGAGCGGTCCACCGCCGCGCCCTGCCGGCGTGCCGCCTCGAGCAGCGCCTGCGACTGCTCGCCCACGCCCTTGCCGGTGCGCTGGATGTTCGCCGTCACCCGCTGCACCTGGAACAGCGCCCGCCGGAGCGAGAGGATCAGCCGCCGCACGTCCTCCTGGCTCTCGCCGGCGGAGACCTGGGTGGCGAGGTTGCCGCTTGCCAGCTGGGCGATGATCCGCGCCCGGGCCTGCTGCCGCGAGCGGGCCCAGCGGAGCCAGGTGAGCCAGCCCCCCACGGTGAAGCCGAGGACGTTGATCGCCAGCACCACCGGGTAGAGCACCGGCCGGAGGTGGCCGGCGTCCAGCACGTCGAGCAGTGCTGCGCTGACCAGCCCGGAGGCGATCCCGCCCAGCAACCCGAAGACGAAGAGAAAGCGCTTGCCGCCCATCCGACTGGAGAACCACAGCCTAACAGCTGGCGCCGGGCCCGCCCCTTCGAGGGCCGATGTGGCACGCCCGAGGCGAACGTCAGAGCCGGTGCGCCTATGCACCTTCGAACGGGATGAGCGAGACCTTCACCCCGCTGGTCAGCCCGAGCAGCTCCTTGGTCTCGCCCGGCAGATAGACGACCTGGTCGTCGATGCGCACCTGGCTCCGCACCGCCCGGAAGCGGTTCCGCCCGGACTCGCGCTCCACGCCCACCAGCATGTCCTCCGCCGCCTCCAGCGCCAGGTCCTCCGGCGCCACCCGGGCCGTCCGGAACCTCCGGATCAGCGTCACCTCCGAGGTCTTCGCCTCGAAGTGCGGGCCACCGTCGAACGGGTCCACCCGCTCGACGTAGCGGAAGCCGATCCGCTCCAGCATCCGCTGCACCCCTTGCGTCTGCGGGCCGACCTGCCCGAGCACCTTCTGCGCCCGCTCGGGGAAGAGGGTCACGTAGATGTCCGACGAGGGGAACAGCTCCTTGATGAACTCCTTGTTCTGCCGGGACAGGAGATCGGCCTCGGAGTAGGTGAGCCCGGTGAACTTCTTGCCCACCTGCTCCCAGAGCAGGCTGCGGCCGTCGGGCATCAGGGGAGGCATCAGCTCGGCAAGCACGCGGTCGCGGAAGTTGGGCCGATGCATCGCGAGGTAGAGGAAGCGCAGGTAGCTGAGCTGCTTGCCGGGCTTGTCCGGCCCGCTCCGGTGCAGCGGGTCGACCACCAGGCCGCCGATCTCCGTGGGCCCCTCGTAGTTGTAGGCGATGGAGAGCACCTTGTGGCGAAAGTGCCGGTCGATGCTCGCCGAGTAGTGCTCGCGCTCGCTGACCTCGTAGTAGATGTGCGGCGCGTCGTAGGTCCCGTGCTGGGCGATGACCATGCTGGTGCCGATGACGGCGCCGGTGCGCGGCTCCTCGAGGACGAAGAGGTACTCGCGCTCGAACGGGTCCTTCAGCTTCCCGGCAAAGCTCCGGATCGACACGTCGATCAGCTTCTCCAGCGTCTCCTCGTCGTTGGGGAGGTTGACGGTGTTGAGCACCGCCGCGAGGCGCTTGAGCTGGGGCAGATCGCCCTTCTGGACGTCGCGGAGCAGGAGCATCGGGGGAGCTTTCCTGTACCACAGCCCGTGGAGGCCGCCGCCAGCCAGCCTCGTCCCGTGTCGGCTGACGCCCCGAGGGGACCGCCTCGCTCCGCTGGGCTAGTCTCACTGCCCGGATCTCCCGGGGGAGCACCATGGCGAACATCGGTCGGGTGTGCGTGGTCGGAGCCGGGCCGGCGGGACTCTCGCTGGCGCGGGCCCTCCTTGCCCACGCTGTGCCGTTCGACATGTACGAGCGCCACCGGGACGTGGGCGGCCTCTGGGACCAGTCGAACCCCGGGTCACCGGTCTACGACTCGGCGCACTTCATCTCCTCGAAGACCCAGTCGCACTTCCACGACTTCCCGATGCCGGAGCACTACCCGGACTACCCCTCCCACGCGCAAGTCCTGGCGTACGTCCGCGCATTCGCGGATGCGTACGGACTTCGGGAGCACATCCGGTTCGGCACCGGAGTGACCTCCGCGGTCCCCGAGGGTGCGGGCTGGCGGGTGACGCTGTCCACCGGCGACGTTCGCTCGTATGCCTCGCTGGTCTGCGCCAGCGGCACCAACTGGCACCCGACGATGCCCGGCTACCCTGGCGTCTTCGCCGGCGAGATGCGCCACACCCAGACCTACCGCTCGCCGGAGGAGCTCCGCGGGAAGCGGGTGCTGATCATCGGCGCCGGCAACTCCGGGGCCGACATTGCCTGTGACGCCGCGCGGACCGCGGCCAGCGCCTTCCTCAGCGTGCGCCGGGGCTACCACTTCATCCCCAAGCACATCTTCGGAAAGCCGGCGGACGTCTTTGCCGCCGAGTCTCCCAAGATGCCGATGTGGCTCGAGCAGCGCGTGTTCGGAGCGCTGCTGCGGTTGCTGAATGGTGACCTCCGGCGGCTGGGGCTGCCCCGGCCTGACCACCGCATCTTCGAGACCCACCCCATCCTCAACACCCAGGTGCTGCACTACCTCGCCCACGGTGACCTGAAGGCGATGCCCGACGTCGAGCGCTTCGCCGGCCGGACGGTGCACTTCACGGACGGGGCGACCGAGGAGATCGATCTGGTGCTGTGCGCCACCGGCTACGCGTGGAGCATCCCCTACGTCCCTCCCGAGGTATTCGGGTGGAAGGGACAGCGACCGCAACTCTACATGGCCCTGTTCAGCCGCGAGAACCCGCGGCTCTACGTCATGGGCTACCTGGAGACGAACGGCGGCGCCTACCGGTTCTTCGACGACATGGCGGATCTCCTCGCCCGGGCCATCGTCGCGCGGAGCGAGGGCGGACCGGCGGGCCAGGCGGTGGACACGCTCGTCGGTACCGATCAGCCAGATCTGACCGGGGGCATCCGCTTCGTCGCCACCGAGCGCCACGCGACGTACGTCGACGGGAATGCCTACCGGAGGCACCTCAGACGGGTGCGCCGGCGGCTCGGCTGGCCGGAGCTGAGCCCCGGCTGCTACGGCCGGCTCCGGGCAGGCGGGCGAGCCGAGGCCGCCGCCTGAGCGCCCACGATCCGGGGCGTGTGAAGGCGACTGTACCGGTCCCGGCTGGCCGGTGGTGATGGACTCTCCCCGCCATGCCCGCTCTCCCGCTGCTCCTCGTCGATGCGTTCACCGACCGGCCGTTCTCCGGGAACGCCTGCTCCGTCGTCCTCGATGCCTCGGGCCTGTCCGGCGAGCTGATGCAGGCCATCGCCCGGGAGATGAACCAGAGCGAGACTGCGTTCGTGCTGGGCGGCAACGGCTCACGCTTCGACGTCCGGTACTACACTCCCGGCGAGGAGATCCCGCTTGCGGGTCACCCCACCATCGCGACCACCGCGGCGCTCGCCGATGCCGGGCGGCTGGTGCCGACGGGTCCGCGGACGGAGGTGACCTTCGTCCTCCGCGACGGTCCCATCTCCATCGCCTACGAGAAGCCGGCGTCCGGCCCGGCGCGGGTGGTGATGACCCAGCGCCGCCCCGAGTTCCGGCAGACGCTCGACCGGGCAGCAACCGCGGGCATCCTCGGGCTCGGGTCGGCGGACCTCCGGACGGACGCGCCGGTGCAGGTGGTCAGCACCGGAACTCCCCAGCTCATGGTCCCCGTGGGGTCGCTGGACGCGCTCCGGCGCGCGCGTCTGGACGTGCCGCGCTACGTGGCGCTGCGCGCGAAGGAGGCATTCTTCAGCGTGCACCTGTTCGTGCTAGAGGGCGCGACGCCGCGCGGCCAGACCTTCGCCCGGCACTTCGGGGTGCCGCCGGATCGCACCGAGGATCCGGTCACCGGCTCGGCGACGGGCGGGATGGGCGCATACCTGTTCCACCACCAGCTCGTCCGCGAGCACGACTTCGTCGCCGAGCAGGGGCACTGGATGGGCCGGCCGGGGACGGTGGACGTGCACGTCGAGGGAACGCCCGAGGACGTCTGCTCGGTGTCGATCTGCGGGACCGCGGTCGTCGTCGCCCGGGGAACTCTCGACATCCCACGCTGAAATACCGAAGGCTGAACTTCCATCCGCGATGAATCGCAACCTCGATCACCTCGTCCTCGCCGCCGAAGCGCTCGAAGCGGGCTCTCCTCCCGTCGAGAGGGTGCTCGGCGTCCGGCTGGCCGCTGGCGGACAGCACGCGCGGATGGGCACGCACAACCGCCTGCTCCGGCTGGGGGAGCGCGCCTACCTCGAGGTGATTGCCATCGACCCCGAGGGCTCGCCGCCCCCCCATCGGCGATGGTTCGGACTCGACGATCCAGGCACCCGGACCCGCCTCGACGATGGCCCCCAGCTCGTTCACTGGGTCGCCGCAGTGGAGACGACCGAGCTCCCCGAGCTCCCGTTTGACGTGGGCCGGTGGGAGCAGTTCCAGCGCGGCGATCTCTCCTGGCAGCTCACCGTCCGCAGCGACGGCGCGCTGCCCGGAGACGGCGTCGTGCCGAGCCTCATCTGCTGGGGTGGTGCCGCCCATCCCGCGGCGCGGCTGCCTGACGCCGGCGTCACGCTCCAGCACCTGGAGCTGGAGCATCCCCGGGCGACGGATGTCCAGCGGCAGCTGGATTTGCTGGGGCTTCCCTACCGGTGCTCGGCGAGCGGGGTGCCGCGGATCACCGTTCATCTGCGCACGCCGGCTGGAACGAGGACTCTCCACAGCACCGGGCCGATCCGGTGACCACGCCGGGCCTGCTCGGAGCGCTGACCTTCGAGCCGCTCGGTCCCGAGCACGCAACGGCACTCTTTCCGGTGCTCGGCGACGCGCGCGTCTGGGTGCACCTCCAGGGGACCGACGGCGCAACCGAGGAGCAGATGCGCGCCGCCTACCTGCGGCGGGCCGCCGGGACGGGGCGACCCGACGAGCGGTGGGTCAACCACGCCGTTCGGCTCGCGGGCGGCCCCTACCTCGGTCGCATCGAGGCCACCGTGTACGCCGATGGCTGGGCGGAGATCGCCTACGTCTTCGGCCTCGCACACCGTGGACGGGGCCACGCGCGTGCGGCGGTGCGCTGGCTCCTCGAGCACGTCGGTGTCGGCGAGGTCTGGGCGGCCACCACCCCGGGCAACCTCCGCTCGCGCCGCCTCCTCACCGCGCTGGGGTTCCGCGAGGTGCCGCAGTCACGTCCGCTCGCGTCGTGGGACCCGGGGGATCTCGCCTACAGGTGGGACCGGCGGCCCTGACCCGCGCATCTTTCCTGAGTGCCGCCAGTCTGGCAGGGTGGCCGGCCATCATGGCCCGTCTGAAGGCAGTCCTGATCGGCGGTACCGGCTACGGGGGCGCGGAGATTCTCCGTCGGCTGCTCTTCCACCCCCATGTCGAGGTCGCGCGGGTGACCGCCGCCGACAACATCGGCAAGAAGGTCGGCGAGGTGCACTTCAGCCTCGGCGGGCTGACGGATCTCACCTTCCAGGAGATGGCGCCCGAGCAGGCGGTCGCCGGGATGGACGTCGCGTTCCTGGCCATGCCGCACAAGACGACCGCCAGGGTCGTCCAGGCCATCCTCGGCTCAGGCGTGCGCATCGTCGATCTCTCGGGCGACTTCCGGCTCCGCGATCCGGGGGCGTACGAGAAGTACTATGGCGTCGCGCATCCCTCGCCCAGGTCGCTCGCCGACGGCGTCTTCACCTATGGCCTGCCCGAGGTGAACCGCGCCGCCATCGCCAAGGCTCGGTACATCGCCTCGCCGGGCTGCTTCGCGACCACCATCGCGCTCGGGCTCCTGCCGCTGGCGCGCGCGGGAATGCTGACCGGCCCGGTGCACACGGTCGCTGCGACCGGGAGCTCGGGCTCGGGGGCGAATCCACAGCTCACCACGCACCACCCGCTGCGGGCGGCGAACCTCCGGACGTACAAGCCGCTGGACCACCAGCACATCCCGGAGATCCTCCAGACGCTCCAGGGCGCCGGCGGACGCGAGCTGGCGCTCGAGTTCGTCCCGGTCTCGGCGCCGCTCCCGCGCGGCATCTTCGCCACCAGCTTCGTCCACCTGCCGGCCTCGACCACCGTGGAGCAGCTGAACGAGGCCTGGGCCCGATGCTACGCCGGTGAGCCCTTCGTCCGGGTGGTCCAGGGACGGCAGCCCGAGGTCGTCGCGGTCTCGGGCGGCAACTACGTCGAGGTCGGCTTCGCCCTCGGCGCGCCGACCGGGTCGACCCGGCGGGTAGTCTGCTTCGGCGCGCTGGACAACCTGGTGAAGGGTGGGGCGGGCCAGGCGGTCCAGGCGTTCAACGTGATGATGGGTTACGACGAGACGCTCACCCTGAAGGAGCCGGGGCTCTGGCCGTGACCGCGCTCTCGGACTTCGCCGGACGGTGGTTCGTGGTGAAGGTGGGCGGCGAGCTGGCTGCCGATCGTGCCCGTCTGGCGGCGAGCGTCGGAACGGCCGTCGGCGAGTTCCTCGGTGCCGGCATCCGGGTCTGTGTCGTCCACGGCGGAGGGCCACAGGCCACCGAGCTGGGCCGACGTCTCGGCCTCGAGCCGACCATCGTCGGCGGCCGGCGGGTCACCGACCCGGAGACGCTCGAGGTGATGAAGATGGCCCTCGCCGGCCAGGTCTCGGTCGAGGTGGCGGCGGCGATGCGCCTGGCGGAGGTTCCGGCGCTGTGTACCACTGGCGTCTCGGCGGGACTGATCGACGCCGTCCGCCGTCCTCCGACGGTCATCACCGGCGCGGGACCGGATCCGGTGGACCTGGGGCTGGTCGGCGACATCGTCGCAGTGGACACCGCGGCGCTCGAGCGGCTCTCGACGCTCGGCTTCGTCCCGGTGCTCGGGTCGCTCGGCGGAGACTCCGGCGGCAACGTGTTCAACATCAACGCCGACACGGTGGCGGCCCGGGTCGCGGCGCGCCTCCGCGCGGCGAAGCTCTTCCTGGTCTCGAACGTCCCGGGCGTGCTCCGCGACAAGAACGACCCGTCGACGCGCATGCCGAAGCTGACCGCGGCGGAAGCCCGCGAGCAGATGGCCTCCGGGGTCATCTCCGGGGGGATGATCCCCAAGGTGGAGGAGTCGCTCGGGATGCTGGAGGAGGGCATCGAGGCGATCCACATCGTGGGAATCGATCCCCCGACTTCCATACTCGACGAGGCCCGCGAGCCCGGGAGCCGCGGTACCGCCTTCGTTCGCTGAGCTGCCCTTCAGTTCCGCTCGAGGACCTTGAGCGCCCCGGCGATCTCGTCCTGCCCGCAGCCGTGCGGCACCCGCTTCTTCCGCGCCTTCTGCAGCGCACCCACCGCCTGCGGGCGCCCCAGCTCCCCGAGACGGCGGGCGGCGACGATGCGCGCCGCGCAATCCGTCCCGTCCAGCCAGCTGCCGTAGACCGCCACCAGGTCCAGCGTCTCCGTGCGGTGCTGCCGCTCGAGGTAACGCAGCGCGCCCCAGGCTGCGTCGGTCGTGCCCGACTCGGCGATGGCCCGGAGCACCGCGGTGGAGCGACCGGCGTCGAGGCCGTCCAGGAAGTCCTTCCGGGGGCCCTCGCCACCCTCGCGCTCCAGGTCCTCCGCGACGCCTGCGAGCGTGCGCCGGTCGAGCACCGAGCTCGCCCCCCGCGAGGCGAGAAGGACCTTCAGCTCCGCCGGATGCTCACGCACCGCATGGAGCGCTGCGGCCCGGAGACCCGCCACCTCGCTCGCCGGAGTCCCGCTCTTCTCCAGCCGGTCCAGGGTGGCGAGCGCCTCGCGCGCCTTGCCCGCGTCGAGCTGCGCCGCCGCCTCCTCGAGTCCGGAGTGCCCTCCGCGCGCCACCAGGAAGGCGATGATCGCCACCAGCGCCCCGAGGCCGATCAGCACCGGCATGCGCCACCTCGGTGCCCCCAGCGTCGAGGACAGGGTGTCCGCCACCCGCGGCGGTGGAGGCACCGGCGTCACCGAGCCGGTGGGCAGCTCGAGCAGTGGTCCCTCGGATGGTGCCGGTGCCGAGGCCTGCGGCCGGCGAGCGAAGATGACCTCCGAGACGCTGGAGATGGCGCGGGGGAGGAGGGGCCCCATCCGGCCCGCCGCCTTCGGGGGTGCCTCCAGCGCCCGCACCAGCTCCTCCGCGGTTTGGAACCGGGCCCGCGGCTCCTTCGCCAGGCATCGCATCACGATGGCCGAGAGGTCCGGGTCCTCGGCCATCGCCGGCGCGAAGTCCACCAGCGGCGTCGGCGGCGTGCCGATGTGCTGGAGCAGGTAGTCGCGGGCATTCGGGCCGTTGAACGGAAGCGAGCCCGAGAGCATCCGGTAGGAGAGCACCCCGAGCGAGTAGATGTCGCTCCGTGCATCCAGCGGATGCCCCATGGCCTGCTCCGGCGAGAGGTACTCGGGGGTCCCGAGCACCACTCCCACCGCGCTCAGCCCCTTCGCGTCCGGGTCCGGCTGGAGCAGCTTGGCGATGCCGAAGTCCAGCAGCCGGGCCTGCTCGCCCCGTGGCCCCGGTGTGAGCACCACGTTCTCCGGCTTGAGGTCGCGGTGGATGATGCCCTTGTCGTGGATGGCGGCCAGGCCCTCGGCCAGCTGGAGCATCACCCGGCGGCCGCGCTCGGGCGTGAGCGCCCCGTTGCCGAGCGTCTGGAGAAGCGTCTCACCCTCGGCGAACTCCATCACCAGGCACGTCGCATCGTGCGACTGGCCGAAGTCGATGACCCGCACCACCGCCGGGTGCTCCACGCTCGAGAGCAGGCGCGCCTCGCGGCGAAACCGCTCGCTCATCCCCGGCTGCTGGCCCACCTCGCGGCGAAGCACCTTGAGCGCGACGCGCCGTCCCAGGCTGACCTGCTCGGCCAGGTAGACCTCGCCCATGCCGCCACCTCCGAGGTGGCCCAGCACACGGAAGCGTTCGCCCAGGACGAGTGAGTTCGGCTCGAGCACGGCCGGGCGGGGAGGTTAGCAGCCAGCCGGTCCGTGCTTCACTGTCGTTCGCGTGCCTACCCAGCGGCCGATCGACCGGAAGCGCCCCTTTCTTGGGGTGCCTGGGGCTGGGTGGTACCGTCGCCGACTGCACCTTTCATGGCCTCCGAGGACACGTCCGGAGGCTCGGCCCCGCCCGCGCCAGAGGGTCGGGTTGCCGGGCCCGAGCTGCGACTGCTGGACCGGCGCGCATTCGTCGGATTCCCGCCGGTCGAGCTGCGTCCTGGCATCACCGTCGTCGACTTCGGGCTGCAGATTCCCGACGTCAGCTTCCCCTTCGACGTCGGCTCGGGCGTCCAGAAGTACCAGCGCCGGAAGCTCCAGTTCGGCTTCCTCGAGGTGGCGGTCGACGCCGAGCTGATCCGCCGGAGCGTCCAGGAGACCACCGGGCCCTTGCTCGACGTCTCGGACGTCGCGCTCAACTTCCGCCAGGGGTGGCTCGAGGGCGAGGCCCGCCTCAAGGGCCCGTCGCCCGCGGGGACCACGTTCAAGGTCGCCTTCGACGCCGACGGGGAGCGACTCGCCGTCTACCTCTACGACGTCCGGATGTACGGGTACTCCCCGGTGCCGGCCCCCACCGTTCCCCTGGTGCTTTCACGGGCGGTGCAGGGGGCCGCCGCGCTGCCCGACGTCGAGCTGCGCGGCGCCAATGGGTTCTCGGCGCGGGTCCTGCCGCAGCTGGTCACCCTCGCCGCCGTCTCGCGCGGCTTCCGCATGCCCTCGCTCGAGGGGGCACGTCTGGCCGGGGTGGAGGTCTCGCCGCTGGGGCTGCGGCTGCGCTTCGCCGCCGGGGCGCTGCCGCCGCCGGCGCTCCTCGACGAGGAGCTGCTCCTCACCCTCGAGGGCGCACGCGCGTTCGCCGAGGCCGAGGCGCTGGTCGCCGCCGGAAAGCTGCGCGAGGCCCGCGAGGCGTACCTCCGGGGAGCCGGGGCCGAGGAGGCGCACCCCTTCGCGCTGGAGCGGCTGCTCGCGCTGCTCGTCGCCGACCCCGCAGCGCACGAGTACGCGCTGGACGTCGTCGAGACGCTCGCCCGCCGTCGCCCCGGCAGCGCCGCGCCGCTCTGGGCCGAGGCCATCGTCCGCGAGCGCCGCGGCGAGCCCGCCCGCAGCGCCGAGCGGTGGCTGGCGCTGGTGGAGCTGGCCAGGAAGCGCGGCGACGAGGCGTCGGCGTTCAGTGCCGCGCAGGCCGCAGCCCACGTCGCCGAGGGACAGGCGCCGCAGATGGCGGTGAAGGCGCTGCACGCGGTCCTCGGCATCCT